>ERZ779880.2423-NODE-2423-length-13244-cov-2.998408_pt1 | contig 13244 bp, 9 predicted proteins | sample MGYA00511555_ERZ779880 | MGnify/ENA primary metagenome ERZ779880 (study PRJEB29588, sample SAMEA2145815) | human gut metagenome | biome: human gut; feature: human-associated habitat; material: faeces | place: Denmark | collected 2008/2010 ...
AGAATGCCATGGCGGCGGTGGACAGAGCTTTGGAGCATTTATTCCAAAAGGACTTAAATTGGAGTTGATTGGTGATTCCAACGATTATATGGGAAAAGGTTTATCCGGTGGAACAATCGTTGTCTATCCTGAGAAAGGATCTAACTTTAAGGCAGAGGATAATATCATTATCGGTAACGTTGCACTGTATGGAGCAACCAGCGGTAAAGCATTTATTAATGGTATCGCCGGAGAACGTTTTTGTGTCAGAAATTCTGGTGCAACGGCTGTTGTAGAGGGGGTCGGTGATCACGGATGTGAGTACATGACCGGTGGACGTGTCGTCGTACTGGGACCGACGGGCAAGAACTTTGCAGCCGGAATGAGCGGCGGTGTTGCTTATGTTTTGGATGAAAACAGGGACCTTTATCTGAAGTTAAACAAGGAACTGGTATCCAGTGAACCGGTAACGGATAAATATGATGTCTTAGATCTGAAAGCAATGATCGAAGAACATGTTGCTGCAACAGGTTCCGAAAAGGGACAGATGGTGTTAGATCACTTTAGCGAGTATCTTCCGAAATTTAAGAAGATTATCTCTTATGACTATAGTAGAATGTTGCAATTGATCGCTCAGATGGAAGAGAGAGGTTTAAGCTATGAGCAGGCACAGATCGAAGCATTCTACGCACACAAGAACCAGTAAACAGGCATAAGTTAAAAGATGGAGGAAAAAGCGATGGGAAAACCTACGGGATTTATGGAATATGAACGAAAAGACAATGCGGCAATAGAACCGCTAGAGCGCATCAAAAACTTTAATGAATTTCATGCACCAATGCGTGAAAAAGACCGTAAAGAGCAGGCAGCACGTTGTATGAACTGTGGAGTGCCGTTTTGCCAGTCGGGCATGATGATCGGTGGAATGGCCTCCGGATGCCCTCTGAATAATCTGGTTCCGGAGTGGAATGATCTGATCTACCGTGGCAACTATGAGAAAGCTCTGCAAATGCTGCGTCAGACGAATAACTTTCCGGAATTTACATCAAGAGTGTGTCCTGCCTTATGTGAAGCAGCTTGTACCTGTGGTTTGCATGATACACCGGTCACTTGCAAGGCGAACGAAAATTATATTGTGGAGTATGGATATCGACATGGCTTGATGGATGCAAATCCACCAAAGGTACGTACCGGAAAGAAGATTGCGATCGTTGGATCAGGCCCTTCCGGACTTGCGGCAGCAGATCAGTTAAACAAACGTGGTCACAGTGTTACGGTTTATGAGAGAAACGATCATATCGGAGGCTTACTGATGTACGGCATTCCAAATATGAAATTGGAAAAATGGGTGATCGACCGTAAGCAGAAAGTCATGGAGAAGGAAGGTATCAGATTTGTTGTCAATGCGAATGTCGGCAAAGATATTAAAGCGTCCGATCTGTTGCAGCAGTATGACAGTGTGATCTTATGCTGCGGTGCATCCAATCCGAGAGATATTAAGGCTCCGGGGCGTGAGGCAGATGGCATTTATTTTGCAGTTGACTTTTTGACGCGTTCTACCAAAAACGTATTAACCGGTGAAAAGAAAAACTGGGTCAACACCAAAGGAAAAAATGTCGTAGTGATCGGTGGTGGAGATACCGGTAATGATTGTGTTGGTACGGCGGTACGTCAGGGTGCAAAGAGTGTCGTACAGATTGAGATGATGCCAAAACTTCCGGATCAGAGAGCACAGAATAACCCATGGCCGGAGTGGCCAAGAGTCTGCAAGACAGATTATGGTCAGGAAGAGGCAATCGCCGTATATGGACAGGATCCACGTATTTATCAGGCAACCGTCAAAGAATTTATAGCCGATAAAAACGGCAAGCTTAAGAAAGTTAAGCTTGTCAAACTGGAGCCGAAAAAGGATCCTAAGACCGGACGAATGAATATGACAGAGATCGCCGGCAGTGAGTTTGAGATCCCGGCAGACTACGTGTTGATCGCAGCCGGTTTCTTGGGAACACAGGATTATATCGCAAAAGCGTTTGGCGTAAAACTGAATGCCCGCACTAATGTGGAGACGGAACCGGGCAGCTACAAGACAAATGTAGATAAAGTATATACGGCCGGTGATATGCACCGTGGACAGTCATTAGTCGTATGGGGTATCAACGAGGGACGTCATGTCGCCAAAGAGGTAGATAAGGCGCTCATGGGCTATACCAATCTGGAATAGTTCGAAAGAAGCCTGCAAAGCATTTCCTTGCTTTAATAAGATTATGTGGACTTTAGTCCCCTGATCTTTTATAACAAAATCCAACAAGAAGAGCGTCGCACTTTCAAAAAGTGTTGACGCTCTTCTCATTTATAGGTATAATAGGATGAATGTGTAAATTGGTATAATAGGGTCAAAAAATATACGGTTTTATATCAGTTCTATAACAGAGAAAAACCGTATGGAAAAGACATAGTTAGCATGATGAGCCCCTTACACAGGCGCAGAATGGAGGACATGATGGCAAAGTATACCAGACAGGATATACTGGATTTGATTGAAGAAGAAGATGTTAAGTTTATACGACTTCAGTTTACCGATATTGCCGGTAATCTGAAAAATACGGCAACAACAGTTGATCAGATCGACAAGATCCTAAGCGGTCGGTGTCGATTTAACTGTGCAGCGGTAGACGGATTCCGTGGTGTTGGCTATGAAGAACTGTTTTTGGTTCCGGATTTGGATACGTTTGTAACTTTTCCGTGGAGACCACAGAACGGCAAAGTGGCACGTTTTATTTGTGACATTGTTAAGCCGGATGGTACTCCGTTTAAGGGAAGCAGCCGTTATATTCTAAAAAAGGTCATCGCAGAGGCAGAGCAGATGGGATATACACTTGATGTAGGTATCAAGCATGAATTCTTCCTGTTCGATCTGGATGAAAATGGAGAGCCGACCAATCAGTCATCCGAACGGGGCGGCTATTTTGATGTTGGGCCTTCTGATGGCGGTGAGAATACAAGACGTGACATGGTATTATATTTGGCAGACATGGGCATTGAAGTGGAAAGCTCCTATCATTCGGATGAGGCGGCGCAACATGCTTTGGAGATGGCACACGATAATGCACTGACAGTAGCGGATAATATCATGACGACTCGTCTGGTAGTACGAACTGTCGCAAAACGACACGGTGTACATGCAACGTTCATGCCGAAGCCTCGTAAGCATGTCAAAGGTTCTGGTGCGCATTTTACGTTTTCATTGAGCAAAAATGGCAAGAACATCTTTTGCAGCGACAGTGATGAACATGGCATTAGCGCGGATGGGTATCAGTTTATGGCGGGAATGCTTCGTCATATGAAGGGGATGAGCCTGATCACAAATCCAATCGTGAACTCCTATAAGCGCTTGATACCGGGATATTTAGCACCGGTTGCGGTTGGCTGGTCGTTTACCAATGATAGTCCACTGATCCGCTTAACGTCGATTGGTGGAGACGGGGCGCGTATCGTGTTGCGCAGTCCGGATGGGGCTTCTAATCCATATCTCGTGATTGCAGCCTGTCTGGCAGCAGGATTGCAAGGGATCCGAGAGGGCTTGGTTCCACCGCGGTCAATGGAAGAAAGTGAAGGAGAGAACAATCCACAGGGCAATCTTCCGCGAACCCTGCATGAAGCTGTTAAACAGTTTGAACAGGATGAGCTGTTAAATAGTGTGTTAGAAAGCCACATTAAGAATCACATGATCCACACCAAAGAGGCAGAGTGGAATGAGTACTGCAAGCAGGTAACACTTTGGGAAAGAGAGAAATATCTGGGAACGATATAAACATTCTTAAAGCGTGATAGGAGGTTTGCTGACAGCATGGCAGATATTATTATCGCTTTTCCAAAGATTGAAGATGCTAAAAATCTTCGGCGGATTTTGAATAAAAATGGTCATGATGTCACCCTTGTGTGTGACAGTGGGGCACAGATTGTAAGTGCTGTAAATTCGCTTGATGGCGGAATTGTTATTTGTGGTTATCGCTTCTCGGATATGCATTATTCCGAGATTCACGAATATCTCCCTAAGGGGTTTCAGATGTTATTGCTGGCATCACCGGTAAAACTGGCAGACTGCGATGTGCGCGGTCTGATGGCACTACCGATGCCCTTTAAGGTACAGGATCTGATGAGCACCTTGGAAATAATGCTATCACAGTATTATCGATGGCGTAAGAAGCAAAAGAAAAAGCCAAAGGCACGCTCTGAGCAGGATCAGAAAAAGATCGTTACGGCAAAAGAGCTGTTAATGGATCGAAACCACATAACAGAAGAGGAAGCACATCACTATATACAAAAAATAAGTATGGACAGTGGTACCAACATGGTTGAGACTGCTGAAATGATACTAGAACTGAACGGAAAGGAATGGGATCTATGATGACAAAAGCGTTTTTGATCTTAGAAGACGGAACTGTCTTTGAAGGTAAAAGTATGGGAGCACAGAAAGAAGTGATCAGTGAAATTGTATTTAATACATCGATGACTGGTTATTTGGAGGTACTGACTGATCCTAGTTATGCAGGGCAGGCAGTAACGATGACTTATCCTTTGATTGGTAATTATGGCGTATGTTATGCAGATATGGAGTCGAAAAAAGGCTGGCCGGATGGTTTTATCGTAAGAGAGTTATCCCGTATGCCGAGCAATTTCCGTTCGGAAGATTCGATACAGCATTTCTTGGAAGAAAATGATATTCCGGGAATTTACGGAATTGATACCCGTGCTTTAACGAAGATCTTGCGTGAAAAGGGAACGATGAATGGAATGATCACCACAAATGAGAATTATGATCTGGAGGAAATTTTACCAAAGCTCAAAGATTATAAAGTGGTTGGTGTAGTAGAAAAAGTATCCTGCAAAGAGAAAGAAACGTACAAACCGGGAGATATCGGCTCTGAGGAAGTGCCGGTAGAGCGAAAAGTGGTTGTGATCGATGTTGGAACGAAGAAGAATATTATACGCTGTCTGTTAAATCGTGGATGCGAAGTTGCTGTTTATCCACAGAATTTTGCGGCACAGGATGTTATCGCAGAGCAGCCGGACGGCATTATGATCACTAATGGACCGGGAGATCCTTCCGAGTGTACGGCAGTGATCGAGCAGATCCGCGTTTTGGCAGGATCCGGTATTCCGATCTTTGCGATTTGTTTGGGACATCAGTTGATGGCACTTGCACATGATGCTAAAACCTATAAAATGAAATATGGACACCGCGGTGCGAATCATCCGGTAAAGAATCTGGAAACAGGAAAGGTATATATTTCATCACAGAACCATGGATATGTGGTTGATGCAGACTCCATTGACAAGTCGGTGGCAGAGCCGTGGTTTATCAATGTCAATGATAAAACCGTAGAGGGCCTTTTGTACTTAAATGAACCGATCAAAACGGTACAGTTTCATCCGGAGGCGAATGCGGGCCCAAAGGATTCCGAACTGCTCTTTGATGAGTTTATGAAAATGATGAGTAAATAATAGACACAGTCAATAAAATACAAAAAGAAATGAGGTTTTCGTATGCCAAAGTTAGAAGGAATTAAGCGAGTATTAGTAATAGGTTCCGGTCCGATCATTATCGGACAGGCTGCTGAGTTTGATTATGCCGGAACGCAGGCGTGCCGCTCTTTGAAAGAAGAGGGCATGGAGGTTATTTTAGTAAACTCCAATCCGGCGACGATCATGACGGATAAAGATATTGCAGATAAAGTATATATCGAGCCTCTTACGGTTGAAGTGCTCGAACACATTATTGAGGTTGAGAAGCCGGACAGTCTTTTGCCGAATATGGGTGGGCAGGCCGGACTGAACTTAGGAATGGAATTAGCAGAGTCCGGATTTTTAGAGTCTCATGGCGTGAAACTTCTCGGAACAACAGCGGAGACGATCCGTAATGCAGAGGGACGCCAGGAATTTAAGGATATGATGGAGCGCATCGGTGAGCCTTGTGCACCATCTGAATTGGTGGAAAATATTGAAGACGGCGTTGCGTTTGCTGAAAAGATCGGTTATCCGGTGGTTCTTCGCCCGGCGTACACCTTGGGTGGTTCCGGCGGTGGTATTGCACATAACCGCGAAGAATTGGAGGAGATCTTATCAAATGGACTTCGTCTTTCTCGTGTAGGACAGGTGCTTGTTGAGCGCTGCATCGCCGGTTGGAAAGAGATAGAGTATGAAGTTATGCGTGACAGCAACGGAACCTGTATTACGGTATGTAATATGGAGAACTTAGATCCGGTTGGTGTACATACCGGTGATAGTATCGTTGTTGCACCATCACAGACGTTGTCGGATAAAGAGTATCAGATGCTTCGTACTTCTGCACTTCGTATTATTGATGAACTTGGTATTACCGGTGGATGTAACGTACAGTTCGCCTTACATCCGACCTCTTTTGAATATATTGTTATCGAGGTAAACCCTCGTGTGAGCCGTTCTTCTGCATTAGCATCAAAGGCAACCGGATATCCGATCGCCAAAGTATCTGCGAAGATCGCGCTGGGATACACATTAGATGAGATCCCGAACGCGGTAACAGGTAAGACGTATGCTAGTTTTGAGCCGGCACTTGATTATGTGGTTGTCAAGATTCCAAGACTTCCTTTTGATAAATTTATTACGGCAAAACGTACATTGACAACACAGATGAAAGCAACCGGAGAGGTTATGAGTATCTGTACCAGCTTTGAGGGTGGCTTGATGAAAGCACTTCGTTCTCTGGCACAGCATGTGGACTGCTTAGAAACCGGTGATTATGATAATATGTCTGATGAGGAAGTATTAGAACAGCTTCATGTAGTTGATGACCGCCGCATTTACTTGATCGCAGAGATTCTTCGCCGTGGTATTGCAGGTTATGATCGTATCCACGAGGTCACAATGATCGATGAATGGTTCATTGATAAGATCGCGATCTTAGTGGAAATGGAAAAGAAGATCAAAGCTTGTGGAGGCAAGTTAGATAAAGAACTTCTCAAAGAGGCAAAGCGTATGGAATTCCCGGATAACGTGATCGCACGTTGGACAGGAAAAACAGAAGAGGAGATCAAGAACCTTCGCTATGAGTATGGTATCACCGCAGCGTTTAAGATGGTAGATACCTGCGCAGCAGAATTTGCTTCCGAAACGCCGTATTATTACAGCTGTTTTGATGGCGAAAACGAAGTGGAAGATAACCACGAACGCAAAAAGATCATGGTACTCGGTTCCGGCCCGATCCGAATCGGACAGGGTATCGAGTTTGACTATTGCTCTGTACACAGTGTGTGGGCGTTATCGCAGGAAGGTTATGAGACGATCATTGTAAATAACAACCCTGAGACGGTAAGTACAGACTTTGATCGCTGATAAATTGTATTTTGAGCCGTTGACACCAGAGGATGTTGAGAATATCGTTCGTTTGGAAAAACCGGATGGAGCAGTTGTGCAGTTCGGTGGACAGACAGCAATCAACCTGACAGAATCCTTGATGAAAATGGGCGTTAAAATATTAGGAACCAGTGCAAAGAACGTTGATGCTGCGGAGGATAGAGAACTTTTTGATGATATTTTGGAGGAGTGCTGCATTCCTCGTGCAAAGGGTGACACTGTCTTTACAACAGAAGAAGCGCTTAAGGTAGCTAATGAACTTGGATATCCGGTGCTTATCCGTCCTTCCTATGTACTGGGGGGACAGGGTATGCAGATTGCCGTGAATGATAAGGATATTGTAGAATTTATGGCAGTGATCAACCGTTATCATCAGGAGCATCCGATCCTCATTGATAAATATCTGATGGGCAAGGAGATCGAAGTGGATGCGGTATGTGATGGCGAGGATATTTTGATCCCTGGAATTATGGAGCACATTGAGCGTGCAGGTATTCATTCCGGAGATAGTATCTCTGTTTATCCGGCACAGACAATTTCTGAAAAGATTCAGAATGTGCTTGTTGACTATACAAGAAAATTAGCGCGTTCACTGCATGTTATTGGATTGATCAACATTCAGTTTATCGTATATCAGGATGAGGTGTATGTGATCGAAGTAAATCCTCGTTCCAGCCGAACCGTTCCATATATCAGTAAAGTGACGGGTATCCCGATCGTTGATCTGGCCTCCCGTGTGATCCTTGGTGCGAAGATCAGAGATCTTGGTTATGAGCCGGGGCTTGCACCAAAGGCAGCATATTTGGCAATTAAGATGCCGGTATTCTCCTTCGAAAAGCTTCGCGGCGCAGAGATCAGCTTGGGACCGGAAATGAAATCTACCGGCGAGTGTCTGGGCATTGCCAAGACGTTTAATGAGGCGTTGTATAAAGCGTTCTTAGGCGCAGGCGTTGATCTTCCAAAGCATAAAAAGATGATACTCAGCGTGAAGGATGCGGATAAGTTAGAGGCTGTCGATATTGCACGTCGTTTCAAGGCTCTTGGATATGAGATCTTTGCAACAAGAAATACTGCCAGAGTATTAAATGAGCATGGCGTACAGGTTGTGGCTGTAAACCGTATCAATGAAGAGTCACCGACACTGATGGATCTGCTGTTAGAGCATCAGATCGATCTGGTTATCGATACACCAACGCACGGCGATAAGTTAAAGGATGGTTTCCTGATCCGCCGTACAGCAATTGAGACCGGTGTAAATTGTTTAACATCTTTGGATACGGCAGATGCACTGCTTACCAGTTTGGAAAACGAGGAAGATAAGTTATCTATCGTCGATATTGCTACAATTTCAGAAGGTGCGAAATAAGACGTTCGTGCTAAGCGGGCCGTTTTAGAAGAAGTATGAAATCAATATAGAAAAGGGGCGAAAACCATGGAAAAATATGGTGTAAACGAACTTCGTAAAAAGTATTTGAATTTTTTTGAAAGCAAAGGTCATTTGGCAATGAAGAGTTTCTCTTTGGTGCCACATAATGACAACAGCTTGCTGCTGATCAATGCCGGTATGGCTCCTCTGAAGCCATATTTCACCGGACAGGAGATTCCGCCGAGAAGACGCGTGACTACATGTCAGAAATGTGTACGTACCGGCGATATTGAAAATGTCGGAAAGACAGCGAGACATCTCACGTTCTTTGAGATGCTCGGTAACTTCTCCTTTGGAGATTATTTCAAGCACGAAGCACTTGCCTGGTCTTGGGAGTTTTTGACGGAAGTGCTGAAAATGGATCCGGATAGATTATATCCATCAATCTATGGAGAGGATGAGGAAGCTTACGATATCTGGACAAAAGAGATTGGCGTTCCGGGTGAAAAGATCACACGTTTTTATCGTGATGAGAACGGTGAGTGTGATAACTTCTGGGAGCATGGTGCAGGTCCTTGTGGTCCATGTTCTGAGATCTATTATGATCGCGGTGAAAAATACGGCTGTGGAAAGCCGGATTGTAAAGTCGGCTGCGAGTGTGACCGCTTTATGGAGATCTGGAATAATGTATTTACCCAGTTTGATGGGGATGGTAAAGGTGGCTATACCGAATTAGAGAATAAAAATATTGATACCGGTATGGGACTTGAGCGTTTGGCAGTTGTTGTACAGGATGTCGATTCCGTATATGACATTGATACGATGAAAGCAATCCGTGATAAGATCTGTGAGTTGGCCGGTACAACGTATCAGAGTGATGAAGCAAAAGACGTTTCCATTCGTTTGATCACAGATCATATTCGCTCCTCTACATTTATGATCTCTGATGGTATCATGCCTAGTAATGAAGGACGCGGCTACGTTCTTCGTCGTTTGATCCGCCGTGCTGTACGTCATGGACGTAAACTTGGAATTGACAAGCAGTTTATGGCAGAACTTGCCCAAACAGTTATTGCAGAGTCTAAGGATGGTTATCCGGAGTTAGAGGATAAAAAAGAGTTTATTTTGCAGGTATTGTCTCAGGAGGAAGGAAAGTTTGACAAAACGATCGATCAGGGACTTACCATTCTGACACAGATGCAGGAAGAGCTGGAAGCGTCCGGAGCCAAAGAACTGAAAGGTGCCGATGCATTTAAATTGTATGATACGTATGGATTCCCGTTGGATCTTACTTTGGAGATCATGCAGGAAAAGGGATATACGGTCGATGAAAAAGGATTTGCGGCTGCCATGCAGGAACAGAAAGAAAAGGCAAGAGGAGCTCGCAAGACAACCAATTATATGGGCGCAGAAGAGACAGTTTATCAGCATATCGACCCAACGATCACCAGTAAATTTGTCGGATATGACCGTTTAACACACAATTCCAAGATTTCTGTTCTGACAACAGAAGAGGAGGTAGTATCTGCTCTTACGGATGGTCAGACGGGAACGATCATTGTAGATGAGACGCCATTTTATGCAACAATGGGTGGTCAGACTGCTGATAAGGGAACGATTACAGAAGGCGATAATGAGTTTGCAGTGAAAGATACGATCCATCTGCAGGGTGGACGTATTGGACATGTTGGCGTTGTTACCAAGGGTATGTTTAAGGTTGGCGATACTGTTACCTTGACTGTGGATGCTGCAAATCGACAGAATACCGGTAAGAATCACAGTGCAACTCATTTGCTGCAAAAAGCACTTCGTATAGTGCTTGGAAGTCATGTTGAGCAGGCAGGTTCTTATGTGGATGCAGAGCGTCTTCGCTTTGACTTTACACATTTCTCTGCGATGACAGACGAAGAGATTGCAAAAGTAGAGGCAATCGTTAATGAACAGATTGCCAAAAATCTGCAGGTTGTCACAGAAGAGATGTCTGTCGAAGAGGCTAAGAAGACAGGTGCTATGGCGTTGTTTGGTGAAAAATATGGAGACAAAGTTCGTGTAGTACAGATGAAGGCAGACGGAGAGGAAGCTTTCAGTGTGGAGCTTTGTGGTGGTACGCATGTAGCAAATACCGGTGTGATCTCATATTTTAAGATTATTTCGGAAAGCGGTGTTGCGGCAGGTGTGCGCCGTATTGAAGCACTCACCGGTGATGGCTTGATGAAGCATTATGCAATGCAAGAAGAGCTTCTGAAAGAAGTTGCTAAGGCAGCTAAGGCAGAGCCGGCAAAGCTGTTGCAGAAAGTGACATCGTTGCAAGAAGAACTGAAAGCTCTGCAGAGTGAAAACGAGAAACTGAAAGCGAAGTTAGCCAATGATGCAGTGGGAGATGTTGACAGCAAGATCCAAGAAGTTAAAGGTATGAAGGTACTTGCGATGGATGTTCCGGACGTAGATATGAATGGTCTACGTAATTTGGGCGACCAGATGAAAGAAAAGATTGGTGACGGCGTGGTTGTGCTTGCATCTGCTAATGATGGTAAAGTAACTCTGCTTGCGATGGCAACAGATGCAGCTATCAAAAATGGTGCACATGCCGGTAATCTGATCAAGGAGATCGCTTCCTTAGTTGGTGGCGGCGGTGGCGGTCGACCAAACATGGCTCAGGCGGGCGGTAAGAATCCTGCTGGAATCCCGGATGCATTGGCCAAAGTCGTTTCTGTTGTCGAAAGTCAGCTTGCGTAATGGAAGCGTGTTTATGGATAATTGCCAAAACCATACAGTGGATTTTGTATAAATCAGTAAAAAAATGAATATTTGCCTTGATAAAGACACAAATTCCTATTATACTAATAGTGGAGTGGAAAATTTCCACTTCGCTATTTTATATTATATTTAATCATTAAGAAGGAGGATGATTATGAAAAAAATCAAAAGATTATTAGTTGTTGCTGCCTTGGCTTTGATCGTTGGTGCAACAGCAAAAGTGCAGACGCAGGCTGCAGTGACCGGTGTAAAGCAGATTGATGACAGCAAGAACAGCGTCAAGCTGCAGTGTAATGCAATTCTTGGTGCAGGCTACTATTATTTAGAGCTTAGTACAGATAACAGGAATTGGGTTGTTATGGATGTATCTTCGAATCCATCTTCATTATCTGCAAGCTCTCTTACTTCAGGAGCGACATACTATGCTCGTGTAGGTACATGTACAGATTATAATTACTCTGCAGGACTTGTGGCAGTTGGTAAGGCAAATGTATCGGCATCTATTGATGTAGTTACAGCTCCGGAGACAGGTGCAAGCAAGTTCGTACAGACAGGTGCTACCCAGACATCCTTTACCGGTACGTTCAGTGGATCGTTTGGTGCAAACTATTATCAGATCTATTATAATGATGTACTGCTTGGAGCAAGTACATCAACGACAGTTAAGACTTCCAGAAAGTTGACACCTGGTACAAGTTATTGGACATATGCATATCCATGCAGACGTTCCAGCTCCGGATATATTGCAAGAGGCTCCTACAGCTATGACTATATGAAGACGATGCGTCCGAAGGTAAGTACAAGTACATTTGGAATTACATCTGCACTTAGCAATATTAATGTATACTATATGGCGGTTTCCAATAACTATAACGTTGATGGTTTTCAGTGGCAGTTCTTTGTAAATGGCAAATTAAAGAAGACGGTTACGGAGTCATCTAGTTCTTTACGTATCGCTAATTTTATTAATGGTAAGGCAATTCAGTACCGTGTACGTCCATACATTGACTGTGGTGCCAAGAAGATTTACGGTGAGTGGTCCGGATTTAAGTCAATTGGATATGCAACAAAGGTTACAGGATCCTATAACAGAAAGTCAAAGAAACTTACTGTAAAGTGGTCTAAGATTACCGGTGCAAAATCCTATACCGTGTCTATTTCAACCAAGCAGTCTAAGGGATTTAAGAAAGTAAAGACCGTGAAGGCTTCTAAAAGAAAGGTAGTTATTAAGAAGTATGGCAAGAAGAAACTCAAAAAGGGTAAGACCTATTGGATTCGTATTGTGCCAAACATTAAATCCGGGAAGAAGACGGTAGCATTAAAGACTTCAGGTGTATATAGCTACAGAATTCCTAGATACTAAAGCTTATAAACGATGGTAAACAATGAAAAAAGTTGTTGACTATTTGGCAAATTATGCTATAATATATTTCGTGCGTATGGAAATGCGATTTCCATGGTAAAATATATTACCCTATACAGTTGTGTATTGAAGCATAATCTACAACTGAGGGGAGGTTAGGTGTGAGACTATGTCAAATGTAATCGTAAAAGAGAATGAGACATTGGATAACGCTTTACGTCGTTTCAAAAGAAATTGTGCGAAAGCAGGAATCCAGCAGGAAATTCGTAAAAGAGAGCATTATGAGAAGCCAAGCGTTCGTCGTAAGAAGAAGTCTGAGGCAGCTCGTAAGCGCAAGTACTAAGAACTTTTTATGAATGTGTCATAGAAGGGGCATCATGCAAA
>ERZ779880.2425-NODE-2425-length-13240-cov-8.245430_pt1 | contig 13240 bp, 9 predicted proteins | sample MGYA00511555_ERZ779880 | MGnify/ENA primary metagenome ERZ779880 (study PRJEB29588, sample SAMEA2145815) | human gut metagenome | biome: human gut; feature: human-associated habitat; material: faeces | place: Denmark | collected 2008/2010 ...
GCCGCGCCGCAGAAAGCGAGCTGGACCCGGACCTGGAACTGTGTGCCACCCGCACCATCAAAATTTCCCGTGCAGATTTGGAGCAGGCCATGGCGGCTCAGCAGGCAGCAAAGCAGCAGGAGCAGCCCAACCCGGAACCGCCCGCTGCACCGCAGCCGGAACCCCTGCCGGAGCCGGAAACGCCCGCCAACCTGCCGAAACCAAAAGCTTCTATCCTGGATGATGATATCCCGGATTTTTCGGCAGGGTTGGACCCCGCCGCGCTGGAAGCAGCCCGCAAGGCGGACGAAAAAGCCCCGCCGCGCAGCACCGATGAATTCCAGCGCGCCGCCAGCCAGTTGTTTGAAGACGATGAGGATGACGGGGAGGACGAAGAGCCCACCATTACCTTCCCTGGCCGCAGCAAAGCCAAACCGGCAGTGCCGCGCCCCCTGGCAGCAAAGCAGGAACCCAAACAGGATGCCATCCACAACCGCAGCCTTGCCATGATCGAGCGTGCCGAGCGCCGCCACCGCCGCAAAGCGATTGCCGCAGTGGCTGTTATTGCCCTGCTGGTTCTGGTGGGTGCTGCGGTGCTGCTGGGGCTGCCCCGTGGATGCACCGTGAAAGCCCCTGCCTATAAAAATTACGGCACAGAGCAGTTTGATACCCAGGCGCAGGCATATTTGAAATCCGCTGCGGCAGAAAACGAAAAAATTATCGGTTATCTTGCGTTCCCCGGCCAGAACGGCCAGCTGGTGTACAGCGGCTCCCAGCCGGGCGATGGCGCTGCCATCAGCGGCACCAACTACCTGAACGCTTCCATGCCGTCCAACACGGTGCTTTCCTGCGCGGATGCCTCGCTGGCAAGCCTGACGGACCAGACAAACTTCAGCCAGAATGCCGAGTTCACCCTGTACCTGAGTGATGTGACCTACCATTTCCGTGCTGTGGCAGTGTATAATACCGATGCCGCAGGCACCGAGAATGCCTTTACCCCCGCCAGCTATGGGGAACTTTCGGATTATTACAGCTATGCGGAGTTCAGCCAGAGCATTAAGGAACGCAGCCTGTTTGATACCGGCAATACCCCCGGTGATAAGGAAACCTTCCTGACCCTGATGAGCACCGGCGGCACAAACGGCACGTTTGTCTGTGTGACCGCTGTTCTGTTGCCGGATCAGGCCCAGTAAGCTTGGATATACCCAGGAATGATTAAGCCCCCGTTCCCGTACATATACTAGGGTGTGGCGGAATAAACCGCTGCAAGCTGGATGGGGAAGGGGGTTTTTGGATTGAAAGAAGAAGCGGCACTGGCCCGTACGGTCATCAAAAAGCGGCTGGCCGGGCAGCCGGCACCGGATATCTGGTTTTTGATCATTTTGATGCTGCTGGTGTGCTATGGTTTGGTGATGCTGTTTTCAGCCGGGTATGCGGTGGCGCTGTACCGGCGCGGGGATGCTTATACCTACATCCGCCCCCAGCTGTTGTTTGCGGCGTTTGGTGCGGCGGCCATGTACGCGGCCAGTCTGGTGGATTACCACATCTGGCACAAACTGGCGTGGCCAATCATGGGGGTATCGCTGGCGTTGCTGGCAATCGTGCTGTTCATGCCGGAATATAACGGCTGCAAGCGGTGGATCGTGCTGCCGGGGCTGGGCACCTTGCAGCCCAGCGAGATCGCCAAGTTTGCGGTAGTGCTGGTGTTTGCCCACATCATCTCCCTCAACCATGACAGGATGCAGACCTTTGCAACCGGGGTGCTGCCCTTTATGGTTATCCTGGGGGCGGTTACGGTGCTGATGCTGCTGGAGCCGCATCTGTCCGGCACGCTACTGATTTTGGGCATCGGCGCGGTGCTGATGTTTGTGGGCGGCACGGGCTTAAAGTGGTTTGCCCTGGCAGGCATTGCCGGGGCCGGGGCCATTGCGGCGGCGGTGGTGCTGCTGCCGGAGCTGGTGCCCTATGCCATGGGGCGGCTGTCCTCCTGGCGGGACCCCTTTGCCGATCCGCTGGGCGAAGGCCACCAGACCATCCAAAGCCTGTACGCCATTGCATCTGGCGGCGCGGCCGGGCTGGGGCTGGGCAACAGCCGCCAGAAATATCTCTATGTGCCGGAACCGCAGAACGACTTTATCTTTTCGATTCTGTGTGAAGAACTTGGCTTTGTGGGCGCGGCTCTGACGGTGGTGCTGTTCCTGCTGCTGTTTTTGCGCGGCATGTCCATTGCAGTGCGCGCGCGGGATAAATTCGGTGCGCTGCTGGCCGTTGGCTTTGTGGTGCAGGTGGTGCTGCAGGCGGTGCTGAACATTGCCGTTGTTACCAACACCATCCCCAACACCGGCATCAGCCTGCCGTTTTTTTCTTCCGGCGGTACCAGTTTGATGATGCTGCTGGGCGAAATGGGCATTGTGCTCTCCGTTTCGCGCCAGGCGGACGCCCGGTAACGGGAATGTGCAAATTTTGTGATGGGGATTTCACAACTTTCGGCAGTTCTGCGCTATTGAAACTGGCGGAATAATACGGTATAATAACCAAAAAAGATTTGTAACTTTTTTGCAATCTTCCCAAAAGAAAAGGAATGCTATGCAGGAAATCAAAACAAACCCAACGGTGCGGCACACCACGCCCCTGCAGCTGCTGGCGGCGTTTGCAGCCACGGTGGCAGTGCTGTTTGTGCTGCTGCTGGGGGCGTGCGCGCTGCCGGCCCAGCCGGTGCTGGAACATGTGTATGATTCAGCCCAAACCATCCAGCAGGAGGGGCTTTACCCTGAATATTTCGGCTTTAAGCTGTTCCAGATGGATAACTATACCGATACCATCATGCTGTTTGAAGCGGCCGCCATGGGCGAGCAGGATCCCTTGACCGCCATGATGACCGCAACGGCCTATAACGTGGATAACTTTGAAACGATGGCCGGTGACCTTGCTGTCTATTGCGAGCGCACCATTCCGCTGGCCACCGGTGCCCAAAAGGCAGTGCATCTGGTGCCGTTCTCCTATGCGCGGTACTGGCACGGCTACCTGATCTGGCTGCGGCCGCTGCTCTGCGTTATGTCCATCACCGGTGTGCGCGTGGTGCAGTATTTGGTGCTGTTTGCGCTGCTGGCGGTTATTTTGTGGCAGCTGCGGCGGCAGTGTGGGCTGCGGGCCATGGTGTGGTTTGCCGTCAGCCAGCTGGCGGTTACCGTGTTCTGGGTGCCGCATCAGGTGCAGTATTTTACCACTTTCTGTATTGCGTATGCGGGCTGCGCGTGGGTGCTGGCCAGGCCGCGCCGCGCCGGGCAGCTGAGCATTGCCCTGGTGGTGCTGGGTACCTGTACGGCGTTCTGTGATTTGCTGGTCACCCCCATCATCACGCTAGGGCTGCCGGTGGCGGTGTGGCTGTGCTGCCTGCCGCAGCGGGCGGCATCCGGTGCCAGGCAGTGTCTGCCGGTCATCGGCGGCAGCTTGTGCTGGGGCAGGCTATGCCATGTGCTGGGGCCTGAAATGGGTGCTGGCCACCCTGATTACCGGGCAGGATATCATCGGCGATGCCATCCACCAGGCCGGGGTGCGCACCACGGCGGATACCTGGCACGGCATGGAGCTGAGCTGGGGGAACATCTTCCGCTTTGTGGGGGATACATTAAGCCAGCGCGGGCTGTTGTGGCCGGTGGTGCTGGTGGTTATTTTGTGCATTGCGGCGTTTTTGCTTTGCCTGCGCAATAAGGAAGCTTTGCTGCGCGCGCTGCCCATTGGCCTTACCGCCCTGATGGCACCGGTGTGGCTGGCGCTGCTGCGCACCCATTCCATCCAGCACGGGTGGTTTACCTGGCGCAGTTTAACGGTCAGCATTTTTGCGGGGCTGGCTTTTCTCTATTATTCCTGTGGGATACGGGCGGGCCTGCGGCGTTTGCGCGGCCAAAAACAACAAGGGTGAAAGTAGTTATGAAGGACGAAGAAAACAAGATGCAGTCTGCTGCCCCGGAGCAGCAGGCCCAGCCGGGAACTGAAAACGAACCCAAGGCGGAAACCACAGCACCGGAAACGCCGGACAAAAAGAAACGTCCCCTGTGGCTGAAACTGCTGGCGGTGTTTGCTGCGGCGCTGGCGGTGCTGGTGCTGCTGGCGGTGCTGTACATTAACGGCAAGTTGGATCTGATTCATTACGATGACGGCACGGTGGACAGCGTTGGCACCGTTGATGCCGAGGAGGACCAGGACCTGGATACCACCGGCCTGACCCAGGCCACAAATGACGAAATGGAGATGCCGGAGGGCAGCCCCTTTGCGGACGAAGATGTGCTGAACATCTTGTTGGTCAGCACTGATGAACGCACCGATGCCGTGAACGACTGGGATGCGTTTACCCATCTGAACGAGCTGGACGGAACAAAAGCCACCACGGAGTTCAGCTCCGATGCCCGCGCGGACAGTTTAATTCTGTGCTCCCTGAACATCAAGGACGATACCATCAAACTGGTTTCCATTGAGCGCGGCACCGGTGTGCCGATTCTGCTGGATGGGTACGAGGGCCAGTACGACTGGATCACCCACACCTTCCGTTACGGCGGTGTCCGCCTGACGATGGATACGGTGGAAGACTGCTTCAACGTGCAGGTGGACCACTATGTGCGGTTCAATTTTAACTCCTTTGTTCAGATTGTGGATGCCGTGGGCGGCATCGACCTGAACCTGACTGAGGACGAAGCCAAGGCGCTGAACTGGGAGGTTCCCTCCAACTCGATGCTGATCGTCAAGAAGGTGGAACCAGGCTGGAACCACTTTGACGGCTATACCGCATTGCAGTATGCCCGCCTGCGCGCCATTGATGATGACTGGCACCGCGTGGCCCGCCAGCGCACCGTCATCCAGGCGGTGCTGGACCGGATCAAGAGCGCTTCGGTCACCGAGCTGAACGACCTGCTGGACACCGCCCTGCCGGTGGTGCAGACCAACTTTACAAAAACTGAGATCGCTGCCTTGATGGTGCAGCTGCCGAGCTTTTTGGGCGTGACAGCAGACCAGATGACCATGCCGGTGCAGGGCACCTATGGCGTGCGCAACGGCATGGATGACCGCCCCATGATGGATCCTGATTGGGCTGCCAACATTGCGGTTTTGCAGAACTTTTTGTATACTGATATGACGGCAGAGGAAGCCATTGCCGCCGGTACCGCTACCCCGGAAACGGCTGACGGTGAGGAAACCGCTGTGCCCGAAACCGTGGAAGTGCAGAGCAAAAAGAATGACACCGTCCACACCTACCTGAAAGACAACACGACACCCATTTACTGGGATTACCCGCTGGAAGATGCCGATTTTGGTAATGCGGATTACCGCGTGTTTCTGGCCGGAGAGACCCGCGGACAGCCGCAGAACACTGCCATGCGCAAGGCGCTGTTCCAGTACCTGCACGAACAGCAGGGGGTGAATGTTCAGCTGGTGGAAACCGGCGTGGGCGAAACCCAGGTGCTGGAGCAGTACCTGCGCACGGGCGATGAAAACTGGCTGAACCACTACCTGAAGCTGCAGGGCAGCTGTGCGGATGCGGAAGCCGAATACTGGCGCTGGCTGTACCAGTATAACCGCCAGCAGGGCGGCACTATCCATGTGGCAGGGCTGGGCACCGAGCGCAATACCGTAGTTTCGATGTATGGCCTGCTGGCTTTGGCAGATACGGAGATCGAACCGGCAGAGAGCATTGCGGACTTTGTGCAGGCCCTGCGGGATGAGGATATGACGACTGCCCTGCAGCTGTTCAAGACCGCTATGGAGGAACAGCCCGATGCGATGGCAGACTATTTTGGCGATGCCTATGCCCAGGTACAGCAGCTGTATGCCAACCTGCAGGTGAACACCACCTATAAGGGCAGGCTGGACCGCGACGACCTTGCCATGATGGACAACATGAACTTTGTGCTGCGCCAGTACCCGGACGATAAATTCTTTGGCCAGCTGAGCAACGGCCATGTGACCCAGAGTGCCTGGAAGGACGGCAATTATATTGCCAACTACAGCCGTTTCGGCATGCTGCTGAACGGCGAAGGCTCCCCCGTGCAGGGCGAAGTCTGCTCCATGCTGACGATCTATACCCAGCGCGGCAGCAACGGCCTGCTGGGCGATGATGCCGAGAACGACTATTACGACCTGAACGCGCTGGCGGAAGCTGCGGGCAAAGAATTTATTGCCACAGGGGCGGATTTGTTTCTGGCGCTGGACAACGAGGACACCCCTTACACCGAGCAGAACGGCCTGATCAAGCCCGAAGTGCAGGCCGAAGAAAAGCCGCTTGTGGATTATTGCCAAAAACTGATTGTACTTTTTGACACAGAAAATTAAAATTCCCCGTTGACAAGGCCGCGCCTTTGTGCTATAAATACTTTAAACCAATGAAGCGAAAGTAAAACCACAGGCGCACGCACAGAGAGCCCCCGATGCTGGGAACGGGGTGGTAAGCGGAGTGGATAAATGGTTCGCCGAGGGCACGGGGAAAAGCTGGGCTGAGTATCCGTTGACGGAAGCCTCCGTTACAGGGCAGGGGAATGTTAGTTCTCCGCAGAGCGGCTGTGCAGTTTATGGCACAGCAAGCAAGGTGGCACCACAGATTATTTGATTGATCTGCCCTTGCACAGAAAGCTATTTCTGTGCAAGGGCTTTTGTTATACCCGGCACAGACCACAAACAGGAGTAACACCATGAAAAAGCAAAGCATTACCACCATGCGGGAGCGATGGCGCCGGGCAAACTGATTGCCCGCCCCGGCACTGCCGGGAACAAACCGCCGATACACCTTAAATGTGAATGATAAAAAGGAGCTTTTACCATGAAAAAGTTTGTTGCTGTTCTGTCCGCCGCCGCTATGCTCGCCACCCTCGCCGCCTGCGGTTCCACCGCCGCCACCACTTCTACCGCTGCCTCCAGCGCCGATACCGCAGCAACTTCCAGCAGCGAAGCTGCTGCCGCAGATGATACCGCAAAGTCTTACAAAATTGCGGTGGTCCAGCAGCTGGATCACGCCAGCCTGGATGAGATCCGCACCGCTGTGGAAGCAGAGCTGGACGCCAAAGCCGCCGAAAAGGGCATTACCATTGAGTACAAAGATTTTAACGGCCAGAACGACGCTACCACGCTGAACCAGATCGGCACCCAGGTGGTTTCCGATGGATATGATGCGGTGGTGCCCATTGCCACCCTGGCAGCCCAGTGCATGGCCAATGCCTGCGCCGAAGATCAGATTCCTGTTGTGTACGCCGCCATCAGCGACCCTGCCGCTGCAGACCTCACCGGCCTGGATTATGTCACCGGTACTTCTGACGCGCTGAACACCCAGTTCATCCTGGATATGATGCTGGCAATCAACCCGGATGTCAAGACTGTTGGCTTGCTGTACTCCAATTCCGAAGCCAATTCCACCACCCCCATTGCCGAAGCAAAGGCTTACCTGGATGAAAAGGGCATTGCTTATGTGGAAGGCACCGGCAACACCAACGATGAAATCATGAGCGCCGCCGCCAATATGGTGGGCAAGGCTGATGCTGTGTTTACCCCGACCGATAACGTGGTTATGGCCGCCGCAGCTGCTGTTTCCGAGACGCTGACCGAAGCGGGTATCCCGTTCTACACCGGTGCCGACAGCTTTGTTACCGCCGGTGCCTTTGCAACCTGCGGAGTCAACTATACCGAACTTGGCACCTACACCGCTGATATGGTGCTGGATATCCTGGAAAGCGGCAACGTTCCTGAATACCATGTAATGGATGGCGGCATCATCACCGTCAACACCGAAACTGCCGCCGCTCTGGGCATTGATTACGCCGCTTTCAGCGATATGGCCAGCCAGGTTGTGGAAGTTACCACCCAGCAGTGATAAAATGAATAGAGAATAATGAAAAAAGAATAATGCAGGTGTGGTGCCTGCGGTACCACAATAAAGCAGGAAATGCAGCTCCGGCAAGCGAAAACGCCCGCCGGAGCTGCATACCTGATTAAAAACGCCGCCGCGGGCGGCGTACAGCCATTATTCATTATTCTTTATTACTTATTATTTATACGCAAAGGAGCAACGCTTATGTTTACCCTTGCCATTGTGCAAAGCGCATTGGAGCTGGGCTTTATTTACGCCCTTGTGGCCATGGCACTGTTTTTGAGCTTCCGTGTGCTGAATATTGCCGATATGACCACCGATGGCGCGTTCACCCTTGGCTGTGCCGTGTCGGCTACCGCCGCAGTGGCGGGGCATCCGTTCCTTGGTTTTGTGCTGGCCATGCTGGCCGGTGCCTGCGCCGGGTTTGTCACCGCGTTCCTGCAAACCCACTTGGGCGTGCCGTCCATTTTGGCGGGTATTATTACCAATACCGGGCTTTACACCGTAAACCTTGCCATCATGGGCTTTTCTTCCAACGTTCCCATGCTGAAAACTGAGACAGTGTTCACTATGGCCCGCGCCCTGTTTGGCGAAAAATCTCCCTATAAACTCATTGTTGCCGTCACGGTCACAGTCGTGGCCTGCGCGCTGCTGATTTTATTCCTTGGCACCCGGCTTGGTCTTTCCATCCGCGCTACCGGCGATAACCCGGATATGGTGCGCGCTTCCTCCATCAACACGGCGTTCACCATCACGGTGGGCCTTTGCGTTTCCAACGCCATGACCTCGCTTTCCGGCGCGGTTCTGGCTCAGTACCAGAAATCCGCCGATATCAACCTGGGCACTGGCATGGTAGTCATCGGTCTGGCTTCGCTGATTATTGGCGAAACGCTGTTTGGCCGCGGCGGTATGTGGGTCAAAGCGGCTGCGGCTGTGGCGGGCAGCGTGATCTACCGCTTTATCATTGCGTTGGCCCTGCGTGCCAATGTTCCCAGCGAGTGCCTGAAGCTGATTTCTGCCGTCATTGTGGCGCTGGCCATTGCGGCCCCGGCCCTGAAAAAGAACCTTGCGCTGCGCCGCCGCCGTGCCGTCAGCCAGAAAGGGGGCAAGACCCATGCTTGATCTGAACCATGTCAGTATGACCTTTAACCCCGGTACGGTGAACGAGAAAAAAGCGCTGACCGATATCAATCTGCATATGGAAAGCGGCGAGTTCGCTACCATTGTGGGTTCCAACGGCGCGGGCAAATCCACCTTGTTCAATGCCATTGCAGGCAGCTTTATTCCGGATACCGGCAGCATTCTGCTGGATGGGGTGGATATGACCTTCCAGCCGGATTTCCGCCGCTCCAAGGCGATTGGCCGCCTGTTCCAGGACCCGCTCAAAGGCACTGCCCCCAACATGACCATTGAGGAAAATCTGGCCCTGGCCTATCTGCGCGCTTCCACCCATACTTCGCCGTTTTCCCGCATTACCAAGGCGGACCGCGAACTGTTTACCGATCGGCTGGTCCAGCTGGGCTTGGGGCTGGAGAACAGGATGAAACAGCCGGTCGGCCTGCTTTCCGGCGGCCAGCGCCAGGCGCTGACCCTATTGATGGCCACCCTGGTTACCCCCAAATTGCTGTTGCTGGACGAGCACACTGCGGCCCTGGACCCCGCCACCGCAGATAAGGTGCTGGAGCTGACCAAGAAAATTGTGGCCGAAAACCACATCACCTGCCTGATGATTACCCACAACATGCACGCCGCCCTGGAATTGGGCAACCGCACGCTGATGATGGATTCCGGCCACATTGTGCTGGATATCAGCGGGGAAGAACGCGCCAACACCACGGTGGACGGCCTGCTGGATCAGTTCGCCAAAAATGTGGGCCGCCGGTTGGATAATGACCGCATCCTGTTGAGCAGGCAGGAAGAGACGGCCCAGTAAAATAATAACAAAAAGCAGCCCCCGCGGGGGCTGCTTTTTGTCATATACAATCAGGGAAAAAATCAACCGGCGATTGCACCAAAAGCGGAAATGCCCAAAGTGCTCAGTACGCCCATAATGCAGCCTGCCAGCAGAACGCCGCCCATGCAGGCCAGAACGCTTTCCTTGAAATCCATATCCAGTAGGCTGGCGGCCAGGGTGCCGGTCCATGCGCCGGTGCCGGGCAGGGGAATGCCCACAAACAGCAGCAGAGCAATAAAAAGGCCGCGGCCGGCGGTGGCTTTCAGCTTTTGGCCGCCCTTGTGGCCTTTTTCCAGGCAGAAAGTGAAAAACTTGCCGATCACCGGTTTGTCAGCGCCCCATTCCAGGATCTTGCGCGCAAACAAAAAGATGAACGGCACCGGGATCATGTTGCCGATGATGGCAATGATGTAGGTGCTCCACAGCGGCAGACCAAAAATTACGCCATAGGGGATTGCGCCGCGCAGTTCGATCAGGGGAACCATCGAAACAAAAAATACAGTCAGGTATTTCTTAAGCATTCCAGTACCTCGCAGTTGATTGATGTCAAATTTGCATACGAATTTTATTATACAAGAATCCGCGATATGCCGCAAGACCTGCACCACAGGTTTTGTGTAAAATTTATGTCAAGCGGGCAGGATGCCGGTTTCCGGCATAAAAAGGGTGCAAAGCCCTGCGGGATATGGTATAATTACAACATACATGCCCACAGAATAAGAAAAAATGACGGAACCACAACAGCAGGAGGAGGCACAGGATGCAGCGTATAGAAGCCATAGATGAATACAACCGCGCTCAAAGATTGGGCATGCGCGATTACCGTGAAAAGACAGCGGCAGGCAAATACCCCTATCTGCCTGCGTTGGATGAACTGCTGGAAAAAACAGATACCGAAAGCCAGATACCGCTTGGCACCATTGAAATACCGTTGGATTATGTGGTAGGCACCAAAACCACCGGCCGCACCATGGCGTTTGCTTCCAACTTTATGCCGCTGCTGCCCGAAGACACTGAGTTTGCCAGCAAGTGGCTTTCCCTGTGCATGGCCCATATGGAAGAGGGCATCCACGATGCCATTAAAGCATATGAATACATGGGCCGCTTTTATGTCCAAGAGGGCAACAAACGTGTCAGTGTGCTGAAATATTTTGGCGCGGATTCTATTTTTGCCACCGTTACCCGCGTTGTGCCGCGGTTCAATGATACGCCGGAAATTCGTGAATATTACGAATTCATGGAGTATTACCCTTTGTGCGGGCTGTACCGGCTGCACTTTACGCAGGAGGGCAGCTTTGCCCGCTTGCAGAAAGCGCTGGGCAAAGCGCCGGATGAAAAGTGGACCGCAGACGATAAGGCGGAAGTTGTCAGCCTGATGAACTGGATCACCAAGGCTTATAATGCCCACGGCGGCGATAAAATGCGCACCACCCCGGCGGATGTTATGCTGCTGTTGCTCCGCTTGTATAAGTTGGATGAGCTGAAAACCTATAGTCCCGCCCAGTTTGCCGCAGCTATTGACGCTGTGTGGGATAACGTTCTGGCGCTGGAGCGCCCGGAACCGGTCAAGCTCAGCACCCAGCCGGCCGCCCCGGCCAAAAAGAACAGCCTGCTGGACCGCATCCTGCCGGGGATCCGCAGTGAGCCCAGCCACTTGAAAGTAGCGTTTGTCAACGAGCGCACGCCGGAAACTTCTACCTGGACCAGCCAGCACGAGTTTGGCCGTACCCAGCTGGACCAGGTGTTTGCCGGCAAGGTGGAAACCGTGGCTTATCATGGCGCAGAGCCGGGCAAAAATGCCGATGAACTGGTGGAAAAAGCCATCCAGGACGGCGCAGATATGGTGTTTACAACCTCGCCAAAACTGGTGGGGGCTTCGCTGCGCGCGGCGCTGCGCCACCCGGATGTGCGCATCCTGAATTGCTCGGTCGATATGCCGTATGCTTCCATCCGCACCTATTACAGCCGCGTGTATGAGGCAAAGTTCATCACCGGCGCCATTGCTGCCGCTGTGGCGCGGGAGGACCGCGTGGGCTATGTGGCGGATACGCCCACCTTTGGCGTTCCGGCCAACATCAATGCGTTTGCCCTTGGCGCGCGGATGGTCAACCCGCGCGTTAAGGTCAGCCTGCAATGGTCCTGCCTGCCGGGGGACCCGATCCAGGCCTTCCAGAAGCAGGGCATCACGGTGATCTCGGGGCGCGATACCCCCACGCCGTTCCGCCCTGCGCGAGAGTTCGGAACTTTCCGCATCAGCCCCGGCGGCACGCTGATGGATCTGGCTTCGCCGTTTTGGCATTGGGGCCAGTTCTATGAAAACGTGGTGCGCACCGTGCTGGATGGCGGCTGGACCCGCGATAAATCCGGCACCGACGGTACTGCCGTCAACTATTGGTGGGGCATGAACAGCGGTGTGATGGATGTGCTGCTCAGCCGCGAGCTGCCCCATGATGTGCGCCACCTGGCCAACATCCTGCGCAGCGGCATTATTGCGGGCAGCATTGACCCGTTTGCCTGCTATATTACCGCGCAGAACGGTACTGTGATGAACGAGGGCCGCACCGGCTTTACCCCGGAGCAGATCCTGCATATGGACTGGCTGTGCGATGCAGTGGAGGGCCACCTGCCGGAATTTGACGAACTGATGGACTGTGCCCGCCCCATGTACCGCATGCAGGGCATCCACCGCGACCGGCTCCCTGCAGAGAAAGAGGCTGATCTATGAAAATTCTGGCAGTGGCAGACGAAGAGAGCAAGTACCTGTGGGAATACTATGAGCCCAGCAAGCTGCGCGATATCGACCTGATCATCGGCTGCGGGGACCTGAGCCGGCATTATATGAACTTTTTGTCCGATGCAGCGCCGGTTCCGGTGCTTTATGTACACGGCAACCATGATGCCAGCTATGATAGAGAACCGCCCCGCGGTGCGATCTGCATTGACGATGACCTGTACTGGTACAAGGGCTACCGCATTGTGGGCCTTGGCGGCAGCTGCCGTTACCGCGCCGGTGCCTGGCAGTTTACCGAAGCGGAAATGAAACGCCGCATCAGCCACCTGCGCAGCAAGATCCAGCACGCGGGCGGGGTGGATATCCTTGTTACCCATGCGCCGCTGCACGGCTATGGGGATTTCAGCGACCTGCCGCACCGCGGGTTTACGGTGTTCAATGAAATTTTGGATACCTATCACCCGGCTTTGATGTTGCACGGGCATATCCACCTGACCTATGGAGCCAACATCCCGCGGGAGCACCAGTACGGCCAGACACGCATTGTGAACTGCTATGAGCGCTTTGTGCTGGACCTGCCGGATAAGCCGGATCCGCGCCGCCACTCTTTGATTGAGAGGTGGAAACAGTTTAACCGCACGGGGCACTTTTAAGGTGTAGCTTGAAGGCGTACCTGATACCATAGGCAACACCGCACAATTCCCGCCTTGCGGCTTAAGCACCGCTC
>ERZ779880.2438-NODE-2438-length-13186-cov-6.156728_pt1 | contig 13186 bp, 15 predicted proteins | sample MGYA00511555_ERZ779880 | MGnify/ENA primary metagenome ERZ779880 (study PRJEB29588, sample SAMEA2145815) | human gut metagenome | biome: human gut; feature: human-associated habitat; material: faeces | place: Denmark | collected 2008/2010 ...
AGCTGATTGCGTTACCCAAAGGTAAAACGTCAGCGTAGGAATGTAGAACGCGCGGTTGTGGGCGTTTTTCTTGAGCCAGCCCAGTCCGAACGGACAGGAACCATGCTCCAGACACGCCCGCAGGCTTTCGCCTGCCATGCCGAGGAACGCGGCGCACTCCTCAATCGGGATTTTGCTGGGGTACTTCTCGCAAAGCTGCTCCAACTCGGCCAGCTTGGCCGTGATGGCAATCGGGATTGTCATGGTGTTCACCTCCTATGTAATAAGGTCGGTAATCAAGCAGCCGATGCACTGCATGGCTGCCATCGTGATACACAGCGCCGCGCCGATCTTGTCGATATGCTGACCGAACAGGCGGTATTTCAGCAGGTACACCTGCCCCAGAATCAGCAGCGCCCAGCCGGCGATCGTGATATGAGTCATGGGAATTACCTCTTTCCTATTCGGCGACAAACAGCAGCACGGCAAATAAAAAACCTACAGCGAAGTATATATATTTGCTGAAACGAGGTCCTAGAAAACCATCAAGGACACCTCCGAAGAAGCCTGCGACCATGCCGATAAATAGCCATGACATGAACTCGATTAAATTCTTCATGCTATTCCGCCTTTCATTTTCTCGCGTTTACGCGAGTTAGATTCCAAAAAAAATTTCTGTCCGCTCTTCGTTGGTCAAAGACAGAATTTCCGCGATACGGGCAATCTGAGAAATCGTAAAGGTTCCGCCGCCATCGCCCAGCTTGCGATAGTATGTACTCTGGTCGATACCCAGCGCATTGGCTAATTTCTCGCCAGTCAGACCCTTTTCTACCGTCTTGCCTTTGAGCCGATTCACATCGATATTCATTTCGGTTCCCTCCTTTCGTTGCGTTTTCGCGAGTTTCTGACTATATGTTACTCGCGTTTACGCAATATGTCAAGGGGGATTTTCGCGTTTGTGCGAGTTTTTTATTTTATACACTTGCATTTTTGCAAGTAGTGTGCTTTAATAGACTTATCAAATATAGTAGGTGATATAAATGGATGTTGGCGAGCGCATTAAGAACCGACGCAAGCAATTAGGCCTGTCCGCTGAACAGATCGCAGCCGAGCTCGGCGTTTCCCCGGCAACCGTATATAGATACGAGTCAAACGAAATCATGAATATGCGCATTGACAAATTGGAGCCAATCGCTAAGGCGCTGCATACCAGTCCGGCCTATCTCATGGGCTGGAGCGAGGAAAACTCCACGACCGCAGAGGACACGAACCTCGTCACGATTCACTACGCCGGACCTGTGGCAGCGCACTTTGACGCAACACCCGATGATGCATACGAGCAGCGTACCATCCCTGCCGAGTGGATTGGACGGCGCAGACCTGAAGATTTCTTTCTGGCCACGGTCAGCGGCGACAGTATGTATCCGCAGTTCCAGGACGGCGATGAAATCCTGTGCCTGCGATGCAGCGATATGGGCATTTCCGGCCGGATCGGCATTATGCTGCTGGGCGGCGATGAGGCCACTGTCAAGCGTATCGAATATAAGCCAGGCGAGGATTGGATTGATCTCATTCCCATCAACCCGGAATTCAAGCCGAGGCGTATTGAAGGTGTAGACCTAGAACAGTGCCGTGTTGTCGGCCGTGTAATCAAGGTCATTCGTACAGTTGATCAGGTGTAATGGAGATACGCATTTATGGATATGAATACTTTAATCCCTGCAATTCTTGGAGCTAGCACCCTTACCCCTATTGGTAAATCCTTAGGAAAAGTATTATACGATAAACTTAATATGTGGATGTTGCCAAGCCAAGCAGCGCAAGATTTATTGATTGAACACTATAAAAATTCTGATGATCCTCCTGAACTGAAAGCTTTCAAAATTAAGAATGTTGCAAAAATCCTAAAAGAGTCTGACAATCAATATGATATTTACAAAATCGCTCAAGACGATTTAGATGCCCGTCCCGAACAGGATCATTCTGAAGATGTAGATGCTGAATGGCTGTCACGCTTTATGGATTCCTGCAAACACGTTTGCTCTGATGATGTAAAGCTTATTTGGGGTAAACTGCTTGCTGAGGAATGTATGAAACCCGACTCTGTACCCACCCGTTTAGTTCATATTCTCTCTAATTTGGATCGACAATCAGCGCAAGCTTTCTTTACGATATGTAATTTATGTTTAGAAGATAGTGAACTTCATTTTACACCTGTCATATTTCATAAGCAGGACTTTTTTCGCAACCTCGGACTTTCCTTTATGATTTTGTCTGAATTGGACTCTATTGGTTTGATTCGCTTTGCTCCGACAGCTCAGCATATCATGTCAAGCGATGATCCTCTGATTACAGAATATGGACATGATTTCATATACAACTCATCTATCTATTCGGTAAAATCTAGCAAATCCGACCAATCCTTCATTCGCATTGGTGATGTCTTGCTCACCGAAGCAGGACAAGCTTTATGCCGCATCATTCCACGGCAAGTTATCCCAGAATTTGAAGAAGTCATTCCAATCCTATTCATGCACTACACAGTAAGCAAATCCCACCTATGATATTGCCAAATCGGAATAATTACAAAATAGTACAGGTAAAGCAAAAGGAATTACTTATACAGTTGGAGTTAGTCCAAACAATCAAAGCAAAAAGCAATTCTTGTTTTTTACTTTTCACTTTGTTTCTCTATATTAACAGTAAAAAATCTCTTGTTTTTTTACTGTTAATATGTTATACTCACGCTAACCGAAAAAAATTTCTTTATATTTGTATAAAGTAACGTAACAAATGCATACTCTAATAGTAAGGAGGGATAATTTTGCTCTATCAAGCGCTTGGAAAGCTCTATTATCAGAACAGATCATCCTACCCAACTGAATTACAAAACCGCAAGACTTCCCCATCTGCCGTAACATTGGATTTTAAAATCCATGACGATCCTGCATTCTATCTGGCTATACCAGAGTTATTAACACTGCAAGGTAATATTTATCAGGCTTATATGCGGTTTCAGGCTATTTATAACGTCCTCCCTCAAGTAGCTCAAAACTGTTATTGTCGGAAATGTCTTGTAGATGAGGTTGTCACAACCAACGACCTTGAAGGTGTCCACAGTACCCGGCGCGATGTCCTCAATGTACTACAAGCCGAAAAAAATTCGAAAAAAAATGCTCGTTTCGAGGGGCTTATTAAAAAATATGTACTGCTGACCGAAGGAGTAAATATACCTCTCAATACCTTGCAGGATATTCGTAATCTGTATGATGATATTGTTCTTCCAGAAATCGAGCCTGAAGATCAGCCTGACGGCATGTATTTTAGAACAGATACTGTAAGCGTTGTTTCTGCAACCGAAAAGGTTAAACACCGCGGTATAGTCGGTGAATCACAAATCAATGAACATATGATGCAGGCACTGCAAGTTTTGAAGAATCCTCTGCATACCCCTTTAGCTCAAGCCGCTATATTGCATTATATGATTGGATATATTCATCCTTTTTACGATGGCAACGGCCGCTTAAGCCGCTTTATCAGTTCTTATTTGCTTTCTCAAGTGTTTCAGCCTATTGTCGCATACCGTCTATCTTATACAATCAAGCAAAACAAAAAGCTGTACTATGACGCTTTCGATTATGTCAACGATAGAAACAGCGGAGGTGATTTAACACCGTTTATTATTATCTTTTCTGAATTGGTATACCAATCTATTCTCTCTCTCGAAGATAAAGTAGAAGATGTATCCTCTCAGCTGCGCGAATTCGGCAACATGATTGGTTCAATTCCAAACGAAGATCAAAAGGATTTTCTGTTCTACTTTATTCAGAATGCGTTGTTCTCTCCTGATCCTCTCACATTGGCAGAGCTATCAAATATTTCCGGAAAGAGCTTGCCAACTGTGAGAAAAATCGTTAAGTCTTTGATCGACGGCGGTCTTCCTCTTCACGTCAGCAAAATCGGTCATGCTAACGCTTATCGCATTGATGAGGATCAGCTTGCAGACGCATTATCCAATTTAACATTGTAAAAATAAAAAAATCCCGCCCCGGTGCGCCAACACCGGAACGGGACATGGGGTACTGATAAACCTTCCACAGCCATCAGTACCCCTATTTTACCATACTTTTTTACGGTAAGAAAGGGGTTATTTTTATGCCGAGAAAAAAACCTACACGCAAGGACAACCGCTACGAATACAAGATCACGCTCGGCCGCGACATTCACGGCAAGCCGCTGCGCAAGTCCTTTTACAGTACGGTCAGCCTTGCCGATGCGAAAAAGAAAGCCGAGGAGTTTCGCGTAGCCTCCGAGGTGTCGGCGCGTACCGGCGAAGCATTCGTCCGGAAAAGCTACAACTTCGCCCAATGGGCGCGCAAGTGGCTCAAGACCTACAAGCAGCCGTTTGTCAGCCCCAATACGCTCCAGACCTATGAGGAGATCGTGCGGCTGTATCTGGAGCCGTATTTCGGCAGTGTCGATCTGACCGATGTGCGGCCAGTCGATGTGCAGACGTTCGCCGCCATGCACAAGGGGCTGTCTGCATCGCATCTGAAGAAGATCCGGCTGTGCCTGGTGGACATCTTTGAAACGGCGATCGAGAACGACCTGTGCTACAAGAATCCGGCAAAGCGCGTGCAGTTCAGCAGCTCGGCGCACAAGCGCGTCAAGCGTGTGCTGACCGAAAAGCAGATCGCCATTGTGCGCGAGGAAGCACTCGAAGCGTTCCCCGCTGCTGCGCTCTTGCTCGATACCGGTATGCGCCGCGGCGAGCTGCTGGGAACCATGTGGACGGACTTCGTGCTTGAGCCGGGCAACGGCTCACTGCACATTCAGCGCACGGTTGTTTCCGAGGTCGGCGTGCTCAAGCTGGCCGCGCCGAAGAAGAACAGCTTCCGCACCATTCCGATCTCGGACGAGTGCATCGCCCTGGTGCAGTCGCTGCCGCACGACAGTCTGTACCTTTTTCCCTCGCAGACCGGCGGCCTGCAGGATACCGACCACTTTTCTCAGCGGCTCAAGAAGTTTATGACCGGCGTGCACGAGCGTCACCCGGACATTCCGGTGCTCACCTCGCACGAGATGCGTCATACCTACGGCACCAGCCTGCGCCGGAACGGCGTGGACATCTACACGATCCAGAAGATCCTCGGTCACAAGGACATTCAGGTCACCGCCGAGATCTACGTCCACAACGAGCTGGAGGAACTCCGTGCAGCCGTATTCCGCAAAAAGACAGACGACGACCGTAAGGAAACCATGTCGTAAACGCTCCCCCGTGTCGTCAGAATGTCGTCAGAAAAATCTAAGTGCATAAAAAAATACCACCGAACAGTAGTTTCGGTGGTATTTTGCTGTTTTAGCGCTTGGAGAACTGCGGTGCACGACGTGCAGCCTTCAGACCGTATTAACCTGACCTTGATCCAAAAAGACCAGTATTCATGCGGTTTTTCGGGCTTTCCTCTCTCAGTAAACCCATAGGTAAACCCACGAAATCGCGAAATTTTTGGTGCAGTTTAACGCAGCCCGAATGCAGCATTCACAACGCTGCTTAATTCCTCAGGTTTATTATACTTGACTTTCGCATAGATGTCCATAGTCGTTTTGCTGTTCTCATGGCCTGCCAGATACTGCACCGTCTTAGGATCAACACCTTTGTAAATCAGATTGGTGATGTAGGTGTGCCGCAGCATGTGCGGAGTCACCTTGAAGTCCATCGTATACACCAGTTTGGGATTATTCGGCTGATGCTCACCAAGCCTTGGCTTTATTCTATGCTTGATGGACTGTCCATTTACATAAGTGTAATAACAGCGTTCTGCAGTAGAACGGACTGTTATGTACTTCCAGACTCTCACAAACTGAGTTTCCGTCAAAACAGTTCCCTTCGAATTCGAGATCACATATTCCGATTCTGATTTTTCCCTTTCTTCCTTGAGACAGGCTACCAGGCATTTTGGAATCGGAACATCTCGTTTTGCTGCCGGTGTCTTCAATAGCGTGTTGACTACCGGCTCACCGCCTTCCACATGCCATGCACGCCTTACCGAAATGTACGGCGTTTTTTCATCCAGGAATACGCAGTCCCATTTTAATCCAAGGATCTCTTCTCTACGCAATCCCGCGTACAAACCGATCATCACGAAGACATACGGTGGAAGCTCACGAATGCTATCCAGCAAAATGGCAGTCTGTTCATCCGTCAAAGCCTCGCGCCGTTTCGCTGGCTTTCCGCCTCTTGCGCAAATCGTTTTGGATGGATTCTCTTTAATCACCTTGCTCTCTTCTGCTGAATTAAAAATGTTCTTAATCAGCATATTGAGCTGACCATACATTCCGGAAGAACCTTTTGATAACGGAACCATCAGCAGCCGCAGGTCATCTGTGGTCACCTCGTCCATATACATCTGTCCAATCGGACCCACGATGTACCGATTCACCATCCGTGCGTATCCTTCCAACGTATTAGTTCTTACCGTTCCAGACCGCATCAGCAACCATTTTTCACAGTACTCTTCCACGGTCGGATTCTCTCTATGGAAAACCACTTCCGCGATTTTCTTCTGGGCATCTTCCACCCGGTCATACAATTCTTCGCGTGTCAGCCCATAAATCGCCACTCTCTTTCCGTCTGCATCTGTAATCCGGGTGCGGTAATACTGTACCCCTTTCATCATCACTGTTCCGTATTCCGGAAGTTCAGCAGGACGCTTTTTCCCTTTAGCCATGTGTTCTCCTCCTATCTATCTTCATACATTGCGTGTTGTCACTTTTATTATCATGGCGTACAGCACTTCCTTCAAGGATGTCGAATGTATGTAAAAAGGCAGGGATTTTTGACCATCCCTGCCCTAATTTCTTTCTGATTTACTCTTAATCCCACGATGCAAAAGCATCTTCCAGCACTCCTGCGAGCTGCTCTGGGCGATTATATTTCACCTTGGCGTAAATATCCATGGTGATCTTGCTGCTTTCATGACCGGCAAGATACTGAACCGTCTTCGGATCAACCGAAGCATGAATCAGATTCGTAATGTAGGTGTGCCGCAGCTGATGCGGAGTCACCTCAAAGTCCAGACTGTAAACCACATTTCCATTGTGTGCTGCCTTTTGCCCCAGAACCGGCTTCACCGTATGCTTCACCCTCTTGCCATCTTCATAGCGGTAATAGCAGCGTTCCTTGGTGGTACGGGTTACGATATACTGCCATAATCTCTTGAACTGCGTATAGGACAACGGGTCTCCATCCCGGTTTGCAACCACAAAATCCGATGTCGATGTCTTCTTCGCCTCTTTCAGACATTCCAGAAGATTGTCCGGCAGAGGGACATTCCGATGCGCTGCCTTTGTTTTCAGCTCTGTCAGAATCACCGGACGATTATGCTCCGTATGCCAGGCTCTCCGAACGGTAAGGTACGGAGCCTCGCAATCAAGATACACCGAATCCCATTGAAGTCCGAGGATTTCTTCTCTCCGCAATCCTGCGTACAGCCCCAGCATCACGAACACATACGGCGGTAAGCCGTAAATGGCATCCAGCAGCTTATCCACCTGCTCATCCGTAAGCGGGAGGCGATCCTTCTGGGGAATCCCGCCCACATTCTTCTTCAGATAGATGGTCGGATTCTCATCAATGATCTTACTCTCCATTGCTGCCGTGAAAATACACTTATATAGAACGTTCACTGATTTGTACACGGATGCCGACTTTTTCGATGCCGCCAACAGTGCCAGGCGAATGTCATCTGCTGTTACATCTCCCATATGCATATCGCCCAATGGCTTGATGATGTAGTTCTTCACTTTCGATGTATAGTCAATCAGCGTTGTCATCCTGATCTGTGCCGACTGCATCAGCAGCCATTTCTCGCAATACTCCTCCACTGTAGGTGTACTGCGGCAATACGTCTTGTTCTCAATCTGCTGGATCGCTTCCTGTTCCTTCTGGTACAGTTCCTCTCTCGTTCTTGCATATAAGGAAACCCGCCGTCCCTGCTGATCTGTTACACGGGTTCGATAATATTGCGTTCCCTTCATACTCACCGTACCATAATCGGGAAGCATCATTCTTCTTGCCGCCATATCATTACCTCCAATCCTGTTGATGCTTTCATTATTGCGGATTCATCGTCTATACTCAACGATGTCGATTTTCACCGCCGAAAGCTTCGAGGTTTGCGATATGTCGCAGCACGTTCCATCGGTTTTGCACGGTGCGTACATTTTGCAATGTACTCCTGAATCCCCACTTCCGTGAAATAAACGCAGCCGTTTTCCACATACTGAACATAGGAGATCAAACCGTCTGTTCTTGCAGCATCCAGTGTTTTTACGCTGATTCCCAGTATACTGGCTGCTTCCTTCCTTGTAATCAGTTTATCCATCGCCTTCTTCGCCATCCTTTCGGCATTTGCCCTGTCTTTTTTTCTCTGCCTGTTCCGGAATGTAATATCCAAGTTGAATCCTTACAGCTTCATCAATCCCACGCATCTGCCCCTTGCTTACCCGCCCAAGATAGCGAATCACGCATACCTTGTCGCAAGTGTCGATCTGTTCTGCCAATACCATAGAAGGCTTTGCCAGTCCCTTTGCTTTACGGAGAAAGAAATGCGTTGGCTGCTTTCGCTTCTTCTCAATTTTCGATGTCAGCGGAGCAATCGTGATCGTCGGCGCATAATAATTGCCGACATCATTCTGAAGAACCACAACAGGACGAACACCGCCCTGCTTTGATCCAACCGGAACACCGAGATTGGCGAGATATAAATCACCTCGCCGATAAACCCAGTTTTCTTTCATTTACTGTTGTCTCCAATCTCCATACACTGATATGGATAAAGCCTGCCAGGTATCATGCTGATACAGCACCCGGCAGTGCTTTCTGAAAATATGGTTTCTCTGTACTTTTTCTTATCACCCCAGAGATGTAGGATTTCTCACAGGCGGCAGTGTGCTTCACTGCTCCATTGGAATTTAACCATCCCGCCTTCCTTATGGCCGGACCGCGAATTACGGAAGTATCATTGTCCCTATCTGGCTTTTAACACCGCCGCCGGTTGCAATCCGGCATTTGCTTCTGCGAAACCGCTATCGCCCCGATGGGCTTCATGGCGTGCAGTCGAAGGCTCGACCAAACAGGAATGTACCTGAAGAATGAGTATTCAGTTTTCAAGGGACATCCGGACTTTCGTCCTTACAAAGTAAGTTTAACAAGAATCCTCCTATTTCGCGTTGGCCTCGTAGGCGCACTTTGGTTGTCCTTGCAGGACTACATACGGTTCTTTTTGACTTTTCAGTGTTCTATACAGCCGGAATGGGGCAAAAAAAATACCCCGTTGGTTTCCCAACGAGGCATCAAAGATTATAATGTTTTAATTTGAGAACTATTATTCTCCACAAAACTAAAGGCTTCAGGCGTTTTTGTCATCCACAAACGTGCACAGTCCAACTTATGACGCTCAAGCATGGAACGACAATCTTTTGTTTTCATTTTACAAAAGTCTGTCTTGAAATTTTTAACACTTCCACTTTTGGTCAGTTCCATCGCAGTTCGCGCGTCTGTACACCGAACCAACTCATCCTCCAAATTCAAAACTTGTGGAAGAAAAATGATTTTCAGCTTTCCGCAATACCGGGTGAGAAGTTCCAAGTTCTTTTTAAGGTTTACTGCCTGTGGCACATCAGTGTCAAATACCAAAACGACAGTCGTTCCCGCCTGAATAGACAACATCTGTGACTTTGGAATCAAATTCTGCACCACATTGAATACCTTTATCTTCCCTGGAATCAATCTTTCCGGTGCTTCTTTTAAGGCCGCGATCAGTTGTTGTTCACAGGGGCCTTCTACATAATAGATGCACTTATTGTTCATCTTCCCACCCCATTTCCAACTCGTCCAAAAGCGAATCCTGCGGAAGCGAGGCAAACACATCATTCTCAACCGCACAGCGTAAAGAGTCTGTATTTCGTTTCAGTACATCCGATGCAGAAACAGCAGAAACCTGATATATGCCTTCCTCCAGATGCTTACGCAAAAACACATAGCTATGCTTCGGCAGGTTCAAATCCAGCATATCTGTATTATGCGTTGTAAAAATCAACTGTTCATCGTCTCCGATACGATCCAGCATAATACCGAAAATCCGTTTTTCTATATCGCTCTGAATATAAGAAAAATGTTCATCACAATAATAGAAACTGCTTTCTTTTGTCGCCATTGCAGCAAGGAACATTGCAACATCAATTCCTTCTGCTGTACCACTGGACAGTATCTCCCGATTCAGCAGTTTACCTTCCTGTATGATGATTTCCGTTCCACCGCGCCGAATAATAAAGGTATCCTTTAAATCTCTTGATAAACTAACGTCCTGTAATGTAGGATCAAGCGTTCCGATAACAGCACGCAGCGTCTTCAACAAGATGCTTTTATTCGCACCTGTAAGTTTCAAAGATTTTTCTATTTCAGGATATGCAAAACGATATCGAACAGCACCTACCAGCTTCTTAAGTGCTGTAGTAGTTCTGGTCGCCTCTATCGTTTGATCTTTCAGTTTCTTTACACATTTTTCATACGAATCCATCGTATCAATGTCTGCGGTCTGATACTGAATGTCAATCTCCTGATTAGATGCATCAATCTGAGCTGACAACCGCTGCAGGCGATAATCACCATTCACAAAATCAATACTGAAGTATCCTTTATCGCCTGCAACCATCTCATACAGCGGTGTTGGATTTCCATCAGTCATATATCCAAAAATACAAAGCAAAGCCTTTCCAAGGCTGGTCTTTCCGGTAGCATTTGCACCCATAAGAATTACAGCCTTCTTATAGCGAAATCGCTCTCTTCCTTTCAGATGTTCCTGATCGATAATCGAATTGACAATCTTTTTGGGATAACTGAAATTGATATGAAAATCATTAAATCCATAGATTTCCTTTAACTCAAGGTCTAAAACGATCATGTCAGATCCTCCATTTCATTATTTCGCCTTTTACGAACTAATGATATCATATTTAAAGGAGCATTTCAAGGACAATAGTCCACATATCCAAGCAATATTTACATTCATGCAGTATATTGTTCCTCATACTGTTAGTTCTAACTCCATTCTGCTACCTCCTTAATTGATTGAAGCCGCCAGGCTTTTCTTCAAGCGCATATACGCTTCATATGCTGGCGTTGTTCCCTCAAGGAAGCCGCTCTGGTAAGCATCACTCTTTTTAATATCATTACGGTTCAATATATAGCTCAGATTTTCTGCTGTAATGCCATTACGGTTTCTAACGATACAAATTCCGTCATTTCGGTCATATTCGTCCAGCAGTTCCGGATAATGCGTAGTGAAAATAAGCGTTCCGCCATTTTTGTTCAGTCGGCTGTCCATAAAGAAGCGCACTAAGGTCGTTACAATTTCCTTGTTGAAATGATTCTCTATTTCATCTACCAGAAGATAACCACCTGAATGAAGAACTTCCTTTACCATCGAGAATGTAATAATACCCTTAATCGTACCAGAGGACAGATACTGCTCAAGGTCTGCCGCATTATTCAGGATAATCTCTTTTTCATCCTTAAACTTCAAGTGGATAAATGTTTTTCCCTCTGTCTGTTCAAAACACAATTTCTCAATGGTCGGATCGAGAAATGCAATTACCTCCAATGGAATATCTTCGGTAAATGGAAGCACATTCACATTCGTATAGGAAAGCAGGCTGAATATTTCCACTGTATCATTCGCTTTTTTATTATGCGCAATGATAAAGCTAACATCATCAGAAAGGTATGCTTCATCGCTATTGCGCTGCTCTACAGGCTTCATTCCTGTAAAATCTGTCAGATACTTTTTCGACTTAACGGTTGCAATCGGTTTTTCCCAAAGGCTTTCAGACAGAATCGAATACACATCTTCCCCTGTTTTCGACTTCTTTGCCGCAATTACAGTTTCCAAGCAGCAGACGTAGCTACGCTTATCATAAAAATATGTGCGGATTGTAACATTCTTCGCTCCGCCAAGAATGCTTTTTGCCTCCACATGATTGATGGGCTCATTTTTCACAATATTTAAGGCCAAGCTAATGACCTTTAATACCGAGGTCTTGCCAGATGCGTTAATTCCAATGAAAGCACAGGCAGAGTGGAGATAGTAGTTATCCGTCAAACGGTAAAGATTATCTTTGTCCTCTTCGCAAACACGTTGCTGCGTATAAAAGCAAATATCCAAGTCTTTTTTGAATAATGGGAGTCCTTGTGCGGTGATGCGGAGTATTTTCATAGGTAGTCCTCCTATAAAAACAGTTTTTTCGTTTTTATTTTCTTATAATCTTATTATACGCCGCAATTCAGAAAATATCAACGCACTTTCCGTTTTTATTTTCCGAATTGTTTTTGACACTAAAAAGTATCCGTTCAATATGGCAAGCCCTGTGATTGCTGACCCGTTCCACCGCATGAAATACATGGAGCGTCATGGAAGCGGCCTACGCAAAATCGTCAGGGAAACCGAAAAGCCGCCTGGATATACAGCGGCATATAATCCGAAAATTTTCTCAACGGCAACAGATTTCAGAGTCATCTTGAAAAATGTAAATTACCAACTTAGTCAGAAAAACTTAGTCAATGACCAAGTTAGTGAGCAAGATAAATCGCCGGACATCCCACACACAGTTTTGAATCTTTGTATCCACCTTATTGCCCACGGCAGTGAGGGTGCTCAAATCACTCATGCTCACTCTATCATGGGTACAGCCAATGATAAGTCCTATGACGCAACCCATGATAACTTAGAGGATGACACCCATCAAGGTATCCACCAAGATAGCCACCATGATTCTACGCCGTCAGCAGTTATATTGCACCTAATGCTTTTTAGATTTTTTTCGCAATCGTAGACAGCTCCGAAATAATACTAAGAAGATCATTTTTGACTTCCTCTTTGCTTGGCTCGCTGCCCATCAGAAGATAATCCGTGCTGACATGGAGGATGCAGGACAGTTCAATCAGCAAGTCAATAGAGCAGCTGCGTTCACCGTTCTCCATGCGGCTGACATGCTGCTTGCTTGCCAGGCCCAGGCGAACCGCCAGTTCCTCCTGCGTAATGCCACGGGAAGTGCGAACATCGTGAAGTCTCTTACCAAACTCTTTTGCGTCAAAATACATACGTTTCTCCTTCCGCACAGCCGGTACAGAACCGGATCGACGGAAGGT
>ERZ779880.2441-NODE-2441-length-13174-cov-6.116320_pt1 | contig 13174 bp, 13 predicted proteins | sample MGYA00511555_ERZ779880 | MGnify/ENA primary metagenome ERZ779880 (study PRJEB29588, sample SAMEA2145815) | human gut metagenome | biome: human gut; feature: human-associated habitat; material: faeces | place: Denmark | collected 2008/2010 ...
TAAAATAATTACGTGCTGACCATCATCCGGCATTCGCTCACTACAGCTTATCCAACCATCCGGAGTTACCGGATAGTTGCCAGACAGTGCGTTCTGCAATCGTTCCAGCTTAACGTATTCCTGAACCCTGTTTCCGTCGCACGCCTGAAGCCATTGCACAGCCTTTTGCGCATCAGTGTGAAAGGTACAAGTGCGACCGTCATCAAATTGCATTTCGTAGAGGTCAGCAACCTGTTTAAACTGCGTTTGTGGCGACTTGTAAGTTTGGTTTACAGGTTCGGCACCATGAAGCATGGCGGCGCGGCAGGAGTTAAGCGCGTTTTGCACGCGTTTAGCGTTCTGTACTTCGTATTTAGGTGCGGCTGCCAATGCCCATAGCCAACCAATTTCATAGCTATCAGCTTTTGATAGAGCACATTCCATTTCCAGTGTTATTTTCTTAGGTACGAGTTGCCAATCATCTGGCACTACCGGTGCTGGTTGGGTGGTGACATTGGCAAAGGCAGCACGCAACCCGGTTTTAATTTCCTCTACTTCATCAGCGCCTAACGATGAATCTGACAATGCGTGATGGAATGCGTAAGCCATGTCGTCGTTGATTTCTACAGGCACACTATCAGCCTTGCGGCGCTCCTGTAGCTCGCGCAGAGCCGCTGCAACATAATGACTATTGTGCTGGTCAGCCCACAGAATGAGCCGAATCAACGTTGCATTTGAAACGTATTCGTCTGTTAGTTTGCTATTGGTAAAAGTGGTCATGCTGTAGCCCCTTCTTGATATTTTTCAAACCAGAACACAACCGGGTCAGATTTCATTTCAACCAATCCCATACGAACCAGCGCCTTGCCTTTCCCGGACGCAAGGAATTCACGACGACCATCACTGATAATTCGCCGATAATCTTCCAGGCTACTGCAATGCTTATGCAGATTGCATGGGTGGCATGCCGGAACCATGTTGGATATATCGTCACGTTCCTGGTGAAGCATATTTCCATCAAAACGAATGACCGGTTTTACATGGTCTGCATGCCACTTTTCGCCAAGTTCGCAGCCGCAATAAGCGCAGCGACCACCAAACTTCATGCGCAATTCTGCACGTTGTTTTTTCGTCAGTGCCATATCAGCTTTCCTTAAACGGATTAATTTTATTGTGTAGTGCGTTGAACGACGCCCATACCACGTCGTTATACAATTCAATAACTGGCTCAATTATTTTCCCGATTCCCCATACCAGAATTAACGGGGATATCGGTATCATCAACACGATAAACAGAATGAGAAACAGAAATTCTGTTATTCGGCTTCTTCGCGGATATTCTTTTCTGAATAATGTTGGCACATTACTCTCCTTTAGTGCGCAAGGGGTTTTTCCAGCGGTTTTGCGCCGCGCTGCGCTTATCTTTGATTCCCTCTCTGGCAATTCCAGAATATAAGTACAACACCACACGGCGATTGCTAACTCTCAACCACTGGCTGGGGTAGCAAAGTCTGTATACACGGGAAATTAGCATCTTTGCTTTACGATTGTTGGTTGCCATATCGTTCATCCTTTGATGCCTGTATTTACAGCCTGGCAAGCCTCTTCGAGAACCCACTCAACAGCGTCTTTCCATGCTACGGTTTCGACTGGCGGATTCTCACGCTTTACCTGTTCATAGAAACGCACTGCGTTTACCAGTCCTGACGCTGGCAATACGGGGTGATGGTAGAGTGGCACAGTTTTGTACAGTGGCTCGCCAGGAGTTCTGTCAACCTGATTCCATTCTTCAACCCAGGCATCAACAACCGCTTTGCTGGTTGATACATGTTCTTCTGAATCTACATTTTGTCCTGATATACAGAACATAACTGCCTCTGCTTCCAGCGATGCCAGAGCAATTTCATAAGCCCGACGCTCAATATTATCTCGGACGTCCAGGCTGCCAATTCGCTCTCTGATTTCTTTAATTAGTTCTTTGTCCTCGTCGGTAAAAGTGGTCATTAGGGACTCCTTTTCATATTTATGGCTTTCTTGAATCAATTTCTTCTAGTTTGAGTTTTATATTTTGCTGGTCTGATTTTGGTAATTTTCTCATGCTCTCTTCAGTTATTTTTTTCATATCAAGAAAAGCTCTTGCATAGAAGCGCAGGCTTGCCTCTTTTTCATGTTGTGCAACATACCAGGTTGCGCCAGAAAATGCCGCAGACAGGCATAATGTGCACAAGGCACAAATTGCAATGGCTGTTCTTGTACTGAAGGGCTTTACAGCCTTAGATAATGACTTCAACTTTTCTTCATATAATTTGTTGTTTTTTTCCTGGTTGCGTTTAATTCCAGATATGAGTTCAATAATATCATCTGTTAATTTTTCTTTTACCTCAACACTTGTTTCTTTTAGATCGTTTTTTCCCTCTTCTACTTTTTCTTTTATTTCATTATCCAGATCGCCGCACGTCTCAACGATATTCTTGAATCTTTGAATATAGTCATTTTCTACAGATGAAACAACCTGTCTGAAGCCCTCAGACAGGGCTGTGAAGTTAGCTTGTAACTCATTGCTGAATTTTTCCTGTATCTTTTGGTTCAGAAAAATTAATGAAATAACTGGATCATCTTTTGATATTTTATGCCCTGTCTCCTTGAATACATCAACAATAAAATTATCAATATCTTCACTGGAAACAGCCTTTTCAGGCTGTTTTAATTCTGGCTGATTAACTGTACTCATATTATTCACCGTGTTCATCGTCATAGATGCTATCTAATTGTTTGTAAATGTCATTGAAGACTCGTTTTAATCTTGACTTAGCCATTAATCCAAAATGGTCGGATTCAAGAGCTTCTTTCAGTGTTAGTGATTTTTCTGTTAGTTCTTTGATGTCAGAGGCAAAGGCATCACTTTTTCTGTCCTGAATAACCACAACGCCAGCGATTACATCCTTGTTTTTTTCAATGAATTTAGTTTCTATTAATGGGATATTTTCAAGTGCTGGAATACCCTGAAATTCATTTATCCAGACAATAAGTTTTACCTTACTTCCTTTAACCAGTTCTTTCAGTTCTTCAAATCCCTGCAAGGTATCCGCAAGAGCTTGTCCACCAACGATAACAGTATGGATATAAACGTCTTGTTCTACATCTTCAAACATGTCCATAACACAGTTATCATTGAAATACTGAATTAACGGTAAAAATGTAGATGCGCCATTGTCAATAACAAAGGTATTCTGACTATTGGTCAGCATTGATTCGAACATTGGATCGAATTTGGATTGTATTACTTTGCTGTTTTCAGTGATTTGTATCAAATCTGCATTTAATCTTTTTACTTTTACCGTAGTTGTATTAACCGGGTCTGTGTCACCGACTACGATATTATCCATGTGATTTTCATCAATAAAGTATTGTGCCAGTATTGCGGTCGCAAATGATTTTCCAACACCACCTTTACCCTGAAGGATGAAATTGATTGAGTTTTTCATTTATAATGCTCCTTTACTTAAAGATATTTGTTTATGAATTTTTCATTCGTAGCACTTGGATCGTGCTCTATTTCTTTTTTGCTCTCACTAATGTTTGAAAAAAAACCTTTTACCCCCCCTCTCGGTTCATCGTCTTTAGCTTCATTCTGATCAATTACATCTATGGTTTTTGCCTGTTCTTTTGGTTCAGAGCATTTTTGTCTTTTTTTAGCCCTCTCTGTCATGTTTATATAAGTCTTTTGGGCTAGTTCTGTCTTGGTGTTGTTGTTTATGTAATCAGCTATTTGCTCCCATGTATAATATTTCTTTGCTTCAAGTATATTTTGCAAATACATATTGAAGACAGCTTGTTTTGATTTCGATTTTGTTTCGTTTATAGCCTCGCATATTGGAGATAATAAACTCTCGATCTTTTTCATTTGTTACATTTCCTCTCTCTCTCGCTACCTCCTACATTGGCATAATACCTTATTTAAAGCAATTTGCTCGCCGTTTGTGTGGGTGATTATGTGGGGTGTTTTGTGGGTTGTCAATGGGGTTATGGTCTTTTTTGTGGGTTAAAGTGTAGGTGATTGTGTGGGTTGTGTGTTTTGAGTTGTGGGTGATTATGTGAGTCATTGTGTGGGCTGTATGCACGGCATTTTTTGTTCTTCTAAAACACAGGCACGATACCGATTGTACACAAGACCGTTCCGGTCATGTTACAATCGTGTGCCAAAGGGGGATGCCCCTTTGAAACCCCGAACGACGCAGCCGTTCTTATGCGGTTCTACGAACCTTGAGGACATATGAAGAAAAAAACCAACAAAAACGTTCATGTAACATTCAGACTTACCGAAGAAGAATATGCTCCGTTCGATAGGGCTATAAAAGAGCTTAATATTAGTAAGTCAGAATTTTTCAGGCTGCTTACTATTGGTAAAATAAACACATATGCATCTGATAAACGTAACATCCCAGAATACAAACGTTGTCTTTCTCAGTTGAGTTGGGCAGGAAACAACATAAATCAAATAGCGCACCGATTAAATTCAGATCATTTAAAAGGTATTATATCAGAATCGCTTTATAAAAAGGTTTTAAATGGACTAATCGGTATTCGTGATCGCCTTCAGGAGATAGCTAAATGATTGTCAGATACGGTGGTGGTAATGATGGTATCGTTGATTATCTGATAAATGGTCGTAAAGCAGAACGCCAGTACACGCGTGATGAACTTGATCATCGTGTCGTTCTTGATGGTGATTTACAGACTACAGATAAGATTATTGATTCTATTGAAAACAAAAGTCAGGAACGTTATTTGCACATTACTCTGTCTTTTCATGAAAGTCATGTGTCGAATGAAGTGTTAATGGCTATTGTTGATGATTATAAAAAGTTATTGATGAATGCTTATCATCCTGATGAATACTCTTTCTATGCGGAAGCTCATTTGCCTAAAATTCGTCATATCCAGGATAATAGCACCGGAGAACTTGTTGAAAGAAAACCACATATTCATATTGTAATTCCTAAAGTAAATTTGATTACTGAAAAGTTCCTAAATCCAGTGGGAGATGTTACCAAAGGGCATACAATTGAACAGCTTGATGCTATACAGGAATTTATTAATAATAAATATAATCTTGATAGCCCTAAAGACTATCCGCGTAAAGATGCGGATTACGGAAAAATTATAAGTAGAGTTAAGGGAGATCTTTACAAAGAGCATCACTCTGAATTGAAAGGTGAGTTGCTTTCGCGTATAGAGAACGAGAAAATTGAAAATTACTCTGTATTCAAAGATATTGTTGCAGAGTATGGTGAACTTCGTATAAGAAATGCTGGTAAAACCAATGAGTATCTGGCTGTAAAATTGCCGGGAGATAAAAAATACACAAACTTAAAAAGTCCTCTTTTTCGTCAGAATTACATTGAGACAAGGACATTAACACTTGAGAAACCAACACACAAAGAGATAGAAAAGAGACTTAATACCTGGTTAAATAAAACAAGCTATGAGATTAAGCATATTTTTAACCAGGCGGAGAAAACAAGGGAACTTTACAAGACATTAAGCCCTTCACAACAAATTGATTTCCTGCAAGAGAGGATAAAAGAATATGACTCAAGAGAAAAACTTAACGAAAGAAATTCTCAGCAAACGTCAGGACGAGCGGGAGGTTACAAGTCGTGTCCTAAAAAGTTTGCCAGAATCCGTCAATCTGAAGCAACAGTCGGATTGTCACGTATGCCCCAACGCGGTATGGTTTACGGAATCAATGGATTCACAAGACCCGACTCTGTCAGTGTATTGTCAGATATTTCGCAGCGTGATCTGGCAGAGCAATTATCGCAAAGAGAACATCCTGGTCAGGATGTGCGACGGGATTATGATAGACAATTCACAGAGTCAGGAATAAAAAGTCTTGAACGCTCTTCTTTTTTGTGTGAAACGATGTTTCAGACTCTGAATGAGGCGGCAGAGAAAAACGAAATTACAACGATGGCAGAAATTCGCAGAAATATTGATCCTGTCAGGTTTCTGTCTTCTGCCGCCGAGCGTTTTAATATTATTCCAGCGCAGCATAAAATCAGAACAGCAAAGGACGGCTCCCCCCGGTTTTCTGTGGGGAATCGTAATATGAACGCATCTGATTTTCTGACAAAGCATATTAATCTTGCCTGGAAAGATGCGAAATCCTTTCTGCTTGAAGTTTATTCACAGCAGTTAGAAAACACGCCATATACGCGCTATCCAACCTACAGACGCCTTACGCATCATGAAGCCCGTGAGCGTCTTAACTCACTGAATTTATCGGAAAAAACATTACGAAATACTATCAGGTTTGAGCGTGGCAAGCTGTATAATGATCTGCGAGAGATGAGACGCGAGTTGAAGTTAATACCACGTGAACAGCGTGATATTGCCGTGGGTGTGATTGTTTACAAAAAACTAACCACACTTGAGCGTCTTTCTGAACTCGACACAGAGGGGCGACACATAATTCGTCAATATCATGCTGACTGGCATAAGGATAAAGATGAAATGAAAGCCCTTGAACGTCTCAAAAGCTATCTCAACTTCGATGAAATCAACGCCATTTCTGCTGACGAACCCGAACTTTCGCTTCAGAAAGCGGTGGATTCCCAGCGCCGCTTAGAAGAGGCGAAAAAGGTTAACTCCAAACTAAAAGATCTTGTGATGGATAAGCAGGATTCCAGGATTGTTTATCGCGATCAGGAATCGGAAAAGCCTGTCTTTACCGACAAAGGGAACTTTGTCGTTGCGGGTAAAAATCCCTCAAAAGAAGAGATCGGAATAATGCTTGAGTATTCCAGGGAAAAGTTTGGTGGTGTACTCAAACTTACCGGCTCTGAAGATTTCAAAAAAATGTGCGCTGAAGTTGCCGCAGAGCAGGACATGAAGATTATTTTACGCCCGGAGCAGTATCAACAGATGATGCTGGAATTAAAAGCAGAACTTCAGGGTAATAAGTTTGAGCAGGTGGAAACACAGGAAAATAGCCAGGAGTCCGAATCCAGAATAGAGAAAGGTGATGCATTGAAGGAACAGGCCACCGAACAGGCGCAGGCTACAGAACAGGCACAGGCCACAGAACAGGCTCAGGCTACAGAGCAGGCGCAGGCCACAGAGCAAGCACAGGTCGCAGAGCAGGCCACATCTTCATATGATCCTGGTGTTATTACCAGGGCAAATACCCTGGATTCACAGATGCTTAGTAAAGGCACAAATGGTGAATTTGGCTATTTGAAATCTCTGGATAGCGATGAAAATGAGATTTGGGAAGTGCTGGGGCATGTACCTGGAGACAGCGATGATATCTTTAGTGTTGCCAGTTTTGATAATGAAAACGATGCAAAAGAATTTTGCAATATTGTTAATGAATTAGGAATTGACAGAACACAGGCTTTGATTCAGGAGCAGCTTACTTCTCAACACGATCAGGCTACCGCGCAGGAGCATAATAAACAGGAAATTTACTGTGTAAACTTTAGTCACCTCCATGATGAGAATGAGGGCGTTGTATTTCATTCTAAAGATGCTGCCATTGACTTTTATGAGGGAAACAAATCTTCTGCAATAGAAAAATATGAAAGCAATTATTTAAATGGTGATGGTTTTGAAACTATTGTGCTTATGTCTAAAACTGTCTCAACCGATGAATTATCCTCTTATCAAGAGGGGGGGATAGTAACGCTTGATAAGCCATTTGAAGTAATTGCCAATTCATATGAAGAATACCATACTCCAGTGTATGCGGTGTCTTTCTCGAAGGATGAATTCAGTGAAGATATTAAGACTTTTGAGTCATTGCACGACGCAACTGAATACAAAAATAATATACTTCAGGAGCACGGGCTTAACCAGGATGATATCTTAATCACACCTGTAACAAGAGAAGAAATCGCCTTTAAAGGAATTAAGGACGCTGTTAATGACGCTAATATGGCAGTGATGGAACAGGCGGGGGATTCGTCCAGAGAATCACCAGAAGAGATACTCGCCAGTATTTCAGCTAACGAGCATATGATATCCGGGCTTGAAAACTTCCTGGTTAAAGATCGTTCTCAGTTCAGTTCCTGCAATGGGGATATCGTTGTGGAGGCGGAAATTACCAGGGGGGAAGGTGGTCTTTATCACCTTGCTGTTGCTGGTAAGTATGGCTTAGAGCGTGGTGATGCAGTTGCCAGAGTGGATGTTACAGAGCAGCAATTCGCCGCCATCACTGGAAAAACACCTTCTGAAGTTTTAACGGGGGACCAAACATCGGCTCGTGTTCCGGTAATTACAGGTATCCATTTCAGTACAAGGGCTATTGAAAATGTGAATAAACTGGAACAACAGAAGGATTATGTCTATTTCTCAACACATGAAGGTCTGAATGCTGAAATAAAAGATTTCAGCTCTCTCAAGGATGCTATTGAGTGGGGCCGGGTTGAATGCGAGCTACATGATCTCAATAAGCGCGATACTGTCATTTATCGCGTCGAGTCTGAACATATTTCTCAGGGGATTGACGCTGTAATGAAAAATGCTGAACGCGTGGAGCGTCATGAAATTGAGAAAGCACAGGGACGGGATTGCACGCCGGAAGACGGCAAGATTCTTGAGGCAATTGATCGCTTTGAGGACAAGTTCAGAGGGGAAGGACTGAAGTTCGAAAGGGAGAAGGCCGAATCCGATTTGCTTAATCACGGATTCACTCGTGAAATGGCAGAAGATGCTCTTGGAAAACAATTTGTCCAGGCCAGAGAAGATCATCAGGAATCGCAGCAGCAGCGTGACGATTCACAGGACATGCACTAATTAAGAAAAAAGCCCGGTTTTCGGGCTTTTTAAGAAAAAAAGTCAACCCCAAACAGAAATAATAGCTACAAAAATGGACAGTAATAATGCAATAAAAGTAATGTTGAGCCATATGTTGGACGAGTCTTTTAAGACTAATATGGCTGTTAATGCCATTGTAATGAAACTAATGGTAATAATGGCTGCAAATAAATATTGTACAATGTTTTTTATTGTACCTGGTTGATCCCCAATTCTTTCTCTGTAATTTGCATCAACATTAGATATCCATTGAAGTAATAGAGCAATAAAACAGCCTACTCCGCAAAAGGTGAATTGCACAGACGTCGGGTTTGAATCAAACAATGAGATCGCTAAGTTATATAAGTATATCGCGCCTGAAATCACCCCGACAACTAAAATAGAGATGAGTATAATCCGAAGAACTAATGTATTGCTTTCCTTTAAGGAATATATTAAAGCCGCTTTTTCGTATTCTTTCATGATTTAATCCAGTCTATAAGTATAAGAACCAACAAAACTGTCAAGGGAAGTTCAAACCCATTGGTGTTCCAGCATCCACGTACTGAAAATTGCCAGGCCACTTGCAAAAAGAAACATGACTGTATCATGACGTGACCAGCGTTTTTTATTTTTACGGAGAAAATATACGCCAGCACATGCGGTTAATATTGATTCCGCAATCAAAAACCATCCTATAAGGGTACTGAACTGACCAAATGGGGGAGCAACACAGGCGATGTTATCCAGACAGGATTCATTTTGTGTGAGCATATGAAATCCCATCCAGAGTGATGATACTGGCAGAAACACGCCCACAGCCGGAATTATTAGTCTGGCGGAGAATATCCTTATCAGGAGTATCAATAGTGATAAGAACAGAAAAAGAGTGATCATGTGGAAAAACATTCACATCACCTATAACACTATTAAGATAGCCTGCCAGATATCCATTTCAGACAGGCTATATACAGGGTTCAATTCATTCTATGAAAGGTGTATAGGGATTGCTGATGTTTGTGTCGATCAAAAATCCAATATTAATAGATGAGAACTAATATACATATTTCCAGACGGATGGGGGGATTTTATCGTAGAGTTTATTCATTGTGAGTTCTGCAAGCCTGTGATCGGCGGCGGCATTAAACGACTCAAGCTCAGAAGGGGGGAGGCTGTTTTGGTTTTTTTCAATAATCTTTTCAAGTGTGTCGAGTGTTGAGCAACGTCTTAACTGAAAGAGCCAGTCTTGTTTTGTTTTCATTGTACAATTCCTGAAGAACATCCTTGCCCTATAATAGCTACAACGATGTTTGATTTCTACTGCTGGGTTTATTGACGGGAGAGCGGGCAGAAGAAAAGCCGCTGCCGCGCCCCCGTTCTTATCGGAAGTAAATATTATAATTAGTAATTAAGACAAGAACCAACAACAAAAGCGGAAACACATTTTTAATGGGGGGGACTGCGTTCGCCAGCCCCATTGTACTTACAAAACTGAAAGCAGCCAGTAATGTTGAAAACATAACGAAAAAACACATCTCAATAACATTGCCAGAATGAGATATCGTGGGAAAAAATATTCCGAAAGAGTTAGCCAGGGAAGACACAAGAGTTAAAACGACAAAGAAATTGTTAACAGGGAAAACAGAGTCGTTTCTGGCAATTGTGCTATCTTTATCCTTTTTTAAAATAATAAATTTCATTTATCCATCCCCCTAAAGCAACGTCTAATAATCTATGTTATGCGCATCAATGAGTGCACGTAGATGTTCTAACTCTTTCTCTTGCATCTGGCATAGATGATAGAGATTATCACATTTCGTGCGATATTCAGAGCATTCAGAAAGAATACTGTCTGTTTTTAGGGTCAAATGTAACATCAGGATTATCACTAAAAAAACTAATACACTAACAGAGAAAAGCAACAAATCATTAACCATAAAATCTGTACTCCCCACGCCGAGAAACGAAACATGAGAATTATCATCAAAATAAACGGATATTTCAAAGGATAACGCCCTCCAGAGAAAAGGAGGGCTGTAGAATAATTTCTCGATGAGAAACTCATCAAGGGAACGACCTCCTGCCAGTGCTTCAGCAATCGGTTTTGGCGCTCGCCCACGACCAGACTTGGCGATTAACTGAAGCAATTCCTGACCTGAAAAGCCATTTCTGCTTTGCTTTCACTTCTTAGCCCTTGCCGGAAAACCCAGCTTCCCTGTTTTCTTATCCTCAAGGACAAGAACTGCATCATACGTTCCACCGCTTTTCTTTTTAAATCCCTTAATCAAATCGGTTTTTCCTGATTTAATAAGTTTTTCGGCCTGTGCCTGGGTGATTTTCTTGCCAGAAAACTCATTCCAGATTTTAAATTCACATCCTGTACAGGAATAGCTTTTTGGCCTGATAACAATCTGTTTACCACAGGAAGGACAAGGAGAGGACAGGCGTTGTGACTGACCAGACGGCGCGCTGGGGGAAACTTTTATTTCAGCACTGTTCGCATTACTGATCATCGGTATCAGATCATTGTACAGTTCGTCAACGAACTGTTCGATGGTCATTTCTCCGTTTTCAATGAGTGTCTGTTTTTCCGCCCATAATGCCGTCATATCTGGATTAACAGCTATATCCGGCAGAGCATCAATAAGCGCATACCCGGTATCTGTCGGAATAAGTTTTCCTTTTTCCAGGGTGATATAGTTCCGTTTTTTTAGTGTTTCCAATATGGAAGCCCGCGTAGCTGGCGTACCAATACCGCCATGTTCGTCTTTTTTATCCCGATCTTTATCCTTCAGTAACTTTTTAATCACTGGATCAGTGACAAAATCTGCGACACGAACAAGCGCGGCAAGTAAAGTGGCTTCGGTGAATAATGGCGGTGGCGTTGTTTTCTTCTCATTCACAACCACTTCTTTTGTCGTCACTGTTTCTCCTGTGCGAATTTTACAGAGAAGATCAAAAGAGGAATCATCATTTTCGACTTCTGCTTCATCGTCCCCGGCATTTTCCACACCAAGAAACGCTTCAAATCCGCTGTCTGTAGTTTTCCTGGCACGGGCATAAAACGACTCATCACCACACTGAATGGCGACGGATACTTCCTGATATGCCTTTTCAGGCATGAACTGGACAAGATAGTGTTGTGCAATTGCCAGGTAAACATTGCGTTCGTCGGTGCTCAGTGCGTTTACGTCCGGTACGCTAACGGTTGGGATGATGGCTGTATGCGCTGTTACTTTTGCGCTGTTAAATGCCTTGCTTTTACGTGTCGTATCAATATCCATTGGCTGATCAAACACCGACTTCAGGGCATCGATTATTTGTGGTGCTTCACTGAATTGTTCGTCTGAAAGATATGAACAATCTGAACGGTTGTAAGTAATTGCTTTGTATTTTTCGCGTAGCTGCTGTGTGATATCCAGCGTTTTTTGAGCAGTCATTTTGAATTTTTTGTTCATGTACTGCTGAAGTCGTACCAGGTTAAAGGGCAACGGTGCAGCCGTTTTTTTATCATCTGTTGCTGCCGCTTCAACTGTGGCTGGTTTTCCTGCAAGTGATGTTGCTGTTCCATTCGCCCAGGTTTTATCAAGCAATTTGCGGTCTGTCAGCGGTGCGAACTCACCAGGTTTCCAGTTCGCCCTGATAACATCAGCGCCGCGTTGAAAATGTCCGGTCATGGTGTAGTAGAAGCTGGATTTATGATTTTTATTGGCACGGGTGCGATTTACAATCAGGCCAAGCACGGGTGTCTGGACCCGTCCGACAGACAAAACACCTTTATAGCCTTTAGTTTTTGCCGGGATTGTGTAAGCACGCGTCATGGATAAACCGTATATCGCGTCGGCTACAGAACGCGCCAGAGCCTTGAGATAGAGTCCTCTGAAGTCACGGTTATTTTTGGGATTTGCCAGCGCCTTTTTCACTGCCGGAAGGGTGTTGTCGTTGATCAGAACGCGCTTAACGGGTTTTGTGTTGCCTGCATATTCCAGGACCTCATCGACAAGTAGCTGTCCTTCGTCATCAGGATCGCCAGCATGAATAATTTCGGTCACATCAGCACGCCTGATAAGCTCAATAACCGTTTTAACTTGTTTTGCGGCGCTTTCTACAGGCTGGTATTTTACGGGATAAAGACGCAAAGGGAGTGTTTCAATCTTCCACTCTTTGTATTCAGGATTATAGTTTTCGGGGGGCTGTGATTCGATAATATGACCAAAACAGTTAGTCACAATAGTATTATCACTTTCAAACCAGCCATCATGACGGGTAAAATTGCCCCCAAGCGCCTTAACAATATCATTTGCTACTGCGGGTTTTTCTGCGATAAAAAGTTTCATTTTGTTATCCTTTACATTGAATTAATCTTTTGGCACAACGGATAGCGCGTTCTTCTGAT
>ERZ779880.2443-NODE-2443-length-13170-cov-2.341975_pt1 | contig 13170 bp, 16 predicted proteins | sample MGYA00511555_ERZ779880 | MGnify/ENA primary metagenome ERZ779880 (study PRJEB29588, sample SAMEA2145815) | human gut metagenome | biome: human gut; feature: human-associated habitat; material: faeces | place: Denmark | collected 2008/2010 ...
GTCCCAATCTGGAAATTATCACTGTCCGGCATATTTTCTACATTTCTTCTGATTAGTTCTCCATTAAAAAACATATCTTTAAATGGTAATTTTTGGATATCATCTACTATATGTGATAGCCCTGTGAATTCTTTTCCTTGGCGACTAATAAGCTTACCATCCAAATAACCACAATTTGTCCCATTAAGCTTCTGACTTAACTGAAACCACTCATTCTTTTTAGGGCTATTCTTTGTGGAAAGCGGATATGCTTGCTGCACTTCCCAAGTCTGTATCAACCCTGGGATTGCTTTGTTGATGGTTTTAACATCTGCCCCTAACTTGAACTTCTTTGTGATCATTTGCTCGTAAAATTCTCGATCCTCTTCATGTCCACGCAGGAAGCACTGAATTTCATAGATATCATCATCTGTTCCAGTGTTGTTCTTCTTTAGGTAATCAATTACGTCATCGAACTCACTATTCGCGTGAAACCATGATTGTCTCAGCTTCGTAGACATATTTATCTTTTTACTCAGCTTCTTTGCCGAGATTCCCGTTACAACGTCGCCGCAAACCAAGTATTTAAGCCATTTTTTGAAGCGCTCATTTTCAGAATTTTCCGATAAAATCCGTATTTTATCCTTTGTGCTTGAAGTCCTCTGAATCTTGTAAAATAACTCAATTATCTCGTTCATGTTTCTTTTTCCATTCTTTTAAGTATTCTAATTGTTCTTCATCATCTCGCTGACGATCACAGCTGCTCCGCTTTGGAACAGCCACAGCCACCAGCGCCAGAAGGATTAAGAACAAACATATCAATCCTTCCAATATTCCTTCTCCATTTCTTCATCCGCAAACCGACATTCTGTAAATTCTGTAATCGGGAATGTACTATCCCAACCATTTTCTGCTGACCAACTATCTGTTCCGCCACAGAAAACATATGGAACGCCATCCTTGCAGAATGCAAAATATCTATTCTTCCATCTCTGATCGCCAGTTCCTTTAATCTGTACTCTTGTATTCTCTGGAACATTTGTCCAGTCAATCTCATGTTTTTCCATACTGCCTCCTTAATAATTCTCCAAGTGAATATTCTTTTCTTTCATATTTCCCAAGCTTTTCAATATTCACATTAGAGATTTCTTTCTTAATCCCTCCATCATTCATTGCTATCCCAAATAAAAAATCTGGGTCTTTAAATGCTTCCTTTAGAGATTGTTGACGATAATACGCCATTTTTTGTTCTCTTTGTTCCCTAGTTAAGCCCGATACTAAACGAGGATACCATTGGTCTCTTTTGGACCAATTAAGCCTACAAAATCGTTCGTTCCTAATTTTTCGTTTTGCCATAGCTCATCACTCATCCTTCAGGTACTTTTTTCGTTCTTCTGGATCGGCAATTTCAGTGTAACTCCATGCAATAGGACTCATACTTGGCGTAGTAGTCCACGAACTTCTGCCCCAGGGAAACGCGAATGGCTTTCCATCTTTGTAAGACGCAAAATGTGCTTTGTACCAAGAAGCATCTTTGTAATCTCTCACTAAAATCTTGGTGTCTACAGGAACCTTCGTCCAATCAATCTCAGGTTCTTTATACTCTTCCTTAACCCACTTAATAAATTGAGTAGTACAATTACTAGAACCTCCAAAACGACATCTCTCACAAAATGTGTTTATACATCCATAGATGTTTCCGTGCACTAATGCTGGGCGCTTGCCAGTTAAGCAAACAACATCCAATATTTCTTTTGCATATTTTTCTTTATTTGTCATAACATTCCTCCTGACTCAAAGCTTACAGTTGGTTCGCTACATTTAGGGCAAACCAGAACAGCATCATGGCTAACGCCATCTGGGAAATATGTATCAGGAACGATAATCACATCTATTTTCCCGTCCAAACTCAGCATTCCGCAATTCATAGCCTGATTACAAATCGCCAGTTTTCCAAATGTTTCCTTAGTTGCCCTAATTTCAAGAACTTGATTCGGATACTTTTGCCGAATACAATCAGTAGTCTTTTTTAAGGTATTCAATAAATCAAGGTTTGTCATTGGCTTTCCCTTCTGCTGCGACAATGCATTGCACGCCTCATTAATGGTTTCAACTTCCCACTCTCTCAGCTCACATGTTCCTTTAATGTAAATAAGATTTTCAATAACTTCCCCTACAGTCATTACTTCTCCTTTATTTTATGATCTTGCTATCTAAACAGTTTTTGCAAAGTTCGTAGATAGAACGTGCCATATTTTCTTTTCCAACAAAAAAGATATGCATATTGTTTCTTGCTTGCCATGTCAGTAATGTTCGAATAAACGAATCTGGATTGTATTCAGATTTATAATTATGCGCATATAAATCATCCAAGCTGTCATTTTCGATCAAGACGTACACTCGTTCAATGTTGATCATTCGGTTAAACTCTTTGAAAATACGGTTGTCATCCGTTTTCTGGGATAAATTCCCCGCCAACTCGGACAGGCTGTTTTTCCGCTCTATACATAATTCATCTACGAAATAAGTATCATATTGGAATCCAAGTTCTGGACAAGCCTTGATCATAAATGAATAGTCACCTGTCTTTAATGCTCGCGTCTTGTATTCAATCTTTTGTTTATCAAATTCCGTCAGAATATGTTCATTTGTTTTGTCTCTGGTGTCACATAAAATCACCATATTTTTAATTAATTGTCTATATTCTTTGTCTGTGTAATATTGTTTCATACTCCTCTTTAAATCACCTTACTATAATCCTTAATCCACCATTCTGTCTCTATTGGATCATCCACCCATTTGTCATCAATCTTCTTGCGCTTTGGCTCTCTTTTAACGTCTTTAAGATATAGAATATCTCCATCTGAAATTGGAACATCTGCAAAGCTTGTCACAACTCTAGGATCGCGGAACGGCTTCTTTTTGTGAACTTTAAAAGTTATAGCCTTCCCTCTTCCAAAACTATATGCCTGAAATCGCGGAGAACTTTTCAAGTCGAGACCAGTGACCATAATATAGCGCCAATCAAGATCAGGATCTACCAAATCAATGTAACCAAGCACCTCGTATTGGAATCGAGCCAAAACCAGTGGACTATATTCTTCATTTGGAATCTGGGCTGATATCGCCTTTACGAGTCCAATCCAATCAGTTACCTTATACTGCGTTTTACTGATGTTGCCAGATGACAGCACATCCGTTGCATATTTTTTTAACTCAGTTGCATCCATCTTTAGGCTAAAAGCATCGTTTTTAGAGATTGTCTTTTTCCCTGTTCCACTTGCTCCACGCCATTCGTCATATAATTTGTACACTTTCATTAACTTCTGAGCCGATCCCAGCTGTTTGAAATAGTTAATTTTAATCAATGATTCTAATACAGTTTTATTGATTCCTGTCCCTTTTGTTGCTTCACAAATGTCTACAAAATCCCAAATACCTTTTTTGGATATCTCAAGCATCGCAGCTACGGCTTTTTCTCCAATACCTTTAATGCTGGCGAGATTCGGATAAATCTTCTTTTCATTCTCGTCTACGGTAAATTTTGTATTGTCTTTACCATATTCATAAGAAGCCATGGAATATCCAAACATCGTCGTTGCCTCTTTAATCAATGCTGAAACCTTATTCTTATCACCTTTTTTCTGATAATGATTTAAAGTTACTTCAAAGAATACTGCCGGATAATGTGCTTTTACCCACGCTTCATATAATGAATCGTTTGCCATTGCTAATGCATGTGGAGCGTTAAAACTATACCTAGCACTGTCCTTGATGACTTTATATACTGGCTCGAAGTTGTTAAGATTTTGAATGTTCTCCATCCAATGTTCTTTTAACGTATCTTCTACATGCTTTAATGCCTCGCCCTTGAGTTTCTTCTTGCTAATTTTCTTGATCGTATCATAACTGTCCTTCATTGGAATACCCAGCCATGAAAAGATCTTCATAACCGCTTCTTGATACAACATATAATGAAAGCAATCCTTCAGCAAATCATCAATAGCCTTTTCGCCATTAGAGTAATTGATTCTATTTAAAAAACCATCCAGCAAAGACTTAAATCCTGGGCGAATCGCAGCAATAAATGCAGCTAACTCCTTTATTTCTTTTGGTTTATATTTCATCACACGCTTTGTCGTTGTTGCTTTTTCACATTGATTTAGACAACACGTTGCTCCGATCTCATACATCTTCCATGTCTTTTCGTCGCCAGTAACCATCTTTCTCAACTCAGAGACTGTTGGTACTTCTTTCCCAAGCGCATGATATAATTCCCAAATGATTCCCACTACATCAACAATCAAGAAGTCATCTTTTACAAATCCATAAGCATCAAGCATTTTACCTTCGATATTTGCAACGATTGTGCTTTTCCCAGTACTTTCAGAATGGCAGCGAATCAAACCTATTTCATAACGGATATCTCCATACCCTACAACATCTGGGCTAGATGGAATACCATTGAAAATTAAAAACCCACAAGCATGACATTTTGCCTGTTCGATGATACCTTGATAGGACTTGCTATCATTAAAGGTCTTTAAATGCTTAGGATCTGTTATGTAATCCTCTATCTTAATATTGGCTTTATCCGCCTCATCATCAATCTGTTTAAGTTCTTCGTTATATTGGTCAATTGCTTTCGTAATTTCATTTGCTGTACTTGGCTCAATTCCTTGAATATCCGCGTAAAGTTTGAATCCAGACTTCTCACCTAATGTTCCAATTGCTAACAATGGGTAGCAACCATGTTCTCCAAATAACTCTCTAGCAGCCTTCACAAATGGTTCCTGAGTTGATACATTCCAATCAACATCCGGCATTTGGTGTGATGCCAAAATACGGTCTTTCGTGATGAATCGTTCTGGGTAAATCGGAACTTCCGCTTCAAATCTATCCATAGTTGTAAATCCCAACAGCTTAGACGAATAGTAAGAACTTGCGCTTCCTCTTGATGTAGTCGTTAATTGTCCTTGATATTTGTTGACAGCCAGATCAACTAGTGCATGGTTATCCAAAAAGTAATCTACTGTACCACTCGCCTTGATTTCTCCAAATTCGTATTCCATTCCTTCATGGCGATCTTGGGTTCTATGTTCATCATCCTCAGCTTGGAATCTTTCTTCCAAGATATCTCGAAGAATTTCTGCCCGTTCCTCGTAGTTATATCCTTGATATTGCTGCATGATTGGGATCTTGAAGTCCTTCGAATATTGGATATCTTCACAACCAGAAATAAAAACATGTGTATTCATCATCGCATACAATATCTCTTCTTCTGGCAAGACATTCTGATTCATCATTCTACGATATGTCTCTCTCCCATTTGGGAAATCCATATACCAACCATCCTCGTCATCATAATGCAAGCCCTTGCGGATCAATAGATTATCTCTCTTAATTCGATCTTCTTCACTTATATAGTGAGTATCTAATCCAATTATCGTCTGGATTCCATATTTTCTTGATAAGTTGAAGATTCTCTCATTTAATTCTTTCTGATCCTGAGTGTTGTGTGTCTGATACTCTAAAAAGAAGCTATTACCAAAATGTTCCCAGATTTTCAACCAAATCTCTTCTGCGTTTTGATACTTCCAACCCGCCACACACGCAGACGTTACATAAACATCATCTGAGGTGAGCTGGAACAACATATTTAGATCAATTCTTGGCTTGTAATAAAATCCATCTTCGTGGGCGCAAGATATAAGATAATTCAGTTTTCGCATTGCCTGGTAAGTTCGGGCGACAAGAACCATATGACAATTTGTGTTATCCTTCTTAGTTCTAGTTGCCATTTTCCCTTTTTTATCTACATATTGCTCTGTTGTTTCTGAATGAATATCTTTTACCCAATATGCCTCTACTGAGTATCGGAATTTAAGCGGGGAATTTAAGCACATTTTTTCACGAGTCTTTTCATCTTGAGTCTGCCCGCATAAATCATAGACATACAGCCACTCTCCTTGATACCCATGTTCTCCAGAAAAATAGCATTGGCATCCATACTTGGTTGACAGCCGCATAAAATCTTCAATACTTGTAGCCGAATCAATTTGAACCAAATCCGACCATGTTGTATGCTTGTGGTAATTCTCCATCAGCATATCCATATTGTTAACCCAGTCCCCAATATTGTATGGGAACTGGAATTTTAATCTTTGAGCTGCTTCCTTAGCACTATCTAAGATGCTCATTCATCATCCTCCATGTTATATTCGCAGGAATGGCGGAAAGCGCATAAGTTGTTGCAATAGAAATGTTCTTGTCGCGGAACAAACAGCTCTTCTTTTTTCATTTCTTCAACAATGTCTTCTACCCATTTTAACGCTGCATCGTACTCATTCTTGTCAAATGGAATTTGGAGCCATTGCCTGTCTTTAAAATAGTTCCATGCTAAAATCTTAGGATAAGTGCCATATTGGTCATAAACCCAGCAACTATATAGATATAACTGTCGCTTATAGGCTTCAAAATCTGCTTCTTTTCTTTTTAAAATTTTCCCCTTCTTACCGACTGGAAATTGTGCAGATTTATGATCTACAACGATTATATCGTCAGTTTTTTTATCTTTTAATAGTAAATCTATGTACGCAATTAAAGGCACTTTTTTCACATGAAAGACGCATTTCATTTCCACCCCCAGAACCTCGTAATTTTCGAGCCATTCTATTGACAAATTTTGAAAATACGCTAATCCTGCTTCGTAATATTTATCAACAGTCGATAACGGAACATCAAACCCATCCGTTGCCTTATCATAATGATCGATATAACGTTGGGCTGCCTGTTCAACCGTCATCTCCTTCTTAAATATCTTCTCCAAAAGTTCATGACAGAACTTACCAAACGCAGCATAAAAGTTCTGTTCACTTTCATATAAAGGGTGATGGTGTTCATCAACCAAGATATAGTTAAGATACCATTCGTACTTACACCCTTCGAAACTATGACATCTGCTAAAACTAAATGTCATAGCATCAATTTCTTTTTCGTATTTACTCAAATCTTACCTCATAAAATTCTTCTCCGATTCGAATACAACTCATTCCATATATCAATTCCCTTATCCACAGGAGAATTTTTTGCTTCTGCTCCACCTAGCAATTTCTTTGGATCTGTTACTATGTATAAATTAACGTATCTTCGCAGCACAGATAAATTTTTCTTAACCGATTGTTCGCTGTAGGATACATCTGAGTCATAACACAAAACCACATTCCTAACATTCGACTGTATAATCCACGCTATCTGTTCTTTGGTTAAATCATGTTTCTCAGCTGAAACTGCATTCATTTTCCCGAACCCTCGTAGTTTCATCACACTTTTGATTCCCTCAAAAATAAGTAATTCATGAGTTTGCTCAATTGGTGAACGATTTACTGTCAGCCCCTGAAAGTAATCTAGGACTCCAACTGGGTAATAATTTATATATTTACTTATTCCCAACTTTTTGTAATCTGCATATCTGGTTCTCCCCTTGACATTAATAAAATTACCTTGGTTGTCATATACTGGATATACAATTCGATTTGCTCCTGTATCTATTCTTACTTCAAACAAATCCATAATGTCTTTTTTAATGCCCTCATTCATCCACTCTGGGGCAGTCTCTTTTTTAAATTTATCATAGAGGGTTTTATCTAAGATCTTATGAGCTACCGTCGGCTGAGATTGCATTCGAATCCTTTTTAATGATTTGTTGTACTGTACAGTTTGCGATTGACACATTGATCTTAAGTCTACGTTGGATAATTGTGCAGCTTTTTGTACTGCATCACTATACTTAAGACCTTCATACTCAACCAAATACTGAATTATTGTTCCGCCTCTTCCACAACCAAAGCAGAAAAATCTATTCTTACTTGGAGTGACTGAGAAAGACGGAGTTTTATCTATATGTAAGGGACATCTTCCAAAATAATCGCTTCCTCTTTTCGCCAGGTCTATTGATTCCCCAACATATTCCAATAGATCAATATTCTCTACGATTTGGTTGATCACTTCCTCATCATATGTCATAACTCCGTCCCCTTCTCAATCATATGGATTTTCTTTTTTGTGTTGCTTTGCTTCTTCAATGCCTGCTTTATCACTTAAGAACTTCATGTCAATGTAGTCCCCTTCCCCTAAATGCTGTTTTCCAAGTCGGTTCAGCTTTACGGTCATCTTGTGCGTTCCACATTCTTTCCCATCTGCAATAATTTCATCATTTGTTTTTTCTTCCCATTTCACAGCAACTGAACAATATTTTTCAATACCGTCAGACTCCGCTACCTCGTTCTGTCGATTTAACTGAGCAAAAGCTAAAACTGACAGCTTTAAATCTCCAGCAATATTATTCTTTAACCAGTTTGCAATACCACCCATATAAGAACTTCGTTCTGCAGCATTGATAATTGAGTCATCGCACTTTATGTAATCCCACACAACAAACTTTAATCCAATCTCAATCTTTTTCTGGGAACAAATCGAATAGAATTTTTCTTTTGTAATGTATGGGTCAAAATTGTGGAACAGCGGCAACTTCTTTAAGTAGTTGTGAGCACTCTCCATCAGAGCATTTTCTTCATCAGTCAAAACCTCATTTTTGATTCGATCTGTTGAAATTCCTGTTAGAAGAGCGACTGCTCGAATGTACCACAACTCATCGCCCATCTCGCTGTCTTGAACAAAAGTAGGAACTCCACTCATTGCCTTGTGGAGAGCTTCGATCATTGCTAACCAGCTCTTGCCTTTTTTCATTCTAGCTTCAATTACAACCAGTTCGCCCTCTTCGTAGGTAAAATACTCTTTCAAGCTTTTGAACTTAGATGGCAAACCATAAGATTCTCCACGCATTTTCTTTTCATTGATCTTTGCCCGGATTTCGTCAATCTTACTTCCAAATGTACTTATCTCCCCATCCGTAACATATTGTGTAGTAAGATCGTTCAATTGACGATAAACTCCATTATTCATCTGATCTAGTTGCACATCATCATTTGTACATAAACGCTGCCAATCAAGCGTTTTTTTGTAGAAATCTCGTTTAAAAGCTAATGTGACAACACGATTGACAAGTAAAATATATTCTTCTACCGTATCTCGTTTACTGTTAAAGCAAAGATCTATGTATTCTTGGATGCTCGGCAAATTGTATTCCTGCATTTTTTTGCTAACAGCACGATTAGATGCGAGGACTTGTTCAATATTTAATGCTGTGATGTTTGTAATTTTTTTATTGAATAGTTCTCTGACTGCCCAATAAATACATGCATTGTCTGTGTTGTAAAAATACTTCTCGTGGAGATAATTGCTGTGAACAATAAATTCTGGATGATAAATCAGCGTTGACACAACCCCAGCTTCCGCTTTGTAATCGGAAATTTCACTTAATTCTGTCAATTATTTCCTCCCAAAATGCCTCCAAATCCACTAGTCGGATGTGCAGTGTACTTAAAGGTATCTGCATTCAGCATTGGACTTACTTGATCTGAGACATCTGTTTTTATTTCTCTGGCAATTTCTGCCGCTTGTTTCTTTTTCCATGCTGCCTTAATCTTTGCGTTGTCTGCAATATAATGCAACCCATACGGTGCTCTAATGGGAATTTTGTTAGATATGGCATAATTTAAAGCAAAATATAAAAACTTCGGGTCCACGTTCTTACTAATTACTAGGTTGTTGATTACATTTACTAATTGCTTCACGACCACTGTACTACTTACTTCGTTATAATATAAATCTCTGATCTTTGCTATATATTCACTTTTTTCTGCACATTCTGGGTGCATATATCTTTTACCTACTTGGACAGCATGATCCCGTGACAATTCACGGGATTCACACTGGCAATGTTTAAAGGCGCATTTCACTTTCTTCTCCGCCATAACCGCTCCTTAATTAAATGGCAGATCATCATCTTCCACTTCATCTGGGATACTCATAAATCCGCCACCTGTAGACGGCTTTGAGGATGTATTCCTAGGAGAATTATTGTCTTCAAAGGAGAAGATCACATAGTTTGTATATGTTACCTTCTTTTCCTTATCATACTTGTTTGTCACTTCACAATTCCCAATCTTTACGCTGGAACCTGCGGACAGCCCCTCAGCAGCTCTAGCAGCCTCACCAACAAGACGAACGAATTTGTCTGACCAGTCAGTTTCATACTTTGTCTTACCATTTTCGACAATCTCATTGCCGTTTCTATCCTTAGCCTTCTTGCTAGTACTCATTTCGGCAGTGTAATAATTACCATTGCCCTTCTTCAGTTCCCAAATCTTTGCATACTTTCCTGTTCCAAATCCCATTTATATAAAACCTCCATTACTTTCTAATTGACATCAATTCTTTCTTTAACTTTGCCAAAGTTTCTGAATCTGTGATCTGTCTCGGATCTCCACTCGGATCAGCAGCCTTACAATACTCATTCGCTTTATTCTTTGCATCTTCTGATATAGCCGCCTTCTTTATAAACAGCTCAACAACCTCAGACTTTAACTTCTCAACAAGCTTTGTTTCTTCTGAAAACTCCTCGCCCTCATAGACATACAGCGCCATTCCATGCATTGCACAAGCTTTTGTTAAGGCTCTCATTGCCGCCTTATTTGCGTCTGCTACAGTGATATTCTCTGCCGGAATTGGCTTGTTTCTCATGTCAGCAATTGGCAGGTTGATCGTATGAGTCTTTTCTCCAATGGTAACGCTTACTTCAACCCATCCAGTCTTGCCATCATCAAACCATTTGCGGCAGTAAGATGTCTTAATTGTCTTATTTTCAACAGTCTCTTCAACTTCAAATGTCTGTCCACAGATCTTGTACTTGGCATCTGGATAAACCTTCTTCAACTCTGCCCAAGCTGCAGCCCATGGAACATAACTAAGCCCATTCTTTGCCTTAATCTTATCGTGAACATCTACACTATACAATTCAGTAAAATAATTCTTTTCCATAAATCTCCTTAATCAAACTCTAACTGAGAGGCCTTAGCTGATTCTAAGAAAATTTCTATATTCTCAGTACTGTTCCCCTGTATTGCTGGTACTCCACTAATCTCAGAGAACGAGCCTCCTCCATCTCTTAAAATGTACATCAGACTTATCTGTCTATAAATATTTCTTCCTAAACGAACTACTGCGGGGATATTCCCCTCGGCTCTTATCTTCGCTATTTTTGATCTCACAAGACTTTCCGTCTTAGTTGCCGCTTGTACAAACGGTAATAATGCTTTTACAGATAGATCAATCCAGTCATTATCCCCGCATATATGGAAATGATCCCCATTTTCGCCTATAAGAGTGGCATCAATAGCTACTTTTGCATATCTCCAACCATCCTTATATGGAGCAATACTATCGTCCGAGAACTTGATCTCAGCTATTTTTAATCCTATTTCTCCTCCCATAAAACCTCCAATTATTTAATATCTATATAAACGTGCCAAAGCACGGAATAAAGAAAAACTGCCTAAAATCTATGTAATCAGCATTTGTAAGGCTGCTGTTATACCTGATCGCGGAGACGAGATTCGAACTCGCACACCTTGCGACAACAGATCCTAAATCTGCCGCGTCTGCCATTCCGCCACTCCGCGTTTTGAGCTGTATTTAAAGGGAAAACTTCTCAGCTCAAAGACTCAATATTCATTGCAGACATCACCATACTGCTCTGACTTTTAGTCTTAGTTTTTATAGGTAAAGCTCCCCTGGGTGAATTGATGAGCTTACTATTAAGCATATTCCAATGCTCCTACTGTCCCAAATTAGCCATTCTGGATTTGAACCAGAAGCTACATAGTGTTGTGTTACCAATTACACCAATGACTAACCAAAAGAAGGGTGCATAATAGAAAAATCTACTTTGGCACGAATAAAGTGCCAACTAGGGATGCCGGATTCGAACCGGCACATTACAGAGTCAAATTCTGCTGTCTTACCGTTTGACTAATCCCCAATGGATCATGCAGGACTCGAACCTGCAATTCGTCCTCTTCTCCTGGAATAAATTGCTGTATGTTCCACAAACATGAAACACTTCTTCGTGCTTCCGCTTATGAGGCGGCTGCCCTAACCAATTGAGCTAATGATCCTTTATGCCACAGCAACCGTGTTTAGCTGAGAAACTGTGGCAATTAACGAGTGTAAGGGTTGAACCCATAAGCTTCTGTATAAACATAGAAGAGATTCAATCTTACTCGCCTATATATTACTTCTCTGTTATTTCAAAATCTTCTCCACAATTCATACATGTACAACGAATCATGGTTTTATTTTTATCTGGATTGATATTCACCCCATCCTTGATGATTGGTAGATAATACATACAAGTTCTCGAATCATAATCAATTCGATAATAACTCGCTCCGCAATGTGGGCAATAAATCAATTCGTCATTCTTTTCTCCCATTGCTACTCCGCGAATATCTACATCAGAGCCTTCCACATTGGTTCCATATGCATGACTACCTCCGAGCGTCAGGAGACAGATATTGTCTCCCAAATGCTCATTAGTTCTCAAAAAGTCATACTCCGGCTGCTTTAGTAACTTTTTAAAGTCCATCACGCCTCCTTTGGCTTCTTATGTTTCTCAAACTTCTTATTGTGTCTTTCTTCTGCCATGGACTGCATTGCTCTACGGTACGCCTCAGCCTGAATTGCAATCTTCTCTTCCAATTCAGCTTCACGCTTTCTGGCGAGTCTTTCAGCTCTCTTCTTTGCCTTCTTTGCTCGTCTTGCCTCAGCATCTTCCTTTTCTTTCTTCGCCTTTTCCTCAGCAGCTTTCTGATTAGCAAACAACTTCATAGCCTTGTCTACAGCGCGATTATATCTGCCGCTTCCGCCCATAAAATGCTTCGCATAGGCAATTGTAATAGAGTCTTCCATTGAGAACTGGTCTGAATCAGAGCAAACCGTCTTCTGAATGTCTCCATCTACAAACCTATATTCATAGACTTTATTTGGAACAATCTCCTTGATTTCAATAATTGAATTTCTAAACATCTGATCTGTTGCCTCCATTTCTTTTAACGTGTCTCTTAGGATTCTTGCAGGACTGATACCATCCAGCCACTCATCCTTCATCTTTTTCTCTATTACATCGGAAACGGTAAGAATCTTACCATCTAAAAAAATACATGGATTATATTTGAGCCAATCGCCCAGTTTATTCTTCAGCTCTTGGTTCTCAGAGTACTTCAAAATAGT
>ERZ779880.2448-NODE-2448-length-13159-cov-3.092643_pt1 | contig 13159 bp, 10 predicted proteins | sample MGYA00511555_ERZ779880 | MGnify/ENA primary metagenome ERZ779880 (study PRJEB29588, sample SAMEA2145815) | human gut metagenome | biome: human gut; feature: human-associated habitat; material: faeces | place: Denmark | collected 2008/2010 ...
TATCTTTTTTTCTATTGTACAAAACATTATCTATAATATATTTTATAGTTTCATCATTGAGTTGAAAATCTTTTACATCATAACCAGGCATAATGTTATGCAGATTAACTAATAAGGATTGTAAATCGGCTAGTGCCTTTTTGTAATTATTCTTCATATTATTGCTATATTTATAAATATCTTCTATCCGTGAATAAATATTCGTTACCTTTTCCATGAAAGGTAAAATGTCTTTTTCAGCTATAGCTCCTCTATGGTACATATAAACAGGAATTTTAACCTGAGTGTTTGCAGCAAGATTACCACTTAAGATAGTGGTATGAGTATCAATAGCACAATCATACAAGGGATTCCCACCGGTTAACTCGCCCAAACAAGCAGCATATAAACAGCAATGATTAAGATTTAAATGTTTATCTATATCGTCTTTTATATTATAATGAGTTTTAATATTTTGGAAAATATCATCGTGGATAAAATTTAAAAGAGCTTTATCCAGATTAAGTTTATTTTTATTTTCACTTTCTCCGAAATATTTTCTTGGATCATAATCTCGTAAATCTTCACGAATTCCATCTCGTTTGCATGTCATATTAACATAACGAAAATCACAATCATAAAAATTATTACTATCTCTAAAACCACCGCGAGTTTTTCCATAAAACGAAGTTTCTATGAAATCCATTCCAACACCATTAAGCTTTGCTATATTGCAAGATAATAAACTGCTTGCAATAACACTTGCTTCTTTACACACTCCATCTTGAAGATTACTTGCATATACAAATGACTGCATAAACAGATATGCACCGACTTTCTTATCCCCTCTTTGGGGATCTTGATTTATAGAGTATATTTTTGATGTCTCTATCTTGAAATTTTTCATTTCGCATTGATACAAAAAACACCCTTTAAACATACCGTAAATCGGTATTTTATTATTTGGTTTTACGTTACAAAGAACGTCATAGCTTTCACAGGTCACTTTATCAAAGCCAACAAGGGACACACTCTCGAAATTACATTCCTCAAAAAAACAATTTTCAAATACTGGGCCATTAAGATTTTCGTAAGATATATTACCTGTGAATGTCATCTTTTTAAAGCAACACTGTTTTAGCGATACCAGAACATCTTTTTTCAGTGCAGATAAATCGATTATCATATTTTCAAAGGGGATTTTATTTTTTAAATATACGCTTAGTTTTTCATTATCATTAGGGAACTGCATTTTCAATATCCCTGATTGAAAAGCCTTCTCATCAAAATGAATATCATGTTTATAACTATTATAATTGCGTTCTTCTGATAATACAGAACGCATTGTATTTTCTTCAGCATTATTATGATTATCTTTCGAGTTAATATTTATTTTAAATACTCTACTAACAATAATGTCTTTATTCTCATCTACTGTAAATTCTGTCGTCGTACTAAAGCGCCATTTTTCTTCTGGAATAGCGAGAGATTTAATTCTCTCAAATCTCTTAACTTTGTCCTCAGTTTTCGTTACAAATTCTACAATTGTTTCTTTAGCCTCCTTAATATGATACATGGGAAAGAGATCGAGTATAAATTCCCAAAGAGTTAGTTTAAGAAAAGATTGTCTATCACCAGCTATAAGGTTTGTTATATCTTTATGGGTTATTGAATACTTCTCCTCATTACCAACAGACAAACAAAATTTTTCTGATTTTTTTGCAATCCATTATTTTCATCTGGCATTTTAGTCAGATTAGCAAATTTATCTGTAACTGTACTATATGATGATATAGCCATAATCATTTCTCCTGAACACAATATTTATTCGCCCGAGCATAATACATTGCCGATTTGTCTTAAAAAGCATACCTGGGTGTTGGTTTGCTACGATTATGACTAAACCACCTATGAATACTGTAAAAAATCGCTCATTTTTTATGTCTCGATATAGGGCTTTTACCCTGTTTTTTGTTTTCTTTTCCATTTTCTGTGCGGGTAACGATATAAATGAAAGGAATAACAAAAAAAATTTTATAACGGGGCACTACATTAAAAGTAAAATAATTCAAATGAAATAATGTATATTCAATGTACTGGGGAGAGTTTCGAGGTGAGTTTGTGTGGCAATATTTCAGTGAGAAAGTGTATCAGCCCGGTAACTATGTATGACCGGGCTGATTGCCAGATGCGGCAAAAAGCTTTATCTGGCCTACAGTTAGCACTACTCTTTGGGGTCTTTTCCCGCCAGCAGTTTATCCAGCTCATCACCGCCTACATGACGGAAATCCTGACCCTTCACGTAGTAGAAGATAAACTCACAAATATTCTGGCAGCGGTCGCCAATACGTTCGATAGAACGCGCACAGAACAGCGCGGTAAGTACACTCGGAATGGTGCGCGAATCTTCCATCATGTAGGTCATCAGTTGACGAACAATACCTTCGTACTCCTGATCGACTTTTTTATCTTCACGATAAATACGTACCGCTTCGTCAATGTCCATCCGCGCGAACGCGTCCAGCACGTCGTGCAGCATCTGGATAGTATGACGGCCCAGCGACTCCAAACTTACCAGCAACGGCTGATGCTGCTGGGAGAATTTCTCCAGCGCAGTACGGCAGATTTTGTCCGCCACGTCGCCAATACGCTCCAGTTCGGCAATGGTTTTACTGATCACCATAACCAATCGCAGGTCGCTCGCCGTCGGCTGGCGTTTGGCAATAATGCGCACGCAGGCTTCATCGATCGCCACTTCCATCATGTTGACGTTCTTGTCGCCTTCGATCACGCGCTTCGCCAGATCGCTGTCCTGGTTATGCATCGCGGTGATTGCATCAGAAAGCTGCTGCTCCACCATGCCGCCCATGGTCATCACCTGCGTGCGGATACTTTCCAGTTCGGCGTTGAACTGGCCGGAAATATGTTTATTAAGATTGAGACTGTCCATAACGCACTCCTGAATCAACCGTAACGACCGGTGATGTAGTCTTCTGTTTGTTTCTTCGCTGGCTTGGTGAACAGATCGTCCGTGTTGCTGAACTCAATCAATTCGCCCAGGTACATAAACGCCGTGTGGTCGGAACAACGCGCAGCCTGCTGCATGTTGTGGGTGACGATCACCACGGTGTAATCCTGCTTCAGTTCGGTGATCAGCTCTTCAATACGCCCGGTGGAGATGGGGTCGAGCGCCGAACATGGTTCGTCGAGCAGCAGCACTTCCGGGCGAATGGCGATACCACGCGCAATGCACAGACGCTGTTGCTGACCACCAGAGAGAGAGTAACCGCTCTGATGCAATTTATCTTTGGTTTCGTTCCACAATGCGGCTTTGGTCAATGCCCACTGCACGCGCTCGTCCATGTCGGCACGAGAGAGCTTCTCAAACAGACGAACGCCAAAGGCGATGTTGTCGTAGATGGACATCGGGAACGGCGTCGGTTTCTGGAACACCATGCCCACTTTCGCACGCAGCAGGGCGATATCCTGAGAGTTGGTCAGGATGTTGTCGCCATCGAGCAGAATTTCACCTTCCGCACGCTGTTCCGGGTACAGTTCAAACATTTTGTTGAAGGTACGCAGCAGCGTCGATTTACCGCAGCCGGACGGCCCGATAAACGCCGTTACCTGGTTTTTGGCGATATCCAGGTTGATGTTTTTCAGGGCATGGAATTTGCCGTAGTAGAAGTTCAAATTACGAACCTGAATTTTACTCGGGGCAGTTTCAACCATACTCATTGCAATCTTTTCCTCATCGTGCCTGATGCACTTCGCGAATCAGGCTTACCGTAGGCCGGATCAGGCGTTCACGCCGCATCCGGCAAAGTGTTAACCGTGTACAGAGTCAAAAAGGCGCTCGGTCGGTCCCCTCGCCCCTCTGGGGAGAGGGTTAGGGTGAGGGGAAAACCGTGTCAGCAATATCAACCGTGTTTATTCTTCGCGAAAACAACGCGCGCCAGAATGTTCAGCAGCAGTACGCACAGGGTAATGATCAATACCCCGGCCCAGGCCAGTTGCTGCCATTCCGCAAACGGGCTCATCGCAAACTTAAAGATCGTCACCGGCAGGTTGGCGATCGGCTGCATCATGTCCGTGCTCCAGAACTGGTTGGAGAGCGCGGTAAACAGCAGCGGCGCGGTTTCACCAGCAATACGGGCAATCGCCAGCAGGATACCGGTCATGATCCCGGACACCGACGCTTTCAGCGTAATCGCGGAGATCATCTTCCACTTCGGTGTACCCAGCGCATAAGCCGCTTCACGCAGGCTGTCCGGCACCAGTTTCAGCATGTTCTCGGTGGTGCGGATAACAATCGGCACCTGCAACAACGCCAGCGCAATCACACCCGCCCAACCGGAGAAGTGCTCCATCTGCGCCACCACGATGGTGTAAACAAACAGACCAACCACAATCGACGGCGCAGAGAGCAGAATGTCGTTAATGAAGCGAATCACTTCTGCCAGCCAGGATTTACGACCATATTCAGCCAGATAAATCCCCGCCATAATGCCCAGCGGCGTACCGAATACCGTGGCCCACAAAATTAACAGCCCGCTACCTGCCAGAGCGTTCGCCAGACCACCACCTTCCGTATTGGGCGGCGGCGTCATTTCAGTGAACAGCGCCAGCGACATACCGTCGATACCGCGGGTGATGGTGGACATTAAAATCCAGATCAGCCAGAACAGACCGAAGGCCATCGTCGCCATTGAGAGCGTCAGTGCAATACGGTTTTTGAGGCGGCGACGCGCCTGCATTTTGCGGCGGGATTCCGCCAGCGCCGCAGTGGTTTGCATTTCAACCATAGCCATTAGCGTGCCCCCTCATTCTTAGCCAGGCGCATAATCATAAACTTCGATGCGGCGAGGACGATGAAGGTAATCACAAACAGGATCAGGCCCAGTTCCATCAGTGCGGCAACGTGCAGACCGGATTCCGCTTCGGCAAATTCGTTCGCCAGCGCAGAGGTGATACTGTTGCCCGGCATGTACAGCGAGGCGCTGTCGAGCTGGTAGGTGTTACCGATAATAAAGGTCACCGCCATGGTTTCACCAAGCGCGCGGCCCAGCCCCAGCATAATGCCGCCGATAACACCATTTTTGGTGAACGGAAGAACGATACGCCAGATAACCTCCCAGGTGGTGCAGCCAATACCGTAGGCCGACTCTTTCATCATCACCGGGGTTTGTTCGAACACATCGCGCATTACCGCCGCAATGTACGGAATAATCATGATGGCGAGGATCACGCCTGCCGCGAGGATACCGATACCAAATGCCGGGCCAGAGAACAGCGCGCCGACAATCGGGATATTCGACATGATATTGCCGACCGGCTCCTGGAAGTAAACGGCGAACAGCGGCGCAAAGATAAACAGGCCCCACATGCCGTAAACGATACTTGGAATGGCTGCCAGCAGCTCAATGGCGATACCCAGCGGGCGTTTCAGCCAGCCAGGCGCAAGCTCAGTCAGGAACAGGGCGATACCGAAACTCACCGGGACGGCGATCAGCAGCGCGATAAACGAAGTCACCAACGTACCGTAGATCGGCACCAGCGCCCCGTAGATATCGTTCGGCGCATCCCACTCTTTGGTCCACAGGAAAGCCAGACCAAATTTCTGAATGCTCGGCCATGAGGAGATGATCAGAGAGACAATAATGCCACCCAACATCAATAGCACAATCAGCGCCGCCAGTTTTACCAGCACGCTGAAAATTATGTCGCCCTTTTTACCCGGTGGGTTAAAAGCAGGCTTGGTTGCAGCCATAAGTTACTCTTCAGTTAAACGCGTTTACAAAGTCATTTTGTAATGCCGGATAAGCCGTTTAATGCCTTATCCGGCCTGGAGTTTTATTAGTACAGCGGCTTGCCGCTACTGTCTTTAATATTGGTCTTCCACGCAGCGCGAACCTGTTCAACTACGCTATCCGGCAGGCTGGCGTAATCCAGGTCGTTCGCCTGTTTAGCCCCGGTTTTGTACGCCCAGTCGAAGAATTTCAGCACTTCTGTGCCTTGTTCTGGTTTCTTCTGATCTTTGTGGATCAGAATGAACGTGGTAGAGGTAATAGGCCACGCATCTTCGCCTTTCTGGTTGGTCAGATCCTGAGCGAAGGTTTTGCTCCAGTCTGCACCTTTTGCTGCATTAGCGAAGTTTTCTTCGGTCGGCAAAACAGGTTTACCATCAGCGGAGATCAGTTTGGTGTACGCCAGGTTGTTTTGCTTCGCATAAGCATATTCAACGTAACCAATTGCACCCGGCAGACGCTGAACGAACGCGGCGATACCGTCGTTACCTTTACCACCCAGACCGATCGGCCATTTTACGGTAGAGCCAGTACCAACGTTGTTTTTCCACTCTTCATTCACTTTCGCCAGGTAGCTGGTGAAGACGAAGGAAGTCCCGGAGCCATCTGCGCGGCGCACTACAGCAATGTTCTGTGAAGGCAGTTTCAGACTCGGATTCAATTTGGCGATGGCTTCATCATCCCACTTCTTGATTTTGCCCAGGTAGATATCGCCGAGGGTTTTACCATCCAGCACCAGCTCACCAGACTTCAGACCTGGAATGTTAACCGCCAGCACCACGCCGCCAATCACGGTCGGGAACTGGAACAGACCTTCCTGAGCCAGTTTTTCGTCAGACAGCGGCGCGTCAGAAGCACCAAAATCAACGGTATTGGCGATAATCTGTTTTACGCCACCGGAAGAACCGATACCCTGGTAATTAACTTTATTACCGGTTTCTTTCTGGTAAGTGTCAGCCCATTTGGCATACACCGGCGCAGGGAAGGTTGCACCTGCACCTGTCAGGCTTGCTTCTGCAAACACAGAGAAAGCACTCATCGATAAGGTCGCGGCGACAACAGTTGCGACGGTGGTACGCATAACTTTCATAATGTCTCCTGGGAGGATTCATAAAGCATTGTTTGTTGGCTACGAGAAGCAAAATAGGACAAACAGGTGACAGTTATATGTAAGGAATGTGACAGTTTGATGACACCCAAAGGAAAGTTATTACTTATTGATATTGAAGGGGAAAAATATCAGCATTTTTTCATGAAAGGAGAGGAAATATGAACGGCTGTCATAAAACAGCCGCAAAAGGTTAGTTTACAAATTCAATGGTTAAGGTCGCGGTAGCGTTAAAAACGCCGGGCTGAGGCCGGGCACCGGTAAAGCTGGCAGGTGCTGCCGAAAAAGTTACCGAACCATTTTTACGACCAAAAATGGTCGTGTTGCCCATGTCTGCGGGTAACTTGCCGTTGTTGACGCTAACTTCAGCATTCGATTTATTGTAAATTTTGATCCCGACATCAGCATTGTCTGTCGCCACCATCGTATCGTCACTGCTTCGGTTCGTCCCCGTAAAAGAAGCATCGACTTTCTGCGTACGCTCATACCCCATCCCCGTACACTCAATACTCACTGTTTTAGTGATTTTTCGTGAAGTAATGGCTTGCCCGGCGGTAGATGAAAATTCGGACGCAGGAATAGTATCAAAATCAAAATAAATCACCTGTCCTGCATTTATCTGACAAGACTGTGGTGCGGTCAAACTGCCTGAAATTCGAACTTTTGCAATCGCCTCACCACGGGTCGTGGTGCTGGATATGTTGGCATACAGCAATGCAATATCGGTGATAGGTATTACTACCGTTCCATTTATTGAACGTTTAATACGAAATGAAATCTTCGCATCTGCTCCAGTTTTCAGGCTCACGCCAACCGCTGTAGTTTTGTTTCCCTGACAAGTGTGATCTGTTGTAGTTGCCTGGTTGGAAACATGTTCAAAAGGAACTGCCGTATACCCCGCATTTAGCACAGATATTTTTGTTCCCACATCGACATATTCGTTAAGATAGTAAAAAGCAAGACCACTTGCGGTGGTGCTATAAACCATACCGGGAGCAGGGTCTGCGGTATAATATATTTCGTGATAAGCGCCATTGCTATGTTTTGAATCACAGTTACACAGAACGCTATAATTTTCAGAAGATGTTGCATTAGCAATATCTATTAATGTATTTCCAGGCACATTGTTTGCTGCACTGACCGTTGTCAGAGGAAAATTAAGGCTTAATGTATGTGTGCCGCCTCTTGTTGCACACGTGCCATCATTTGCCGCATACCCGCACGGTAACCCTAAATGAAAGAGAATTATGCAAAATATATAATGCCATTTTTTCATGAAATTATTCCTTTTACTAACACAAGATTAGTTAGTAAATTCAATAACCAGCGTGGCTGTAGCGGTAAATCCATTATCAGGCGCTGGTTTTGCGCCCGTCAGACTGGCGGGCGCTGAATAAAACGTTACGCTACCATCGGTTTTTCCTAATCGACTAATAGCACCCATATCAGCGGGTAAGTTGCCCCCATCCACATTCACTGGACGGTCGTTCTTATCAAAAATCTTAATTCCCACATCCGGATTACTCGTCACGATCATGGTGGCATCGGCACTTCTGTTTGCCGCAATCATCGACGCACTCACCACCTCCGTGGACCTTACGTCTTCCATCCCGGTACAGGATACTGTGACTTCGGTTTTAATCTTTCTTTCTGCAATAATTGAACCCGCCGTTGAGGAGAACTCAGCGCTATTAATTTTTTGAAAATCGACATCGATGCTCTGATTTGGCGTTAACTCACAGTTCTGCGGGGCCGTTAGTTGTCCGCGAATTGTCACTTTAGAAACGGGGGTCGTTTTGGGAAAATGATCGGACATGCCCGCGTACAACCAGGCGACTTCCGTTGTGGGTATTGTCACCGTGCCAGTAATAGAATGCCGAACATAGAAAGATAATTTTGCCGAGCGCCCTGAATCCAGATTTACAGTGCTCCCATTATTACCTGCTCCACAGGTATGTTGCGGTGAGGTGGATTGGTTGGATAAGTGTTCAAAAGGAATGGCCGCATATTGGTTATTAATAATAAAAATCGTCACGCCGACCGATAAATAATCATTCAGAGCATAGTAATTTAACCCATTAAGAGTGCGCTCAAGCACAAGCCCCGGTGCGGCATCTCCCGTGTAGAAGATAGGAAAAAATGCTGTTTGTTGGCCCGGTCCGCCATGCGTGTCATCACAGTGACAGCGCACCGGGTATGTTCCAGTCGTGTTGCTCAGTGCCTCGAAAATATTGTATCCGGAGTGGTTATTCGCCGCTGCCACCGTCAGCGGACCAAATGATAAATTTGACATGTGCGTTGCGCCATCACCATTAGCGGCGAAACCATAAGGACAGCAAAGCAGCAGAATCAACCCTGATAATATTTTTTTCATTCATGCTTCCTTTAGCGACAAATCGCATCCATTTGAACCAGGCTGGTATCATCAGGTTTATGGGTGATGTGATAGGCCGCCTTACATTTTTCATCCGCAGCTTGTCCCCAACTCAATAAAAACTCGCCTTTTTCAGGCATCCCGGAGAGATACAGTTCGCCGTTATCACCGACAATCCCGGTGACTGTGCCCGTTTCGAGAGAGGCGGTTGCCATCGCGCCAAACATTATTGGTTTACCGTTGACCTGGCGGACGTTAAATAGCACGCGATAACCGACATGGGTGACAAATTCGGCTTTCACCACCGCACCGCGCGTTGGTACCAGGTTGATGACGGTGTTTTCCAGTTCAATATTGGCTTTGGAGAAATAGTCGCTGTTCAATGCCACGCGGTTTTCGTCATACGGGCTAAGCTGCGTTTTTACGGTATAACCACGCCAGTCGGTAGAAATCCCGGTGGCGTTTTCAATGGACAGGCCTTCTGCGCCCGGCGCTTTGACCAATGCCACCGTTTCGCCCAGTTCCTGCGAGAAGGTCACTCCGTCACTATGCACCAGCACGCCGCCTCTGGCGCCATAATCAAAATGTTGGGAGTCACGGCTCCAGGAATAGCTACCATTGACCGAGCCATAAGTCCCGTCATAGGTCATTCCGGCATTGCCGCTGTAGGAGTCATCAGGAGAGTGCATCCACGATTCCTGTACGTTATAAGACAGGTTACGCCCTTCCAGCATCGTTCCGTTCAGACCGACCTGCATCGTGCTTTCATGGTGGTTGTTTTGCGTTAACGAATAGTTGACGTAGCTGTCTTCCATCCAGCACGATAGCGGTATCGACATTGAGAACATGAAAATCTGTTCTTTGCCGAAATCATCATTGTTATCATCATGATGGTTGCCCAATGAGCGCTTGATCGAGTCCGTATAGTTCCAGGAAACGTTCCAGGAGATGTTTCGCCAGTTGTTGTTATAGCCGAACTGTAATAAACGTTCGACCTCATCGGTCTGCCAGTATTCCTGTCGACTGAATGTTAAATAAATATTGCCCCAGCCTGGCGTGAAAGATTGCGTCCAGGTGCCTTCGAAGCGGCTGCGACGGTTGCCCGTTACCCAGAAATCAGAATCATTATCCTGTCGCGACACCCATTCATTGAGGGTGTAGAACCCCTCCATAGAGTAGCGATAACCCACCAGACGAAAGGTGGTATTGGTGTCTTCAAAACGTTTGGAATAGAGAAAACGATACGATTGACCACTCTCATTATCGTCGTAGTCAAACTGCGAGCGGGCATGAGTCACGTCAAAAGAAATCGCGCCCAGCGCCCCCATATCTTTACCAATACCCAGCGCGGCAGAAGCGTAATCATTTGCCAATTGTGTTCCGCCATACAAAGTTATTCCCAAAGGGAAACCGTGCATTGCTTGTAACTGCAAGACCTCAGGCGTAAAGCCGCTTTCGTCGCGCACTTCTCCAATGCTAAGGTCTACATCGGTCTGACCTTCACGCTTGAGAATGGCCAGTGAAGTAAATGGCTGAATAAAGTGCTGCTCGCTGCCATCTTCTTCTTTGATAGTGACATCGAGATCGCCGCCGCTACTGGTCGTGTTTAAGTCGGTGAGGGCAAATGCGCCCTGTGGTACGGCTGATTGATAAATAACGTAGCCGTTTTGTTTGATGATCACCGTGGCGTTAGTTTTCGCAATCCCATGTACCACTGGCGCAAAGCCGTTCTGGCTGGAGGGCAACATATCGTCATCGGTATACAGCCGCACGCCACGCACCTGTGTACTATCAAATACATCGCTTGCCGTCCAGGTATCGCCAATCATAATCTGGCTACGTAATGCCATGATGTCGCGCTGAATGTAATTACTGACGGAATGGTAGTCCACATTACCGTCATAAGAATTCAGGGTGCTGTAATTACGAAAACGCCATGCGCCTAAATTAATACCATTACGCAAATTCAGATAATAACTGTCATCGTCGTCGTCATAATTTGACCGGATGGTATGCGATGCCGAAAAATCATAATTCATCATCATGGCATTGATCCCCTGATCCCAACGGGAAGGGCTGATATAACCATTAACTGCATTGTTGAGATAAATTTGCGGAATAGTAATATTCAATGCAAGTTTACTGGCGTCCAGTAACCAGGTAGCCCCGTCGATCAGCGGAACTGGATTTACGCATGTTTTGTCATCAACATTCGCCAGAGATTTTATCGCATCAACTTTTATACCATAGGTCGCCAGCACGTTTTTTATCGCCACGTAGCATGGGTGGAGTTCAGCATCAGGGTTATCCTGGGCGAATTTAACTTCCTGGCGTTCGAAGAGCATGCCGTTGATCATCACATCAACTTTGTATGTTCCCGCAGGTAAGGTATTCGAACGGTTGAACTGGTGAATATCAATATTATCCGCAGGATGATCCAGTTCCAGTAATCTGGGGTTGAACAAGCTATCCCGGGCAAAAGCAGATATGGAACAGAGCAGACATATGCCCGATGCAAGCGTAATGAAAAGATGCGAAGAGGCCATCGATATATCCTTATCCGGCGCTTAAAGGTTTTTCTTTAGTGGTTGACTAATTGCACCGTAATCATTAATAAAGCGCCAAACGAGCGATTTTCCTGCCACGCCAGCCGGAATTGGTAATGTCAATATTTCAAAAGGGCGGATCATATTTAGCGACACGTCTTTATCATCCACCGTCACACTCATTACATTAATATGGATCGGATTTGGATTTTCGACGATGAGATTATTACCCTGCCGCGACCATTTAACATTTTTAATAGCCTGCTCAGGGATTATCTTTACCGCGGCTGGTCGCCAGAATAACTTAATTCTTGTTTTTATGGCTATCTCAAGAACATTGGTATTTTTTTATCAATTGAAGGAGGGATGTTTTTCACGTTCAACCAGAATACGGACTCCCGATCTTTTGGTAACTCGCCAGCCGTTTTTAAAATGCGTAATATTTTCTCTTGCTGTGGTTCAATGCGAGAAACGGGAGGTATCACAGAAAATGGCGGTTTGCTTTTATCCTCTTTATTAAATGGATCAACCCATGTCTGCAATAGATAAGGAAGGTTCGTTTCTTTATTAAAAATAGAGATTGTGGTATCAGGTTTGTCACCATAAAAAATAACGCGAGTTCCCCCAACAACAATACCAGCCGTAGCCATCGACATCTGCGTAATCAAAGTAACAGCAAAAAACAATCTAAGTAAATACATAGGCATAAATGTATCTCATAAAAAATATAATAATGACGCCCTTCATTTAAGTAAAAGAGAACCATAATGGCGAGCGCCATTTTATTTAAGGTATTATGTTAAGAATGATTTATTTTATATATTCAACTGTAAACTGCGAGTCGGCGTTAGCTGTACCAGGGTCAATAGTCGTTTCCGTAGCAATATAACGAGCCATGAACTTCATGGATGCATTACCATTAGAAATCGGAGTTGATGCAGAATTTTCATATAACTTGACCTGAGTGTTATCTGCACGGTTATATAAACGAATAGCTACGCCTTTCGCTGCACTAACGGCACCCGCACCAGTATAATCCCCACTGTTATCACTCGGGCTAATACCAGCGGCAGCATCGTTAGAGTTATCCAGCGGGGTACCAATTGCCAGGTTGCCATTACCATGAGCATCTTCATTACCATCGAAACGAATTGCGGCGGACTTAAAGGTTTCCGGGCATTGAGTCAGATCGATAGAAAAAGCCGTCGGGGCAGCCACATCATCGACGCCACTAAAGGCTGTACGGTTTACTTTGCCTAAATCAACGACCTGATCTTTAGTTTCAGGAGTGACTTCGCAAGTACTGTCAATAATTTCACCACGGAAATGGACTGTTCCATCAGCC
>ERZ779880.2451-NODE-2451-length-13147-cov-2.697984_pt1 | contig 13147 bp, 16 predicted proteins | sample MGYA00511555_ERZ779880 | MGnify/ENA primary metagenome ERZ779880 (study PRJEB29588, sample SAMEA2145815) | human gut metagenome | biome: human gut; feature: human-associated habitat; material: faeces | place: Denmark | collected 2008/2010 ...
AATATCGCAAGTCGAACCGTTTAGGTTCTTCTTGCGATATATTTTACAGGTTGCCAAAAAATATAGCGAATGTTCCGTCGAACGGCGGCGAGGGGAGAAGTTTCGATGGACAAGCCCCGGTGCGTTTGCTATACTGAGAGCAGAATTTCCGCTCTTGCCGGCTTGTTCCGGTGAGGGGAGAGGAGCCGAGACTATGCCGCACATCATCGAAGTGACCGACCTGGCCGCGCCGGAGCTGGACACGGAGGCGGTAACAAAATCCCTGTGCGTGATTGCGGGTAAACTGCGCGCGTTTGTGTATGCCACATGTCATGGTTGTAACACGATGGCTGAGGCGATTACCTACCGCCAGAAATTCAACGAACGTGAGGTGATGCTCTTATGGCCTGACTTCATCGCCTACAACCTGAAAAGTGGCAAAAACGAAACGTTCCCCGCGCCTGCTTATGCGTGCGGCCTTCGTGCGTACATTGACCATGAGCAGGGCTGGCACAAATCGCTGTCCAACGTTCCGGTTAAAAATGTGCTTGGGATGTCGAGGCATGTGTTCTGGTCGTTGCAGGCCGAAGACAGTGATGCCAACAGCCTCAACAACAAAGAAATCACGACCATTATTCGTCGCAACGGGTTCCGCTTCTGGGGCAACCGCACACCGGAAACGAACGCCTACATCTTTGAGGTGTATACCCGAACCGCACAGGTGCTGGCTGATTCAATTGCGGAAGCGCAGTTTGAAACCATCGACAGTCCACTGACACCTGCGAACGTGAAGGATGTTATCAGTGCCATCAGGGCAAAACTGGATTCACTGGTTACTGCCGGGAAACTGATTGGCGCGGAGTGCTGGTATGACATCGAGGATAACAGCACCACGAATTTACGTCAGGGGCGTGTGCGTATTCGCTACAAATATACGCCCGTTCCTCCGCTGGAAGACATGGAGCTTTACCAGTCGTTTACTGATGAATTCTTTGGTCCCGCATTTGCGGTGCTGGGAGGTGCCTGATGGCTGTACCAAAACATCTTCGCTTTTTTACGCTGTTTGTGGATGGTGAAAACGAAGTGGGTAAGGTGACGTCCGTCACCCTGCCTAAACTGACGCGCAAAACCGACAGCTACCGGGGTGGTGGCATGATGGGTGCGGTAAGTATTGACCTCGGCCTGGACGACTCCGCGCTTGATGCGAGCTTTGTCATGGGGGGCGCAGTTCGTGAGCTGTTCCTGAAGTATGGCGGCACGATTGACGGCACGCTACTGCGTTTTGCGGGGGAATACTACACCGATGATGAAAGCGACCTGTATGAAGTCGAAATGCGCGGACGTGTGACGGAAATTGATATGGGGGAAGCCAAACAGGGCGAAGCCACATCACACACTTACGCCATTAAAAACACCTACTACAAGCTGAGTGTTAACGATCGCCCGTTGTGGGAGATTGACCTGCTGAACTTCATTTACCGGAAGGACGGCAAGGACATTGTGCCCGATCGCATCCGTTCCGCGCTTGGGCTTGGCTGATAAGTAATATGCAGGCGGCGCAGTGCGTCGCCTCTGACTGAAAGGAGTTTCCTGATGAAAGAGACGAAAAACATCGATACCGAAAACACGGTAGTTACTGACACTGTGAAAGAAACCAGTGAGCGTGGTGTAAAACTTACCCAACCAATTGAGCGAGGCGGCGAAAAAATCACGTATGTGGAGATCACCGGGGCTATTGAGCAGGCTGGATCTCTGCGAGATTTGTCGCTGTCTGATGTGCTGAATCTGAAAGCGGAATCCATGTTTACGCTGCTGTCACGCGTGACATCACCGCGACTGGATGAAGTGACGATCAAAAAAATGGCATCCCGTGACTTTATTCAGTTATGTGTGGTTGCCGTAAATTTTTTGAGCGGTGCGGACTCTGGCGGGAAGAACGAACAGGCGACGGAAGCCTGATCACGGTTGTGTGCTTTGAGCACATAGAAGACTTTGTGGCAGATATTGCCGTTATTTTTAACTGGTCGCCCGCCGAAATCTTCATGATGACGCCCGGCGAAGTGGTTAGCTGGCGTGAGCGGGCGGCACTTCGCAGCGGGAATGCAGACAATGAAGACTCTTGATATCCGGGTCGCTTTCAGCGCCGTTGACAGGCTGACCCGACCTGCCGAAAACGCACGCCGCCTGATGGGGCAGTTTGGTGACTCCATCCAGCGAACGCAGGGGGCGATCAAAAATCTCGAGCGTCAGGCGCGATCATTTGAGCGCGCCCGCGACGCTGTCAGTAAAGCGGATGCTGGCATCGTGAAAGCACGACGCCAGCTTAACGCCCTTAATCAGTTACAACGCACGGGTACAGTGCTCAGCGAAAAACAACAAAAGCTGATGCAGCAGTTAAGCACCCGGCTTGAACGCCTGAATGAATCGCGCACACGGGAAATTCAGAAAATGAGGGAACTTGGCGGAGAGCTGAAACGCCACGGCATTTCCCTGACAGGCAGCGATAACACCATTCAGCAGGCCATCAGACGCACCGAACAATACAACAACCAGCTTGAACGCGAACGGCAGGCGCTTGCGCGTGTAACGCAGGCGCGTGAGCGGTATTCGCACGCGCAGGAAACCGCGGGAAAACTGAAAACAGGTGGTGCGCTGGCAATTGGTGCGGCAGCGGCGGGCGGCTATGCTGCCGGGCGTTTTTTGCAGCCTGCGATCGGGTTCGGCAAAGAGATGTCCCGCGTTCAGGCACTGACGCGAATCGACAAAAACAGCGTCGGGAAGAGGATTATTCTTCAATAAAGACGATGAATGCGGGGTTGGAATTTCTCCAGTCGCATGGAAACCGGGAAAACTGGTTCGTTCAGGTAGAATGCTTTGATCCTCATGAGCCGTTTGTGGTTCCGCAGCGGTATCGTGATTTATATGGTTTGACGCAGCCGCAGGCCATTCAGGCCGCATTGCCCGGTGTTCTTAATATGGCGCTGGCAGGTGGCGTCGAACTCGGCGAGACGGCTGATATAGGCTCCAATATCCTCACACAGTTCAACCTGACAGCCGATCAAATGGACCGGGTGGGCGATACGCTGACAGCAGCATTTACCCGGACCAATACTGATTTACGCGCGCTGGGCGAAACCATGAAGTATACCGGTCCGGTTGCCGCAAAACTTGGTATCAGTCTTGAAGAAGCGGCGGCCATGGCCGGGATGCTTGCCAATAATGGTCTTCGCGGAAGCGATGCTGGCACGGCCATGCGCGCAAGTCTGTCCCGCCTTGCATCACCGCCAAAAGCTGCGGCTGATGCACTGAAAGAGCTGGGGGTGTCAGTTGCTGACGCCAGAGGCAAAATGCGCCCGATGGAGGATGTGCTGCTTGATCTCTATAAGGCGACACAAAAATACGGACAGGTGGACCAGGTCTCCTTCTTCAAGGACATCGCCGGAGAAGAGGCGTTCGTTGGTTTGCAGACGCTTGTTGCGGCGGCTGGTTCAGGAGAGCTGCAAAAACTGACCAGAGAATTGCAGGGGGCAAGGGGAGAGGCCGATCGCGTCGCAAAAGTAATGGCTGATAATCTTGATGGGGACCTGAAAAATCTCGACAGCGCATGGGAAGGTCTTCGTATTCGCATCAGTGATCTGGTTGACGGTCCGCTGCGTTCTGTCACGCAGTGGCTCACGCGGGTGCTTGAAAAAATCACCTCGCTGGCGCAGGCCCATCCGGTACTGACGCGCCAGCTACTGATAGCAGGCGGTGCGTTGCTGGCAATGACTGCAACGATTGGCTCGTTGTCGCTGGTTATTGGGGTGCTTTACGGGAAGCTGGCCACCCTGCGTCTTGGTTTTGACATTCTTACCCGGTCAATGAATGTCGTCAGGGTGTTACCTGCGCTATGGGGAATGGTGACGGGTTCCGTTTCTTTACTGGGAGGCGTTATCGGGGCGTTGTTCAGTCCGGTTGGTCTTATCGTGGCTGCGCTTGCCGGAGCTGCCGTTCTTATCTGGAAATACTGGGATCCTATCAGGGCTTTCTTTGCCGGGGTGTTCAGCGGGATTATGGAAAGGCTGACCCCGTTGCGCGACACCTTTGAACGGTTTGGCCCTGTTTTTGACGTAATCGGAAGCGGTTCAGCCAGGTGTTTAACTGGTTTAAATCGCTGCTGTCACCGATGGAGTCCAGCAAGGAAACGCTGGATAAATGTACCAGTGCTGGCGAGGTATTCGGTAACGTTCTTGGTGGTGCGTTACAGCTTGTTCTGACGCCTGCAAAAATGTTGCTGGATACGCTGGCGTGGATACTTGAAAAACTCGGTGTGCTTCCGGATGAAGCGGAAAGGGCGCGCAAGAAAATCGAAGACGCACAACGTGCGGCCATTCTTCAGGACAAGGTTGCTCTGTTTCAGGGAGACATTGCGAAAATCAATCCGCCGAAGTCTGCGGGAAATAGCAATGGCACCGGAGATGATAAACCCAAAGACAACAAACCGCTCACAGACAGCAATACCGGGACGCTACGCAGACTCAGCAAAATTGCTGATAACACAGGTAAGCTGGTTGATGAGACAAAAAAACGCATTGGCCCCGGCGATATTGTCTTTAAGAACCTGCCCCGCGCACTTGCTGTTCGTGGGGAGTGGCAGGAGCGGAAGATTGCGCAGGTCAGTAAGCCTGCCCCCGCAATTAATATCACACCCGTGGTCCCGGCTCCGCTGCCTCCGGCGCTGGTCCCTGTTGTTGCGGCCAGCTCCCGCCCGGTGGTGGAGGCCATACGATCGCCAGTGGCATCAGTTCCTGCAACTTCCCGTAACCGGGAGCCTGTTGCCTCCGGATTTGGCGGTGAAATTCATGTTCATCTGCATAACGTTGTTACGCAGAATCCCCGCGAACTGGCGAAACTGGTCGGCGAAATGGTCAGGGCAGAAATGGAACGGCGCGCCCGTGCCAGGCGTGGCAGTTTTTACGATAAAGATTGAGGAGTCATGGCCATGATGATGATCTACGGCATGTTTGTTTTTGAGCTGCGCACGTTGCCGCATCAGCAGTTACAGCAAAACAAAAGCTGGCGACATGTGAAAAATGAACGCGTTAACCGTTCAGCAAGCTGGCAGTATATCGGTGCAGGTGATGATCGCATCGTTCTTTCTGGTGTTCTTTATCCTGAGATTACTGGTGGCGAAGTGTCGCTGTCGTTGTTGACCACGCAGGCATATACAGGACGTCCTTGGCCTTTGATTGATGGCGTCGGGCAGATTTACGGCATGTATGTCCTGACCGGAACGAATACGACCCGCTCCGAGTTTGATCGCTACGGTAAGGCGAAAAAGATAGAATTTTCACTGACTCTTGAACGCTGTGATGAGGATTTGCGGGAGCGCCTGCAATCCTCATCGTTCAGCGATATGCTGTCCGGCTTCAAAGATAAGGTGACATCATCCCTTAATAGCGCGGCCAGCTCAGTTAAGGGGCTGCTCTGATTTAACGTATGTCGCCAATTTCCTGATGAAGGTGACTGGCGACTTGCTGTTGTATGTCCTTCTCAGAAAATTGTTTTTGAATAACAAATAACAGGATTTTATAATCTCTTAACCTTATAACATGTGTGGTCTGAAATAATAATTAAGGAGATTATCGTGCTATCTTACTTAATGGCAATTCACTTTGTTTTATTTGGAAACTCTACTAATTTAAAAAACTTCTGGAAACATGAAGTAATTCGGCGGAAACGTATGGATATCTGGAGGCTTTTAAGAGAGAAAAAGCAGCGTAACCGGAATTTCCTTTTCTGGTGGCGGTTGGCTAACGAAATGTATATTAATGGTAATAAATTACATAAGAAAGCAGCCAAAAAGTTAAACAGTAAAATAATTAACAAGTTTGGTTGTGAAATAGGATTGGGCGCAAATATTGGAAAAGGGTTGACAATTCCCCATCATGCTGGAATTGTTGTTCATTTTGCTGTTGATGCGGGTGAAAATCTGGTATTACGACAGAATACTACCATTGGACAGATAGATGGTGATATGCCTAGTTCAAGAGTAAAAATTGGTAGTAACGTTGATATCGGAGCTAATTGTTGCATCATTGGATTATCACGTAAAATTGGGGATAATGTAAAAATAGGTGCAATGTCTTTTATAAATAAAGATATACCATCAAACTGCACATATATAACTAAAAAGAGTGGTGTTGTATTGTATAAATAGAGTACATAAAGCCATCGATATTTCTGTCGATGGCTTTTTCTTTTTATTGTGGGGCGACTGGCCACTCAACATCCGCTGCTACTGTTGTATCAACACGATTCAACAATACCCGATATTTATTCCATGCCTCCAGCAACGATCTTTCTTCCTCCGTTGCGATTTCCAGATCTACAGCATCCTGCAGTGGCGCAATATACTCACTGAATTCCTGGATGTAGAACTGTGTGGTGACGGTCTTCCAGCCATTCGGCTCCTGCTGTATCGCAGCATACCAGGCTATTTCAATATCGCTATGCTGCGGCAGCATTTAACCCCTTGTAATTCATCGCCATAATTGATTTAATTCACAAATAAAACTATAACATGGTGAAATTAATGAAAAAAAACACAGATGATGGGGCTAAAATTTACACACCACTTACCCTAAAGCTTTATGACTGGTGGGTTTTGGGAGTATCAAATCGCCTTGCATGGGGATGTCCTACAAAGGAACACCTTCTTCCACACTTTCTGGAACATTTAGGTAACAACCATCTGGATATTGGTGTTGGAACTGGGTTTTACCTTACTCACGTACCTGAGAGTAGTCTGATATCTTTAATGGATTTGAACGAAGCTAGCCTGAACGCGGCATCTACAAGGGCTGGGGAATCAAAAATTAAACATAAAATTAGCCATGATGTTTTTGAACCTTATCCCGCGGCGTTACATGGTCAATTTGATTCCATTTCCATGTTTTACCTTCTTCACTGCCTGCCTGGAAATATATCTACAAAAAGCTGTGTAATACGCAATGCGGCGCAGGCCTTAACTGACGATGGAACTCTATACGGAGCCACAATTCTTGGCGATGGAGTTGTGCACAATAGCTTCGGTCAAAAACTGATGCGCATTTACAATCAGAAAGGCATCTTTTCAAACACAAAAGATTCCGAAGAAGGCTTAACACATATACTCTCAGAGCATTTCGAGAATGTTAAAACCAAGGTTCAAGGTACTGTAGTAATGTGTTCCGCTTCAGGGAAAAAATAGCATCCAACCGCAGCACGTTCTTGCATACGCCGTGTCTGCGGTTTAATTTTTACTCTCAAATATTGTAGTTAAGTACAATAATGATTCCTGTGGCTATATAGATGTTTTTGTAATTAGTCCTTAAGATAAAATTTCTCTATTTATCCAAGAAACAGACTTCATTAGGAAGAGTCGTAAAAACATTAACAACTACCGCCGTGTAATTAAATTATTTTTTAGAATGTTCTGATTGAGAAAAACAACGCCATACACATCAAAAGATATAGAAATGTAAATTTAGATTTATTAATCTTTTGAGTTACAACCTAAACTTTCCGTTAATCACCAAGATATCAACAGATTATACTCACTGAGTACACATTTTTACAATTGCTATTTCTCACATTAAGATGCGCATACCAATCTCTTATTTGACACTTTCTTATTTGTTACTAGAGTTAATTGGGTGCTGACAAGGCACATGTTATTTACAATTTGAAAATCAGAGGAGAAATGATATGACCGAACATCGTGGCGGTGCAGGTAATTTCGCTGAAGATCGACAAAAAGCTTCTGACGCTGGTCGTAAAGGCGGCCAACATAGTGGCGGTAATTTTAAAAACGATCCACAAAGAGCATCAGAAGCAGGGAAAAAAGGTGGTCAGAATAGCCATGGTGGCGGCCGTAAATCTGACTCTTAATTTATCACCCCCTACATTCGTGAATAACTGAAGCTAACTGCGAGCCTACGGGCTCGCAGTGAAAACTCTGGAGTGATTATGCAAATTAAATCTGTTGAAGATATCTTCATCCACTTATTATCGGATACATACAGCGCTGAGAAACAACTAACAAAGGCACTGTCTAAACTTAGTCGCTCTGCATATAGTGATAAATTAACCGCTGCTTTTCAGTCACATCTTGATGAGACACATGGTCAAATTGAACGCATCGATCAGGTTGTTGATTCTGAAGATGGTCTTAAATTGAAAAGAATTAAGTGTGCCGCAATGGAAGGACTTATCGAAGAGGCGAATGAGGTAATTGAAAGCACTGATAAAAATGAAGTACGTGATGCTGCATTGATTGCTGCAGCACAAAAAGTAGAGCACTATGAAATTGCCAGTTATGGCACTTTGGTAACACTCGCTGAGCAATTAGGATATAAAAAAGCGGCTAAACTCCTGAAAGAAACACTGGAAGAGGAAAAAGCTACTGATGTCAAATTAACAGACCTGGCATTTAATAACGTTAATAAAAAAGCTCAGGATAACTCCTGAACTATAGACTTCAATTTCTTTTAGGATAAACAGATTATGAATAGAATTGAACATTACCATGACTGGCTTCGTGATGCACATGCGATGGAAAAACAAGCTGAAAAAATGCTTGAGTCTATGGCCAGCCGGATAGAAAACTATCCTGAGTTACGTTCCAGAATTGAGCAGCACATTAGCGAAACAAAGAACCAGCTTTCACAGCTTGAAAGCATACTTGATCGTAATAATATTTCGCGCTCTGTCATTAAAGACTCTATGAGTAAAATGGCCGCGTTTGGACAATCCATTGGTGGAATTTTTCCATCTGATGAAATTGTCAAAGGTTCGATCAGTGGCTATGTGTTCGAACAATTTGAAATTGCGTGTTACACATCTCTTCTCGCAGCAGCCAAAAATGCGGGTGATACAGCTTCAGTACCCATTATTGAAGCAATTCTTAATGAAGAAAAACAAATGGCTGAATGGCTTCTTAACCATATTCCTGACACCACTGAGCAATTCATGGTCAGATCTGAAATTGATGGAGTTGAAGCCAAAAAATAATTCTTTTGAGGAGGCATTATGTTTAGACACGTGAAAAAACTTCAATATACAGTACGTGTAAGTGAGCCAAACCCAGGCTTGGCTAATCTACTCTTAGAACAATTCGGTGGGCCACAGGGTGAGCTTGCAGCAGCATGCCGATACTTCACTCAAGGCTTAAGTGATGAAGATGCAGGCCGAAGGGATATGCTGATGGACATAGCAACAGAAGAACTAAGTCATCTCGAAATTATTGGTTCTCTTGTTGGTATGCTCAACAAAGGTGCAAAAGGAGCACTTGCTGAAGGAACTGAGAATGAAGCTGAGCTTTACCGTTCCTTAACTCAAAATGGCAATGATAGCCATATAACTTCTCTCCTCTACGGAGGAGGCCCAGCATTAACTAATTCAGCTGGAGTACCCTGGACTGCAGCTTATGTTGATACTATTGGCGAAGTCACGGCCGATCTTCGTTCAAATATTGCAGCTGAAGCTCGGGCAAAGATCATTTACGAACGTCTCATTAATGTTACTGATGATCCTGGAGTAAAAGACACTCTGGCATTTTTAATGACCCGGGAAGCAGCACACATGCTTTCATTTGAAAAAGCATTACATTCAATTCGTAACACCTTTCCACCAGGAAAATTACCACCACTTGAGAAATACAAAAACGTATATTACAACATGTCAGAAGGTGAAGACGTCAGAGGTAGTTGGAACAGTGATGAAAACTTTGACTATGTTTCCGATCCAGTTTCAGCGGTTGACGGTGGGGATGGGAAGGCCTCGATAAATCTTTCGACCAAGCAAGAAGCTATGATAAAAGCTATGGCAACAAGGTTGAAATCCCATGAAGACATCAATCCTGTCACTGGCGCTGAGCTTGCTGAAGGAGAACCACAAACAAAGATAAATAGTAAAAACTAATTATCTTCTGGTATTTAGCTATCCCTCATAAGTTAATTGCCGCTGAGATATCCTAAGCTCTAGCCTCTGAAAATACATTTATATTTCGAAGCCCGCGATATTTTAAGCGGGCTTTTATTTTAAACTTCAGGTATTACAGGCCACTCAATATCAGGTGCAGTTGATGTATCAACACGGTTCAGCAACACCCGATACTTTTTCTAGGCTTCCAGCAATGAGGTTTCTTCCTCCGTTGCGATTTCCAGATCTACAGCATCCTGAAGTGGCGCAATATGCTCACTGGCTACCTGCATCAGGCTGTTTTTTGTTTCTTCCGCCTCCCGGATCCGGAACAGTTTTTCTGCTTCTGCATCTTTCACCCAGGCTGTGCCGTTCCACTTCTGAAACTCCCCTTCCGGCGATAACCAGGTAACATTTTCCGGTAATGAGCCGAGTTCAGAAATAAATAACGCGTCGCCGGAAGCCACGTCATAAACCGTTTTACCCCGATGATCTTCAACGAGATGCCACGATGCCTCATTACTGTTGAAAACAGCCACGAAGCCAGCCGGAATATCTGGCGGTGCAATATAGGTACTGTTTGCTGGCAGACCTGTATGAGGCGGAATATATGCGTCACCTTCACCAATAAATTCATTAGTTCCGGCCAGCAGATTGAACCGCCCCGGGAATCCTGGAGACTAAACTCCCTGAGAAAGAGGTAAACAGGATGACTAAAAATACACGTTTTTCCCCCGAGGTCCGTCAACGGGCAGTTCGTATGGTTCTGGAAAGTCAGGGCGAATATGACTCACAATGGGCGGCAATTTGTTCCATTGCCCCAAAGATTGGCTGTACACCAGAGACTCTGCGTGTGTGGGTTCGTCAGCATGAGCGGGATACCGGGAGTGGTGATGGTGGACTCACCACCGCTGAACGTCAGCGTCTGAAAGAGCTGGAACGTGAAAATCGTGAACTGCGCGTTCAGTTCTTCCGGCTACTGAACCGTCGATATGAAAAAGCGAGCATCATACTGACGTCAAACAAAGGGTTCGCAGACTGGGGAGAAATGTTCGGAGAGCATGTGCTGGCAACAGCGATCCTGGACCGGCTGCTACATCACTCAACCACGCTGAATATCAAAGGAGAGCGTTACCGATTAAAAGAGAAACGGAAAGCTGCTCCGAATACGTGTGCCCGTAAACATTTCGAACGGCGATCTCCCTCGGAAAATACTCCTTGACACATACACGCTTCGCCTGGTAAAAATCCCACGCAATGTAAGTGATCCCAAAGCCACCTATGCCAAGGACTCTGCCAAGCAAATATTTTCCGTTCAAAATCTCGTACGGTGGCAGACTGTTCTTCGGCCTCTGATACTTCCGAATATCAAATCCACACTTCGGACACGGCATCCCCGGCCACTGCAATTCCGTCATGCATCCCATACAGAGACTGTCCGGATTGACTAATCGCTTTCCCACTTTGATTCTCACCCCTTTGCGTTTGTTATTTGCAGTTAACACTCAGTAATGACCATTATCAAACATCTCATCACTCCAATAGGCAGAATTGTCATTTTGGCTTTTATCTGCCGATTCATTTTTACTTTTAGCAGATTTGCTATTTACTTCTCCTGTACTATAACTCCCATCACTTCTGGCATCGTCAAATGATGATTCATCACTTTTTCCGTTGTCATCAGATCCTGCCGACGGTTCACTATAGTTTCCGCTGTTATCATATCCTGATGATGGGGCACTGTAACTTCCGCTGCTCCGATTACTTGGTGCTGAAGTACTTGGTGTTTCTTTTTCCGGCTCTTTGACCACTATGTCAAAGTAAGCATTACTTCCAAGATCTTCCTGACTGATAAAGTCTAATTCCGCACCTGCTATATAACCTTTATGTCCCTGTACATCCAAAGCAGCCGAACACATTGTTACTTCTGAGATCTTCCATTCCAAATCTCCTGCTTCTCCAGATTTCGTTCTGACATCATAATAGTGGATTCCCTCTTGCTCCAGTTCTTCTATAAATTCTTCCGCCGTTTTTCCTTCGTAATCAAATACTTTTCCAATTACCTGAATCTTCAATAGCGTGTCTCCCGGATTCGATTCATCATATTTCTTTCCAGGGGCTATGTTCTGAGCAATAATGTCACCAGCTTCATGTACACCTTTAATTGCATAATAACTTTTATCAAGAAAACTGGATCGTTCGATAGATTTTTTGCCAACTTTCTTTTTCTTGTTTTCATCGCTGTACCGATACAACTGCTGTTTCGGAATCATATCAACTCTCTGATAGCCTGTAAAATCAGGAAGCTGTTTCCAGTAGAAGAAATCTGTCGCATAATAGTAAATTTTCAGTTCATCATTATACTCAAATGTTTTGCTTCTGTTCTCACTCTTGTTGATCTCACCGCTTGTAACTTTACCAGAACTGGTCTGCAGACAGATCAGATCATAATACGTCTTTCCGCCGCTTTCTTTTGGAATAAAACGATTTTTATCTTTTGTATCAATTCCCATCTTTTTTGCAATGGTATAAGCATCCAGACCTCTCAGTTCACTGTAGCGTACTGTTCGAACACACAATGTAAGTTTGATCGTACCAGACACCTGAGTATGTAATCCATTGTTCGTATAGGTCAGATCTGCTGCCTTTGACTGCTGTTCGGCATTTTCTGCCGCGTCATAAAGAACTGTTCCTGCCGGGACGGACTGTTCACTTACCGTTCCAACCTCTTTGGAAGGATCAAAAACAGTCGCTGACGTATCCACTTTCAAATCCCATCCATAATCCCGGTTCAGTTTTTCGATTTCCTTTTCTGCCTCTTCCCTTGTCTTACCTTTCAGATCCACCATAAGAACCTGCTGGACATTTTCCATACTGGTCTGTGTCTGATTGTTAAAAGCTGACATTACACCGATTCCGGTGCCGCCGATCAGTGCAATTCCAAGCAGACAGAGTGCGACTTTTGCTCCAACCGGCAAAGCACCTATCTTCGCTTTGATTCCCTTCGGCTTTTCCTTTGGCAAAATCCAGGTCGGCTCATAGACCGGAATAAAGAACTTGCCGTCAAGAGCCTCCATGAATTCTTCCGCACTCTGGAGTCGGTACTCCGGCATGATATTCAGGCACACCATGATCGCCATCTCTGCCTGCTGCGGAATCGAAATTCCCATGTCAGACAGCGGAACCAGCGGATCTTTCTCTAGGCGGTCTATGGCCGGAACTGGCT
>ERZ779880.2452-NODE-2452-length-13141-cov-2.697921_pt1 | contig 13141 bp, 14 predicted proteins | sample MGYA00511555_ERZ779880 | MGnify/ENA primary metagenome ERZ779880 (study PRJEB29588, sample SAMEA2145815) | human gut metagenome | biome: human gut; feature: human-associated habitat; material: faeces | place: Denmark | collected 2008/2010 ...
TCCAGTGAAACGAATTTTTCATAGGGGATCACAAGATCTACGTTCGAGATCACATGAATCTTCTGGGTAACAAATTTCTTCCGGTCTCTGTCCCATACTTTCAGACCGTCATAACGGTAGAAGAGGGTAGTAACATAATGCACAACCGATAAGGTTTTACCGCCACCGAAAAGGGCAGTATAGGCAATGATCTGTCCGGTTGGACAGTTCCGCCCCGTATGATGTATAATTCTTTCCCGCAAGTCCTTGATGCCATAGTAAACCGTTGCAATTGGATTTTTAATCACAAGCCGGAACGGTATAAACATGTAGTAACAGAACAGGAAAGCTACAATAATCACTATGTATGCAAACTTCATTATTTCATCGCCGCCCCTTTCATTGCTTCACGCACAATCGCGGAAATACATTCCAAGACCGCAAGAAAGATAAACAGGCAGAGCAGACTTCCGGCGGTCAGTTCGTTTGCGTCACCATTGACAAAGATAAAACTAAGAATTTCATTCATTCGTATCATCTCCCTTCATAAAATTCTTGATAATGCGTTTTGCCTGACGGTAGAGATAATCCACCACAAGCACTAAAAAGATGATTAAGAGCAGACCGCCCAGGTAATCCATCTTTTCTAATATTTTTCCCTGATTCTGCACGGAAGTTTCCAGAAATTCCGTACTGTAATCATCAAGGTTAATATTGATACCATTACCGGAAACCGTGCTTTTCACGTAGGAGTCAAAAGCGGAAGAGTGCTCCGTCAAAGTATCATCAATATGCTGCACCAGTTCTTCCGAAACTCCGGAAGTTTCCCCTTCCGGCACCGGTTCACCGTCTGCCATGGTTTCTCCGGTCAGATTCCCCTCTGCATCCGTAACCATGTCAGTATCAGACGGAACAGTTTCCGGCACAGTCTCCGTATCTTCCGGTACATTCGTTTCATCAACCGGAAGATCAGGGACGGAATCAGCCGGATCAGGAGCAGACCAATCACCAGTATCAGGAAGATCTTCCACAGGGGAAGATCCGGAATCTGTTCCAGAAATGGGCTGATCTGTTCCGTTACCAGTATCATCAAATACGTAAATATCTGTATCATTCATCCTTTTATCCTTTTCCTTTCCTTAATTCAAAACTTCAAGTTCCTTTACATGGATATACTTAAAATATTCAGACTGTAAACTTGAGTTAATGCAAAAATAACGAGGTGAAATATATAAACTAGGATCATTCATAAAAAAATAATCTCCAATTTTATGCAGTTCACCATCACAAACCGTACCATCAAGCAAAGTAATTTTTACCCTTTTTCCAAGCGACATATCTAATAAAACTTTTTTCATATTTATAAAAAACGCCTTTCTATGTAGGTTTTCTCCGTATCATCATCTGCAAGCCATACACCAAGCCTAAGCAGTAACAGGAAGTATAAAATCATAACGATCCGTTCCCCCTTACCCATACAATCCAAAGAATAAACAGTGAAATCAAACAACCACATATGCCTACCATTAATAAAAACACCTTCCTTTTCATTTCCGTTCTTTTGTGTTATGATCTTTCAAAAGGGGGGATTTACTTATGAATGAAAACAAAACTACAAAAGAACAAAATTTCAATCCAGAATGGGAACGCAACATAACAGAACATAGCGGACAAAATATCTTTTTACTAATCATCACAGGCCTGCTAATCGCAATCCTATTCTTTACTTATCGAACCTATCAGAATAGTTGTAAAAACTGGGGATCATTGGAACATTATGATTCTCTTTATTCTGAAAGACAGGATCACATAAGATTAAATCAAAACGGTGAAGTATATATATACACTACACCAAACGGAGAAACCTACTATTTACACGATCCTGTTCCAAGTGATAAATTCTATCATCCGGAACTATTTGAATAATCCGAACAATAACCATGCAACAGTAAATATTGCAAGAGACCAAACCAACACAGCAAACAAAGAAATATTGAAACCAAACAAATTAATATTCATCTGTAAAATGGTTATACATAGCTGCATTAATGTCTTCAAATAGTTCATATCATCACCGCCCAACTATTCGTAATATAATTGCAACAATTACACCGATACCAATAAAGGCAATAATGGGTTTAGGCAGAAAGCTGATAATATTACCAACCAATGCCGGAAGATCTCCAAGCATAGCAGGTATTTGTTTCATAAAATCATAAAAGTATGAAAAAATGCCTGCTATATTTGTACCTGTAAAAGGATTATCTGATTGATCAGGTGGGATATAACCGCCACCTTGATCTACACCATGGTGACCGCCGTTCTTATCTGTCAGATCTTCGTCTACAGTCCAATTATTATCATCATCAAAATCCCCATATTCTATATCTTCAATATAAGGGGATGATGTCGGGGTAGAACGTCCCATTTTTATATGAACCCAACCGCCATATTTTTCCACGCCTAATGTCCCCATGCGAACAGGACGTAAATAATAATCTGTAGTATCGTATTCTTTAAAAGCTAACGGTTTGTTTTCCAAACTATTAAACCATGCTTTAGTAGCAGTATATTGTGAAAAAGAATATTTACCAGACGATGCAGCCACTCCATCGGAATATGTGACAAAATCATGAAATCCACTTAATTTTTCTCCTAGAATTTTCTTATAATAGTTATACGTTTTGATTTCTAATAAATCACCATCTTGTAAATTGTCAGTATCCCATGAAAAATGAATATAAGTGGCATCTGCACCAGCTTCTGAACTAGGCGAATCATCAGCAGTTACTTTATAGCTAACATTCTTTAAATACCAATTCTTTTCATTTTCAGGATCTTTTACCTCAATCATCCCACTGGTATCACCGGATTTTATAAAATTATTTAAAGAATCTTTATCTTTAAATATTTTTATATTTCCAGATATAGAAAAACCATTTACTAATACATCATCAACTTCCCCTTTCTGAAAAGGAACTTCATCACGCTTATTTACGCTTAAATCACTTTCATTTTGCAATTTACCATCCTTATAATATTTATAAGACCCTGTTAATTTACAATTTTTCCACGTTAATGCGTAGTAAACATTTTCGTTCTTGTTATAAACATAAAAACGTATACCCTTATAAAGAACACCTTTTTCATTTTTGTATACTACAACTTCACCGATCAATTCATTACCAGAGGTTACAGATACATTCATTACTGTTTCATATCTGCTAATTTCCTCACTGTTTTCATAATAAATAAGAGTTCCGGATGCATGTACTGAATTACTTTCTGCTGCATGAACTACCAACGCATTAGTATCACACGATACTAATAATGTGGATACTGGAAGCAGTACACCCATTACACGGTTAAACACTTTCTTTAATTTGCTTCTTAATTTCTCTATTTTCATAAGTTTCTCCCTTCTAAACTTATTTTTGACAGCAAAAAGGACATGGCATCTTTGACACCATGCCCTTTTTAAGGAACATATAGGTCGCTTATGCACGACCGCCTGCAGCTTTGCGTCCTTTAGAAAAGAACTTAAATGCAAATCCGCCAAGTGTAAATGTGAGAATAATATTCAAAGGATATACTTCAAATAATCCAAGCACACTTGTCACAAGCGTTACTGCACTCGTTGTAAGTTCAGGTAATTTTTCCATACCGTTTTTCTCCTCTCCTTTAATATTTATCTCAACTTGCAAATTGATAACTACTTGTTAGCCTGATTGGCTTCTGTATACTGCTTTTGTCTCTTTCTTGTCTTCACAGATATTACTGTACTTTTGATTACTCCGGCCATTCCAATGATGAAGAAGAAACAACATAGTCCAAACATTATTTTAGCTGCCATGTTTACTTGTCTCCCTTCTTATCAAATGGAGTAGTAGAGATTTTCACCATCTGCATATCTACAAGAGTGGCTTTTCCCTCAAATCCCGGTTCGTATATCAGATTGACTACATCACCGACCTGTACCGGATATTCCTTAGAGGAATATTCCCGGATCACATCCTGTCCTTTACATTCCGCATTATCCTGTTCATACTCTGTATAATCCTTTGCACAGGAATAGTTGTATGCGATCTTATCAGATCCGTCTTTTCCTTTGTATGATGTTTTCTTGATACCTAAAATTGTTACCTGCATTCTTTTTTTTCCTCTTTTCTTTCTTTATACTTTTTTTCTATAATAAGCGCGCTTTATTATCTTTTAGGTATTTCTGTTTTTCTTGATTTAAATTTTACAACTTGCAATTACAGGATTAGAAAAATTTACCCCTTTACACAGCATCTGTTTTGTGATATGATGCTTGAGTATGAGTTCAGCCGATACTCAGAATCAGAGAATGATCTCGTAGGGACACTCCGACCCATTCTTAGTATCCGGCGGTTAATAATGGAAGGAGACAGAACATGATTTCTAAGGAAAAGAAAACAGCTATTATGAAGGAATATGCGAGATTTGAAGGTGATACAGGTTCACCGGAAGTTCAGATCGCAGTTTTATCTGCAAGAATTGCAGAGCTTACTGAGCATTTAAAGGAGCATCCGAAGGATAATCATTCCAGACGTGGTATGTTCAAAATGGTAGGTCAGAGACGTGGTCTTTTAAGCTACTTAAAGAGCAAAGACATCGAGAGATACCGTGCTTTGATCGAGAAACTTGGTCTCAGAAAGTAATTTGGTAGTTGAAGGCGGAGCATCAATAAAAGCTCCGCCTTTTTAAATTTTATACTGCTGTGCAGTAATATGTTCCACATGTACAGGAACGAGAAGAAAAAGGAGAGAAACTATGTACAAGACGTTTTCAATGGAACTTGCAGGCCGTACCTTAAGTGTTGATGTCAACCGTGTCGGCAAGCAGGCAAACGGATGCGCATTCATGCATTATGGTGATACCACCGTACTGTGTACCGCAACCGCATCAGACAAGCCCAGGGATGGAATTGACTTTTTCCCGCTGAGTGTTGAGTATGAAGAAAAGATGTATGCCGTAGGCAAAATCCCCGGTGGATTTAATAAGAGAGAAGGAAAGGCTTCCGAGAATGCAATTCTGACAAGCCGTGTTATCGACCGCCCGATGCGGCCTTTATTCCCGAAGGATTATCGTAATGATGTTACCTTAAACAATATGGTTATGAGCGTGGATCCGGAGTGCCGTCCGGAGCTGGTTGCCATGATCGGTGCAGCCATCGCTACCAGCATTTCCGATATCCCGTTTGACGGGCCCTGTGCAATGACACAGGTTGGCATGATTGATGGTGAGTTTATCATCAATCCTTCCCAGGAGCAGTGGAAGAATGGTGACTTAAATCTTACCGTTGCTTCTACCAGGGAAAAGGTCATCATGATTGAAGCCGGAGCAAACGAGATTCCGGAAGAGAAGATGATCGAAGCCATCTATAAGGCACATGAAGTAAACCAGACCATTATTGCATTTATCGACCAGATGGTTGCAGAGGTTGGAAAGCCGAAGCATGAATATACAAGCTGTGCAATTCCGGAAGAGCTGTTTGCGGCAATGAAGGAAATCGTAACTCCCGCACAGATGGAAGAAGCGGTATTCACGGATGAAAAGCAGGTGCGTGAAGAGAATATCCGTCAAATTACCGAGAAGTTAGAGGAAGCTTTTGCAGATAAAGAAGACTGGCTTGCTGTATTAGGAGAAGCGATTTACCAGTATCAGAAGAAGACTGTTCGTAAGATGATTCTCAAAGATCATAAGCGTCCGGATGGACGTGAGATCACCCAGATCCGTCCTCTTGCAGCAGAAGTTGATATTATTCCGAGAGTACATGGTTCTGCAATGTTCACCCGCGGACAGACACAGATCTGTAATGTATGTACCCTGGCACCGCTATCCGAACAGCAGAAGCTTGACGGTCTTGATGAAAATGAAGTAAGCAAGAGATATATGCACCACTACAACTTCCCGTCCTACTCGGTAGGTGAAACAAAGCCCTCCAGAGGACCCGGACGTAGAGAAATCGGACATGGCGCACTGGCAGAGAGAGCTCTGATTCCGGTACTTCCTTCTGAGGATGAATTCCCTTATGCAATCCGTACCGTATCCGAAACCTTTGAATCCAATGGATCCACCTCCATGGCTTCTACCTGTGCATCCTGTATGTCCCTGATGGCTGCAGGTGTTCCGATTAAGAAGATGGTTGCAGGTATTTCCTGTGGTCTTGTTACCGGTGACACAGATGATGATTACCTTGTTCTTACGGATATCCAGGGTCTTGAGGATTTCTTCGGAGATATGGACTTTAAGGTAACCGGTACACACAAAGGTATCACAGCAATCCAGATGGATATCAAGATCCATGGTCTTACAAGACCGATCGTTGAGGAAGCAATCGGACGTGCGAGAGAGGCAAGAATCTACATCATGGATGAGGTTATGTCAAAAGCAATCGAGGAGCCGAGAAAAGAAGTCAGCACATTCGCACCGAAGATCGTTCAGATCCAGATCAATCCGGACAAGATCGGTGATGTAGTCGGACAGAGAGGAAAGACGATCAACGAGATCATTGACCGCACAGGCGTTAAGATCGACATTACCGATGACGGTGCTGTATCTGTATGTGGCACAGACGCAGAGATGATGAACAAAGCAATCGAAATGATCAAGATTATCACCACTGACTTTGCAGAGGGACAGATCTTTACTGGTACTGTTGTAAGCATCAAAGAATTTGGCGCATTTGTTGAATTTGCTCCGGGTAAAGAGGGAATGGTTCATATTTCCAAGATTTCCAAAGAGCGTATCAATCGTGTGGAGGATGTCCTGACATTAGGAGATAAAGTAAAAGTTGTCTGCCTTGGAAAAGACAAGATGGGACGCATCAGCTTCTCTATGAAGGATGTTCCGGCAGAGGCATAAGAAAAAACAAATAGTTTAAAAATTATAAATAATCTATATACAAGATATATGGATTTGAAAAAAGAACTGTATGTTAATGATAGTTATTAACGTGCAGTTCTTTTTTGTAATACCTGACAATAGAATGGCCTCATCGGCATTACAATCCCATAATTCCGTCCACTGGCAGGGAAAAGGCAACACCATGGGCAGGAGAGTCCATTCCATGAGCAGAGCTGATCGCCTGCATGATCTCTGTTTTTTTATCTTTTGGTACAACGATTGCGACGATTTCCTGTTCTTCCTGGATCGTGATGCCGAAGATGACAGCCGATTTTCCGGGACTGCAGCGCAGACCTTTTAAGATCGTGCCTCCGGTTGCACCGGCAGCGCGCGCGGTGTTCATGACAGCGTCACTGTATCCCTGATTGATTGTTACAAGTATCATAGCATGTGTAATTGGTTCACTCATCTTTTTCACTTCCTTTTCAACTTCTTCGCCGTCTGATTCTGCGGTGTGCTCGTTTAAAAGTTTATATAGAAATCCCTGCATACCGTTCATGGGAATACTGACGGCAATACCGGTTCCTTTTTTATGAAGGCTCAATGCCTGATTCATTTCAGCGAGCAGAATTTTTTTGCGTCCGTTTGGAATAAAACAGAGTGTGATACTTTTCTGGATACTTCCAAGACCGCATAATTCTAACCATTCTGAACTGGCTGTGCCGATCCCATGCATCTGATAGTAGACCGGTATATGGGAATCTGCTAAAAATTCGCATAATTGCTCTCTGATATGGGAGTCTGTGATAATTACAAGGCAGCGGTAAGCTTCTCGTTTTTTCTGTTCCTGCATCGTTAAAAATCCTCCTCAAAATCCAGAATTTCATTGTCGTCAATGCCAATGATGGCGGCGGCAGGGGTACTTGCTTTCTTTAATTTCATATTATAGGAGACACCCATGACCTGAACTGCAATAAGTGGTGCCATGGCAACCATCGCAACAACTCCGAAAGCATCTGTGACTACATTTCCTCCGATCGCGGTACATGCACCCATGGCAAGCGGGAGCAGAAAAGTGGAAGTCATAGGACCACTCGCAACACCGCCGGAGTCGAAGGCAATGCCGACAAATACTTTTGGTACAAATCTTGTCAGAATCAGTGCAATCAGGTATCCCGGGATTAAAAGCCAGTAAATGTTTAAACCGGTAAGAACACGAAGCAATGCAAGTGCAACGGAGGCGGATACACCGATCGACAGGCTTAAATTCATGGTATCTCTGGAAATAGAGCCGTTTGTGACGTCCTCAACCTGACGGTTTAATACCTGGACCGCAGGCTCTGCTTTTACGATATAGTAACCGATCAAGGCACCGATCGGGATTAAAATCCATTTCCACGGCTGGCCGGCAAGACTGCTTCCAAGAAGACTTCCAACAGGAGCAAATCCGACGTTTACACCGGTTAAGAAAAGGATCAGACCGATGATCGTGTAGAGTAAACCGATGATCATTTTGATCACCTGTGGCTTGTGATAACGTCTGGAAATAAGCTGGAAGATCAGAAATACGAAAATTACCGGAAGGATGGACAGCAGAACCTCTTTTGCATAATCCGGTATCATATGTACAAATTCGCGGATCACGTCCTGCATCGTGATTACGTCCGGGATTGTTGTCTCATTGTATGCGGCACCAGTTGGATGATAAAAAATGCCAAGCAGAAGGACCATTAAAACAGGACCTACACTGCAAAAAGAAATCAGACCAAAACTGTCACTCGAACCGTTTTTATCGTTTCTGGTTGCGGAGAGACCAACACCGATCGCCATAATAAAGGGAACTGTCATGGGACCTGTCGTCACGCCGCCGGAGTCAAATGCGACTGCAATAAAATCAGCAGGAGCCGCGAAAGAAAGAAAAAACAGTGCAATATAAAAAATGCACAAAAGAACTGGAAGACTGATCCGAAAGAGAATACGGAGTACGGCGATCACTAAGAATACGCCGACACCAAGTGCAACCGTAAAGATCAGGGTATTGTTCGGAATAGAAGGAACCTGATTTGCAAGAACCTGAAGATCGGGTTCTGCGAGGGTTATGATAATACCCATCAGAAAGCATACGCCGATTAAAACAGGAAGCTTTCTTGTTTTCATAATGGAAGAACCAACGCCTTCGCCGAGAGGTGTCATGGCAGTTTCTGCACCGAGCTGGAAAAAAGCCATGCCGATGATCAGCATAAATGCACCGACTAAGAACAGGGCGATCGTTCCGGTTTCCATGGGAACAACAAAAATGGAAAGCAGGAGCACGATCACCGTGATCGGCAGGACTGCATTTACGGATTCGTCAAATTTTTCTTTGAGTTTTTTGTTCAAGATGGCATCACACTACTTTCTTTTTTGATTTTAAAGCGAACCAAAATAGTTCACTAATTAACTATTATTTATTATAAGGAAAATCATGCCAAGTGTCAAACATACTTCTGAATATTCAGAAAAATTTAACATTTTCTTATCATTTTTAGCAGAAAATAAATTTCTTCATATAATAATATGGAAGTTCTTTGACAGAATGGGAGAGACTATGGATCGGGTGAAGAAGATGATTCACACGGATTATGCATACAGATCAGGACTTAGCGGACAGAATGTTACCGTTGCAGTGATGGATACCGGTATTGTTGCACATCAGGATTTTGAGGACAGAATCATATATTTTCATGATTTTTGTAATGGGAGAAAGGAAATGTATGATGATAATGGTCACGGCACCCATGTTTCGGGGATTATTGCGGGAAACGGAAAAATGTCTGAGCAGTATCTGAAAGATACTGCACATAAGGTTCGGATATACAGTGGAGTTGCACCAAAATGCAGGATTATCATGTTAAAGGTTTTAGATGAAGATGGAAATGGAAATACGAAAAAAGTACTTGATGCAGTGATGTGGGTCAAAGAGAACAGGGAACGTTATCATATTAAGATATTAAATATATCGGTAGGAATGTTACCGGGCGCAGGTGTGGAGGAGCAGAGGAAGCTTTTATATGCGATCGATGAATTGTGGGATGCAGGGATCATGGTCGTTGCCGCTGCAGGAAATAACGGACCAAAAGAAAATACGGTGACGATTCCGGGTATTTCAAGAAAAGTACTGACGGTCGGAAGCAGTGATGATGATACCTATGACCGTGGGAGAAAAGTTTTAAAAACCGGATACAGCGGCAGGGGGCCGACTGCATGCTGCATCGTAAAGCCGGAAATCCTCGCACCCGGAACCGGTATTACAAGCTGCAGCAGGGATAAAAGCGGATATCAGGTAAAAAGCGGAACTTCCATGGCAGCACCGGTTGTCTCAGGGGCGCTTGCCCTTGCATTTGAGAAGTATCCATCATTTACTCCGGCAGAAATGAAGCTGCGCCTTTATGAGAGAGCATATCCGAGAAGTGCGCAGCTTGGCAGGATCGGATGGGGGATGATACATGTGGATCATCTCGTGCGTTGACTTTTGAGAGGAAAATTATTACAATAAGCACAAGTTTGTACTGTGGCACAAACTTGTGCAGATGAAAACGTTGCTTTCATTGAAAAGCGTGCAGGGAGAATGGAGATTTGTATGAAGAAAATATTACATCTCATATTTGGAAGATTTTTTGTGGTTGCCATGGCAATCATTTTACAGGTGTTATGGCTGTGTGTCGTATTGTGGCAGCTCAGTTACAAGTTTACGTATGTCAATTTGCTTGTGCGTGTGATAGCAATCATTGTTGTGCTTGTAATCGTCAATAAATGGACAAATCCGGCGAATAAACTCTCGTGGACGTTTTTGATCTTATTGTCGCCGATTTTTGGACTTATGGTATATTTCTTATTTGGAAGATCCGGTCTGACCAAACATACAAGAGAGAGAATGGATGCTGTCAACCGTCAGGTGGAAGCATTGTTTCAGAGAGATAGCGCAGTGGAGAAAGGCTTAGAAAAAGAAAGCCGGTCAGCATATCTGCAGTCATCTTATATTGATAAATGGGCGGGATTTCCATTATATCAGAACACGCAGACAAAATATTACAGCTGTGGGGAAGAAATGTTCCCGGATATGTTAGAGGCACTGCGCGGTGCAAAACATTTTATATTCCTCGAGTATTTTATCATTGAAGAAGGATATATGTTCAATACGATCCTTGATATTCTTGAGGAAAAGGCAAAGGCCGGAGTGGATGTGCGCTTTATCTATGATGATGTCGGCAGCATCAATTCTATTTCTTTTGGATATTATAAAAAGCTGCAGGAGAGAGGGATTCCGTGTGTGACATTCAATCCGTTTAAACCACTGATCTCTGTGGTGATGAACAACCGCGATCACCGTAAAATTTTTGTGGTGGATGGGTATATTGGATTTACAGGCGGTATCAATCTTGCCGATGAATATATCAATAAAGTCAAAAGGTTTGGATACTGGAAAGATACCGGAGTGCGGATTGAGGGAGAGGCAGTCTGGAGCCTTACGGCAATGTTTCTGGAAATGTGGAATTATATCAACCGTTCCACGGAAGATTACAGCAGATTCCTGCCGTCTGTTTACAGGGAGAAAGAATTTACCTCCGATGGCTTTGTACAGCCGTATGGTGACAGTCCGCTCGATAATGAAAACGTCGGAGAAAATATTTATCTGAATATCATAAACCGTGCGAAAAACTATGTGTATATTTTTACACCATATCTGATCATCGATCACGAAATGCTGATCTGTCTCTCAAATGCAGCAAAGAGCGGTGTGGATGTAAGGATCGTGACACCGGGTGTGCCGGATAAAAAGGCAGTATATCTTTTAACACAGTCTTATTATGAACCGCTTTTAAAGAATGGTGTGAAGATTTTTCAGTATACACCGGGATTTATCCATGCAAAATGCTTTGTCTGTGACGATGAGATCGCGACGGTCGGCAGTGTAAACCTTGACTACCGGAGTCTGTTTTTACACTTTGAATGTGGTGTATTTATGTACCGGTCTAAGGCAGTCATGCAGGTAAAGGAAGACTGCCTCAGGACATTTGAAGAGTCGGAGGAGATGGATGTTTCATTCTGCCGCAGACGAAGACTTCCGGTACGTATGGTTCAGAGCCTGATGCGTCTGTTTGCACCGTTGTTATAATATGAGAACAAATGTTCCGCACCATCAGATCAGTGATATGTAATAACAGAATGTTTCATGACATCAAATCAGTGATACACCGGACTCTGTATTTTTAAGGAACAAAATATAACAGGGTGCGGCAAAAATAATCTTTATAATCTGCAGCATCGACTGTATCCGCATATACAATATTGACACTGCCGATCGGCGTTCCATTTAGAGAATAGACCGCCTTCCCGGCAGTGTTTCCTTTTTTTACTGGTGCTGTCACATTTTCCGGCAGTTCGATGCTTTTGGTAATGCCGGTAAGATCACTTCCGTCTGTTGTCATGTATTGAAAAGGTCTTTGGTAAATGATGCCTACAGAATCCGCAAGGCCTTTTTTAACCGGGAGATCGTCTAACTTATCTTCGTGGCTGTCACAGTAAATCCTGCATTTCCCAAACCCATAATTCAAAAGAGTCGTGGCATCCGCAGAGCGTGACTTGATATCAGGAGCCCCCATGATGACGGCGATCAGTTCCATATCATCTTTTTTGGCGGTTGCGGAAATACAGTACATGGCAGTGTTGGTAAATCCGGTTTTTAAGCCGGTGGCATACTGGTAATGTTTGATCAGCTTATTGGTGTTCGTCAGACCGAACTCCGAGGAACCTTTTGCGGTAGTGTGGGTGATATTTTCCATCCAGATTGTGCAGTAATCATGGATTTTCGGGTATTTTGTGATCAGTTCGCGCGACATCAGTGCAATGTCATTGGCGCTGGTCATATGTCCGTCGGCATCTAAACCACAGCAGTTGACGAAATTGGTGTCATTCATACCGAGTCCTTTTGCGCGTTCGTTCATCATGCGGACAAATTCTGATTCGGAACCGGCAACATGTTCTGCCATGGCAACACAGGCGTCATTGGCGCTCGCAACACTGATACATTTGATCATCGTTTCGACTGTCTGGGTTTCACCCGGTTCTAAAAACACCTGGGAACCGCCCATGCTTGCTGCATATTCGGAGACGGTCACCGTGTCATCTAAGGAAATCTGTTTGGATGAGAGTGCATCAAAAATCAGAAGCAGCGTCATAATCTTGGTGACACTTGCCGGATGCCTTGCCTCGTGGGAATTTTTTTCGTAGACGACTGCACCGGTGAAAGCCT
>ERZ779880.2455-NODE-2455-length-13131-cov-31.786020_pt1 | contig 13131 bp, 8 predicted proteins | sample MGYA00511555_ERZ779880 | MGnify/ENA primary metagenome ERZ779880 (study PRJEB29588, sample SAMEA2145815) | human gut metagenome | biome: human gut; feature: human-associated habitat; material: faeces | place: Denmark | collected 2008/2010 ...
ATCACTGACAGCCGCTGCAGTCTCATGTTTTGCCTGCTGTGTCTGTTCAGCCTGTGTCTGTGCTGTCTGCTGTTGCATTTTCTGTGAAACCTTTACTGCAGCCTGTGCAGCATTTTTTGCTGTATCAACAGCAGCTGTCACCGCAGCTGTCACCCCAAATGTTGCTGTACCGGTCAACGCTCCTGACGTTGTTCTTACAGCCGTACCGGCAGACTTTGCTGCAGTGCCGGCGGCTGTCTGCACATTCTTATTTACCATGGTCTTTGATTTAACAGTCAATATATTTTCTTTTTCTGTTTTATTTCCACGGAGATTCCTGTTTCTTTTAATGATATCAGATGACCACTGTTTCTTAGACAGTTCCTTCTGGTACATTTTGTTATATCTTTTCTTCTGCCTTCTGCTCAGGGTGCCATATAATGCTCTGCGCTCTTCTGCCAAAACGCTCTGAAGCTCAGGCATTTTTTCTTCTGAAGCATTATTATTTCTGTTTTCTTCATCATACCCGCCGTTAAACTGTACATCAAAATTTTTTACAGCATTCCCTGTTTTTTTCGCGGCCGATGCAGTAAATCCGCTCACATGTCTTATGACTGTTCCACCTGTTTTTATTGTACGCTCCGTGGTTCTTATTTTTGATTCCTGTGCCGTTATTACACGCATGTCATTTCCCCCGGTTTAAATCACAGATAAAAAGTTTCCTTTGAAATGTCAGCCTCTTCCTGTTTCTTTTTCTTTTCTGCCTGCTTATGGAAATTTGTATCAAATGATGCAAACAGCGGATTGCTCTCACTCATTCTCGCATCCATCAGATATACATTTCCACGCCATACAAGCACTCCGCAGCCTTCAGTATTTTCTTCAAGTGCCTTAAACTCTGTTGGTGAGAATTCCTGAATCTTGGCAAGATTTGCTGCATCAAGCCCACCCTGGTCAAAGAACACCTTGAACGGACAGTTTGAGAACATGTCTCTCAGCGATGGATTTTCAAGCACGTGTGTAATATTCTGGGCAGCAAGCGTAACTATGGCTCCAACCTTACGGTATGTCTCAATTGCATACAGAAGCTGTGCTGCCGTTGTTTCTTTCTCACACAGCACCTGCGCCTCATCCACAATCAGGTGGAGTGCCTGCTTTGTTTCCTGGTTTGTATCAATTCTCATTGAGAGAAAATGCATTATTGTCAGCATGCACGGCTCCCATATCTCCTGGTCAATATTTTTAAGACCGAAGCCTATAAGCCTGCTGTTCATGTCAAGGTTTGTTTCATGTGCAAACATGTCGTATACACCTGTGGTGTAATCCTCAAGTGAGTCGACTATCTCCATAATTATTCTCTTGTCTTCAGTAAACTCAGCAGTATCAATCTGTGCTTTAATTTTTTCCCTGAGCAACGGCAGAGTCGGGTATTTTTTCTTCTTTGCATGTTTTGAGGTCTCGTTAAAATATTCCTCATACATAGTCCTTACTGCACGTCCGACATAGTTCATGTGGATTCTGGTTACAACAATATTTGTCATGATTGAGGCACAGAATGAATTAGAAAAGTTTGTCATCCTTGCAATAAATTTATTCCGGACATTGCTGTCTCCATTCTCCACATAGTCAGGAATCTCATACGGATTCATATAAATTTTGCTCTGAGGTGTAAAATCAAAATACATTCCGCCTCTCAATGAGCGTATGAATTCCATCTGTTCATTATTCGGGTCAAGTATAATCACATCATCATCTGTAAACAGCAGAGGCTGTGCTATCTCTGTTTCCTTAATGAAAAATGATTTGCCGCTTCCAGTATGTCCTACCATAAAGCCATGAGGTGCAGGAAGAAGTTTTCTGTTACCGTATATGAGATGCTTTGTCGTTTTATTGAGTCCGTATACGATTCCGTTGCTGTCATGCACATCTCCTGCATAGAACGGCTGGAAAGCTATAGCTGACGAGGTATATAAAAACCTCATATGATTTACCTGACGTCCACCTATCGGAAGGACAGTGTTTAATGCCTTAAGCTGCCTGTGGTAATATGGTTCAAGCTCATAAGAGCTTCCCTTTGCCTTCTGTTTTAAAATATCCACCCTCTGTGTCAGCTCCTCAAGTGAATCTGCATACACCAGCACCAGAAGCCCGAGAAAAACTCCCTCCTCATCATTCTCATCAAGCTGATCCATGTCATCTTCCAGGCTCGTCTTCTTTTTGGTCAGGCTGTAGCTTGTAGTTGCTCCAAACTGCTTATTATTGTAATTTCTTGTACGCTCCTGGGCTATTACCCTTTCGTTATTTGCATGCGCGTTTTCAAGTCTGTCATGAATTACATTCTTTGGAACACGCTGCATGTCTATCGTAATGTATGTTGGAAAAAGTACATCACTTAAGCTGTGTATTACCTTGTCCTCTGAAAGAGACTGCCCAAACGCGGTTCCCACAAGCACTGATATGTATTGTTTATTGTTTATAACCATGTAGTCGGTATCTGACTGTATTGATGCCGGAAGTATCTGGTTTTTCCATCCGCTGTCATGTGGTGATATTCTTGCAGGAGGCAGGCACTCTTCCCCTGCCCGTAACATTCTCGACAGCAGTACCATTCTCTCTTCTGCAGACATTTTGTATATCCTGCTCCTTAAGTTACGGAAAATATTTGACAGTGTAGTGTCAATCGTTGCAAAGTATGCCTCAGCTTCTTCCAGAGAGTGCGCACGGCATGTCACAGTAAGAATCATTGTCTTTCTGATGTCCCTTGTTCCTTCATCTATCTTCTGGTTAATCCACTTTCCTATTCCTTTTTCTATCACAGGGTATTCCTGTCCGTTAATTGGATTGAATATCTCATTCACAAATGAATCCAGGTCTCTCTGTTCGTTTGCAAGTGTTATCTTAAAAGGTCCATCCAGAGATTTAAGCAGTGTCATTATCTCCAGCAGTGTACTGTCCTTTTTAGCGGTATCCTTATTTACATAATTGATATCCTCGAACATATAGCTCTGATCATACATTGCTTCACCTGTCATTGGCTCAATCTTAAAGTTGCCGTTTTCATATGCCCTGTCAATGCAAAGCCATTCCTTGACGCTCCGAGGCACCTTTACTACCGGCACGCTTAAAGCTCTTCCCTTTTCAAATTCACTATTTGCATCTAATTTTGCCATTATGTTTCCTTTCTTTTAAATCCCAAAAGTCTGTTTCAGGAATGAGTCTGCACCTTTTACTCCTGCAGCTGTCAGCATCATCATGAACATATTTTCAATGCATCCAGTCGGCAGGATTATGTCAGTAAGAATGTTGTCTCCCAAGAAATCATGCAGGTTCAGCTTCGAGACCAGTACCACAAACATCACTATGACAACTATTGAAAATGATTTACTGAGTAATGTTTTAATCCATGCTCCTGCAGCATTCTGTATTCCCGGTCCTCCGGGAATACACGAAACCGCAAGTGGTCCCGTTGCTGCAAGCATGTATAACTGTATAGTTCTGCCAACCATTGTGATAAATATGGTAGCTGCACATACAATCGCTATTATCAGGAAGATTATGCCAATAACCATCAGTACCATAAGCTGTACTTCATTGACCGATGAATCTTCCAGTCCTCTAAAATCACTTTCACCTATTATAACCCCTCCGGTTACTTTGGTTACTGAAAATACCCATTTGCTGAACCATAGTACCGAATTTATTGCAAGATTGCCGAGCAGTACCTTAATCAGCACATTGACTCCGGTTTCAATCGTCATGCTCTCCCTAAGGTTTCCAACCTGCCTGCATATGCCTATGTAAAAGAAAAGATTCAGCATTGTGGCTGCTATTGCCTGAAAGAACGGAAAAAGAGTACCACTGACATATGCCCATGCTGTAGACGATGCACCTTGAGGTGTATTTAATCCAAAACCAAGGCTGAATCCCAACATATAATTGTATAGCTTAACTCCAAGAGTATATAAAGGTGCAAGGCCGCTTGTAATCCAGTCCATTAAACCACTCCTTTACATTATTGCTGCCAGTATCTGCGGTGCCATTGCCATTACAAAACCGCCTCCAATACGTTTGAATGCGTTTGCCTGCATTGTACCCTCAGACCCCTGAAAGGCGATGCCCCACTCTGAAATTCCCCAGAGTGTAATTATTGAACCGATGGATGAAACAATTCCACTTACAAGATTCTGCAGCGATGTAAATTTTGCTGTCACAACATTTGCTGCCTCCGCTGCGTATACCGGTGACACTTCACCTGCCATGATTACTGTAGTAATAAGCAGTGCAAGCATAACCTGGAAGAAACGTACCGCATCCACATTCTGTATTCTGTACTTTATCATTTTTATATGCCTCCCTATTTTTTCTTTTTTGCAAGTGCCACAATGCCTACTCCGATAAAGCTCAGCAGGAGCCATGAACCGAAGAATATCATTCCCATAAACTGTGCCATATCCGGCTTAAATTTAGCAAGCAGCGCCGTCAGCAATAATGCAAGCATAAATGCTGCTACAAATGTAACAATGAAACCAACTGGTATTTTCTTCTTTCTGTGCATAATAATTTTCTCCTTTTAAAAAACGCAGAGCCTCACAGCCCTGCGTTAATCATTGTTTGTAGGTAATTGGGTAACCCCCTAGTGTTTCTTCTTTGATACTGCTTTCTTCCTGAAGAATGAACAGATAACTGCCATTACTCCTGCTATTCCTGCAAGCGCATACATAACCACTGACATGTAATCACCGGTCTTTGGCTTTGGCGGAGCAATCATTGCAATGGTCTGGGCTGCATCGTTGATGTCATTGTGTGATGCAATGGCATAAGCGCCATCTGCAGTCACAACATCAAGCTGCTCAAATACTACAAGCTGCTTTCCTGTCATGCCTTTTCCATTGAATCTGAATGTCACGTCAACTACGCCCTCGGTGCCTGCCGCTGTAAACTCAGTTACTGCAGTTACTTCCTTTCCGTCAATCACAAGTGCTTTTCCTGTAGCCTTGTCCATGAGCTTTCCTGTCACTCTGTAGGTCTGTCCCTGTACCAGATTCTGGTACGCTACTGAATCTACAATAGTAACGCTGCTGTCAGCTGTTGAGCTGTGATCCTTTCGCTCACCATCGATGGCTGTTGTTCCAATCTTCGGAACATAAAGTGTCTGTGCCTCGTCTGTGATATCGGCATGTGTCGCTATGAGATTATTCTCATAGTAGACATCCTCAAACATAACAATTGTTCTTCCTGCAAGAAGGCTCGCATCAAATGTAAATACCACATCCACTTTGCCTGTTGCTTCCTTCGCAACAAACTCTGCCTCTGCCGTAACATTGTTTCCGTTTGCAATAACCGGTGCTCCGTTTGACTTGTCTACTGCAGTTCCGACTACCTTATACTTCTTTCCTGGTACCAGATTCCGGTACGATACAGTATCGACTATCTTTGCACTCTTCTCAGCATAAAACATGCTTGTGCCTGACTTTGCATCCTTTGCTGTAGTCTTAATTTGTGGCACGCAGATGGTCTGGTTCTCATCACTGTAATCTTCATGTACCGCAATGAGCACCTCTTTAACTTCACTGTTGTCGGCTGGATTGTTATTTTCATTATCTACCTCGACCTTGTTTGATGTGTTATCTGTTTTATTCTGTGTGTTTTCTGACTCAGATGCCTTCTGTGTATCATCAGGTGTCTTGTCCTTGCTTGATGTATCATCAGGATTTGCATCAGCATTATCCGCATTTTTAACTAAATAAAGCTTCTCAAACAGCACCATTGTCTTTCCGGCAAATTCCTTTGCACTGAATGTAAACTCAACATCCACAGTGCCATCTGCTGTCTCAGGTGTGAATACAGCCTCGGCCGTGATATCCTTGCCGCCATTCTGCAATGGCTTTTTAGTGTCCTTATCCATTACGGTTCCTGCAACCCTGTATGTAAGGCCTGGGATAAGGTTTTTGTATGTTACTGTATCTTTTACTTTTACATCATCCCCTGCATTTGACAGATGAATGCCTGTCACCTCATCAAGAGCCTCTGTTGCAATGGCTGGCACGTAAATGGTCTGTGCCTCGTCATTTATGTCAGCATGTACTCCTACAAGCCTGTTCTCATAACGGATTTCCTCAAACATTACAATGGTCTTTCCGGCTAAATTACTTCCGTCAAAAATGAAATCAACATCCACTTTTCCGTCTGCTGTCTCAGGTGTTATCTCAGCTTCTGAAGTTACTGCTTTTCCGTCTGCATCCTTAATCACCTTTCCGGTTTTCTTATCCACCGCTGTTCCTGTGACCTTATATGTCTTTCCAGGAATGAGATTTGTGTACTCGACAGTATCCGTGATTTTGATATCCTTCTCAGCATATGTGAGCTTCGTCTCTGTCTTTGTGTCTGTTGCTGCTGTCTTTACTGATGGAACATAGATAATCTGTGCTTCATCAGAAATATCAGCATGCACGCCAACGAGCTTATTGTTGTAGTAGATGTTTTCATACATTACTACAGTCTTTCCTGCAAGTGTGCTTCCGTCAAATACAAACTCAACATCGACTGTACCATTTGCTTTTTCTGCCTTAAATGATGCCTTTGCGGTTACATCCTTTCCTGCATCGTCCTTTAATGTCTCGCCTGTTGTCTTGTCTATTGCAGTTCCTGTGACTGTGTATTTCTCACCCGGTACCAGATTCCGGTACGCTACTGTATCCGTAATATGAATGTCCTTCTCTGCAAGTGTGAGCTTTGTTGCAGTCTTTTTGTCAATGGCTGTTGTCTTTACTGATGGGATATAGATTGTCTGTCCCTTGTCATTGATATCCTCATGGGCTGCAATCTCTGCCTTTCCATAGAACATCTTTTCAAATACAACCACTGTTGTATCATCAAGACCCTTTGTGTTGAAATGAAAATCTACTGTTGTCTCTCCGTCAGCTGTATCCGGTGTGAAATCGGCTGATGATGTAACGCTATTGCCGTTTACTGTCACAGCCTTGCCGGTACGCTGATCCATGAGTGTTCCGGAAATGGTGTATGTCTTGCCCGGTACCAGATTCCGGTACGCTACTGTATCAGTAAGAGTCACATCACTGCCTGCCAGTGACATGTGCGAGTCAGTGTCCTTATCCTTAACACTTGTAAAAATGAGTGGAATGTGGACTGTCTGTGCCTCATCATCAATGTCTGCATGTACTGCAATAAGCTTGTCCGTATAGTAGACATTCTCGAAGAATACCACTGAACGTCCGGCCATGGCTGTTCCATCAAATGTAAACTTCACATCCACACTGCCGTCTGCTGATGCTGCAGTAAACTTAGCTGTCGATACAAGCTCGTTTCCGTCTGCGTTTGTAAGAGGCTCTCCTGTTTCCTTGTCTACGGCTGTTCCCCTGACTGTGTACTCCTTGCCCGGTACCAGATTCCGGTACGCTACTGTATCTGTGACAGAGACTTCCTTCTTTGCCTCGCTCACGTTAATCTTTGAGCTGTCATCTGTTGCAGTAGTCTGTGCTGCTGGAATGTGGATTGTCTGGCCCTCATCATTAATGTCCTTATGCTCTGCAACCTCCACATCCTCAAGTGTAAGTGTCTCATAAACTACAAAGCTCTTTCCTGCAAGTCCTGTTGTATCAAACTCAAACTTGAGCTTCTTTGTGCCCGATGCGCGTCCTGCCGTGAAAGCCATCTCCTGTGTGACAGGCTCTCCGTCAACAAGCAGCTCTTTTCCTGTTTCTTTGTCCATAAGCACACCGCTTAACGTGTATGTCTCACCCTTTAAGAGGTTAGTGTATGTGACTGTATCTGTGATAACAGCCCTGCTGTCTGCAAGTGTAAGGTGATCAGCTGTCTCACTGTCTGTGGCTGTGGTGTGGATTTCAGGGAAATAAATAGTCTGGTCTTTATTCTCCATATCCTCCTCTGTGGCTGCCACGTAATCGCCATATGTGAGCTTCTCGCATACAACTACTGTCTTTCCGCCAAGTGCAGATGAATCAAAGTTAAAGTGCATATCGAGCACCTTCTTTGTTCCATCAGATGTAAATGTCTGTGAAGCTGTCACCGGATTTCCGTTAACCATGACTGCTTCGCCTGTGTCCTTGTCCATGAGTGTGCCGGTAATTGTGTAATCCCTGCCTGCCATGGTGTCCGTGATTGTTACTTTGTCAATGATGTCTGTATCTGCTGATGGCTTGATAATCTGGTACTGCGTCTTTGCATCAGATGCCTGTGTTGTGATAACAGGTGTTGGCTCTGAATGGTTCTCGATTGTACCGATATCAACTGTAACCTTGTCTCTTCTGATAGAGAACTCGCCCTTGTAGAGGATTTTTCCCCTGTTGTTGTCACAGGAAAGCTCCTCAAGTGTGTAATCACCATAAGGCATTGCTCCAACCGAGTCATCGACCTTTGCACTGCCATCTGCGGAAGAAAACCACAGTCCGTCATACGCACCGCCGCCGTTTGTGTTCTTTGAGTGTGCGTTCCAGCTGCTCTCTGAGCTGAAATAACCGTTCTCATCAGTTTTGATGATGTGGCTCTCTCCGGTGCCCTTGCAGGTAACCCTGAAAGGAATGTCGCTCATTCTGTTCTGATTGTCTGTATCAATCTTAGTAAGCTTGAAGTCACCACGCTTGATCTTATCGGCAACAGAAAACTCATTGCCACCTTTCAAGGATGCAAGGTTACCATTCTGTGTAATCTGTGTCACATACTTTCCGGTAATCTTCGTACTGCTTCCTGAAGCCTGAAGATATGCTCCATCAAGCTTGTATCCTTCCGGTGCCTTTGTCTCTTCGATTGAGAGTGTTCCAAGTGGTAAAACGGCTGTGTTTCCGAGCTTATAAAAATCATCTCCTGATACTTTATAATCATCCGCCAATCTCGCAATATATGCAGTCTTATCACCGCTGGTTATTTTTTTTGTCTTGATAACCCATGTTCGTGTGGCATTTGCCGGAAGATTTCCTGCATTGTAATAGCCTGCATAATATTTAACAGTAAACTCTGCATTTTCAAGACTCGCTCCGCCCTGTACCTTGTCACCGGTCTCACTGTCTATCTTGTTAATGCTTATTCTTACAGGATCGTTTGTAGGTGTATCTGATACGCTTAGCGCTGTATTCTGTCCGTCTGTTACAGTAAATGACTGTACCGAACTATCAAGTGCATATCCTGCCGGAGCTGTAAGCTCCTTGTAGTAGTATGTTCCGGCATTCAGTGAAACAGCAGCTGCATTGCCGCCTGCATCCGTTGTCAATGTAGTAACCTGAGCTGAACAGCCTGCATCAGAATAAATTCCGTATACAGCTCCTGCAAGTGAATAACATGAGTTTCCTGATGTGATTCCTGTGTTAGCTGACGTCTTGCTTAATGAAACTGTACCTGTCGGTGTGTATTCATAACCGAGAATGTTCTGGGTTTTTCCTGTTGCAAGAACAAAGATTTTAAATGAATCCGGAACCGGCTGCCATGTAAGTTTAAATCTTGGAGCGTTTTCATTAATAAGTTCTCCGGCCGTATTAAACCCAAGTACATTCTGATATGCCCAGTTTTTAAATGAAGAATTACAACCATGCATAGCTTCGCCACCTTCATAAGAAGCTGCATCTGCAAGGATAATGTGACTTAAAGCAATGTACTTGTCATCATCCATTGCACTGCCGTCATACCATGTGGCAGGAAAATTGCCTGCATTAAAGCCCGGTGCTCCCCAGCAGTAATAAGCTATATGTCTTAAATTTTCCGCTGCTGACTCATCGCCAGGAGTCTTCATATAAGTTGCTACATCGTAATGCTTTGTATACGTTCCTGCAGCTGGAGTTTTCTTGGATGGTGTTATACAATATGCATAATTGCCTCCTGCTGACATTTTTCGTGTCTCATAACCTGCATATTTAGCTGACTCATTTGATACTACAAGCTCAATTGAATCATCCGCCGCTTTTACAGGTATGGTACCTGTCCCGGTTAATAATGTTGGCACTGATAATATAACTGCCATGGCCAGTGCCAGCACTCTTTTAAGTTTTTTCATGCTTTATTTTCTCCTTTATTTTGTGCATTAAAAAAGGACCGGCCGTTATGGTCAATCCCTGTACTCTAATGCTTATGGAGGCGCCCGCTGCATGATGTTTGGACGTGATATAAGTTTTTTCATCCTGCCCTCCTGTTAAGCTGTGTTAAATTTTTGGCTTACAATTTGTAACAAAAAAGGAACTGCACGAGACCTCTGTACAATTCCTTTATCATCAATTATATATTACACTACCATGAAAAAGATATCTACTACCACTTACTACCACCCTATTTTGTGGCACCGCATTCGGTGCATCTTTTTCCATAGACATTCTCCGTATATGCTGCCTGATCTACCACGTAGACCTGCTCTGTTACTGCGTCATGGTGTATTGAACCGACCTGTACCGGAATACAGCTGTAACTTCCATCGCATTCAAATTCATGCTCTGCAACTTTATCCACTTCATCGTCATCAGTTCCTAAATCTTTTCCGCATTTATTGCAAACATTATGATACTCATACTGTGGCTCATCATATGCAGCCTTTACCACCTTTGTCTCATAGTGTCCTTTCTCCGGGTGGTTTATTGTATTTACCACGTATCTCTCCCATTTATGGGTATGCTCCGATTTGCCCTGTGATGTGGTATTTGATGCTGCAGTACTGCTGTCAGCTGCCTTATTTGTTTTGGTGCCTGCATTTGATGCACCTGTACTCTGTGTGCTGTTGTGCTTTACGGCTGTTGAGGTACTATTCTTTGCACTGCTCTTACTGTCTGAACTGTTCTTCTTTACTGTACTGTCAGCGTCTTTACTGTCAGCAGACGAAGATGCAGTAGTATCTGATTTTGATGTACCGGAACCAGATACCTTTTCATCGTCCTTTACTGTTGCAGCCGTTTCTTCAGACTGTGTATCCCCTGCAGTTTCAGATGTTCTTTCCGTGCTGTTTTGCGTATCGGATACTGTTGCTTCCTGTGTATCTGATTGTATATTGCTGCTCTTACTTCCGGCTGTTCCGCACGAAGCTGCCGAAAATACAACCGTTATCGCAAGTATTGCTGTTATGATTTTTCTCTTCATGCTGTTACCTTCCTTTCTATAAACGTGGGGCTTTTACTGCCTTCTGCGGCTTTTTTACAAGTGTTGTGCCCTGTAAGCAGTTATCCGCTATCCATTCCTTAAGTTTTACGTTATCGTTGCTCTCATAATAATCAACAAGCATCTGCTTAAATGCACCATCATATTTGACCGGGACATTGAATATGCCTCTGCCGTTTTCTATAAGTATCTTATTGGCTGCAAACGAACCGACTCTCTTATTTCCGTCCTTGAACATCTGTGTACGCATAATGTAAAGACCGATAGACAAAGCTCTGTCCGTAATGCACTCTATCCTGTTTAGTTCCTGCAGATCCCGGTATATTGTTTCTACATCCGGTATCTCTGGTCTCCAGTCTGTGCCTGATATCATGACATCATCAACACGGAGCTTTCCAAGATACTGGTAAGGCACGTCAAATCTGGCTGTCAGTTCATGTATTGATTCAAGAAACACCAAATCTACAGGTTCATCCAGATGATCAAACAGATAATGCCATCCGTCCCTGAGGCAGCATACCTTGCTCATGTCGGTCGGTGTTACTTTATCTACATTTACATTATTAAGAATATCCTGTGTCTCTGCAAAGGTCACTCCTATTCCCTCAAGATTTGCCTGCTTATAGATTGAGTCTACGAGCACTCTCTTTGCACAGAATATATTTTCTTCTTTTGTCATGTTGTATATGTCTTTAATTTCTTTCATCATTTTACCTCTTTTACTGGTTATTAGTGCTTTTATCAGTGAAGTCGAAATACAGTTCATCATCTTCACTTTCAGTATTACCTCCCCAGTGATAACCTCTGTCAAAGGCTTCTTTAAAGATTTTCTGCTGGTCCTCCTGTATTATCTTTGCAGCCTCCTGTCTCATGTGCCATTTAACAACCGGTATAACTATCACAAGTGCTAATCCGATAACTAATGCTGTTGCCTTGATAATCTTATAAAATCTGCCATTATTCCCCATCTTCATCCCTTTTTGCCTCCAGTCTTTTTAATTCTACCATATATGCAAGCATTCTTTTAGTGTATACAGGACACTCACGGTCACCGGATATCCAGTGCCTTAAGGTTCCCATTGGAATACCAAATGTCTCCGAAAATTCTTTCTGTGTCATTCCCAGGGATTTTATCAGTTCCTTGAATGATACTTTTTCTTCCTGTGCAGACATAACACTCATTTCCCGGTCTGAATATATCATCCAGTCAGTCTTTTCATTTCCCATATATATCCTCCCTTCACTTATAAAGTAATCCAATGGGGTGTTTTTGTCAAGTAAAAACGTCCCATTGGATTGTTTTTGTGAGAGTTGCACAACAAAATGCTGCTCTTTAATCGTGATCACAAAGTTGTATTTGTGCAATATTTATCTTTTTTCACAATTATATAATACCACTTAACAGATATGCTATCTACCTCCATTTACCTCCACTTACTACCGGTCTTTTGTCGGCCGGAATATCTCTGAACTCCCATAAATGAGACATTTTATGATGATTTTGTAACTTTTAATGCACATCTGCCAAGCAACTAACTCTTAAAATTTTATTTAATGTGATTTTGCAAAATCCATATTTCTATATGAAATTCACAAAATATTTCACTTAAAAAGAGAAATAAAAATCATACTCTCTTTGAACAAAAAAGAAGGAGGATATTCCCAATGATTAAAACAATGCTAAAACTTCTGTTCAAATTAACAGCAAACTTTTTAATTCGCTGTCTGGTCAAAAAATACATGTCTCGTATTGTCTGGCCGCATATGAACATTCTGTTAACATACCAGAATAAACATGTACATATCATCATTTACATTTTTTCATAGCACCAGGCTTAGATATTGAAAAACTGTAATGCAGTTATTGGCTGCCTTGTCTAATAAGGCTTGTCTTTTCCCTTTTAATTTTTATTTTTCATTAATGGGACTTGTAAGAGTTTCAGATGGTTATACGATAACATGCATCATTTAATCCGGAGCGCAGCTCCCGTAAGTCCCATATATGGGAAAAGATAAGAATTAATTCCAGTAAAAGAAAAGGTAAGA
>ERZ779880.2480-NODE-2480-length-12987-cov-3.219146_pt1 | contig 12987 bp, 14 predicted proteins | sample MGYA00511555_ERZ779880 | MGnify/ENA primary metagenome ERZ779880 (study PRJEB29588, sample SAMEA2145815) | human gut metagenome | biome: human gut; feature: human-associated habitat; material: faeces | place: Denmark | collected 2008/2010 ...
CAGGGGGATCTTTTCACCGCTGGTACCGAGTTCTCTTAAACCAAGGTTTAGGATTGAAATGACGACGCCGGAAACTTCTTATAAAGCGTGGAAACAGCCACATCATAGATGATTGCAACCTGCTTACGGGGGATGCCATTCTCCAGCAATCGCCGCATTTGCTGCCATGTTTCTTCTTGGTATTTAGGCCGACGCCCACCTATACGACCTTCTGCGCGAGCTGCATCAAGTCCAGCGCGTGTACGTTCAACGATAAGCTCACGTTCCATTTCTGCCAGCGCCCCCATTACGTGAAAGAAAAAGCGCCCCATTGGTGTACTGGTGTCGATAGAGTCAGTGAGACTCCGGAAATTAATTCCTCTGTCACGCAGCTCTTCCACCAGCACAACCAAGTGACGCATGCTGCGCCCAAGACGATCTAACTTCCATACGACCAGGGTGTCACCTCTGGAAAGCATACGCAAAACCTTTTTTAGCCCAGGGCGTTCAGTCTGTTTGCCGCTCGCCTTATCCTCAAAAATTAGCTCACATCCTGCGCTTTCAAGGGCATTTCGTTGCAAAGCAGTGTTTTGTTCATTTGTTGATACGCGTACATAGCCGATCAGCATGATTTTTACTCTAATGCGTTGTTCTTATGAGTCTGCGAATTTTAAAGAACAAAGCGTTATGCACAGAAATAACAATCTGAATAGGTTCCTGCTTGATTTTTGTTAGATCCGGGAGGAGCTTATGCAGATTTTGATTTTTTTAATGTCCATTATTAGTGGAACCTATTTATTTCTTACTGGAGTTAGGCGTGGAGCTTATAAGCCATGTTTTTTACATTGGCTTGAAGCATGGCTGCTTGCCATAAAAGGTGGTTTTGTTGGTTTTTGTCTTGCAGAAGTTCAGTGGGGAAACTCATTTTTGGATGTGGTTGCTTTTTTGATATGTAGTTGGAATAGCCATTTTGTATTAAGAATAACCAAAATATGGGTTTTTCACTTGATTTACGAATGTATTGGCAAATTATGAACAACCAGATGAGAAGTTACTTTGCATACCATTACCTCCTGACAACGTAGGAGGGAACTTGTGCTTGACACACAGGAATTAGCTCCAGTTGCTATTGCGCTCCTGCTTTCAGTAATTGGTGGGATAGGCACGTTCCTGATGGATGTCCGAGACGGTCGCCAGTCTGGCAATTTGTTGGGATTGGTTACGGAGATCTTTGTTGCAGTGACAGCTGGCGCGGTGGCGTACCTATTGGGGCAACACGAGGGCTGGGAGTTATCAATTACGTACTTAATGGTAACGATAGCCAGCAATAACGGTCATGAGGTGATTTCAGGGATGAAACGAGTGAATATCGATAGCATTCTGAATGTTCTTACAAGTTTGGTGAAAAAGGGAGGCGGGAAATGATTGGCTGGGGGGTATGCGTTCTTGCGTTAGCCTTAGCCGATCGCTATTTGCTAAAACGCAAGGACATCACGCATTTAGAACTTGGTGATGTGGAAATTAAACCGGGTTTCATCCGGGTGCCGTTCAAATACCGGTCTAAATTCCCGTTTTTGCGCGGCGCAACGGTCAGATATTGGATCCGCGATGTTCAGAAGCCAACGACAGTGATTGAAGGCGAACAACGTTGTCTGACGTCGGCTGAACAGGGCGAAAACAGTGAATGGTTGTACATACCCACTGAATATATGGGTAAAGGAGAACGGCTGTGGCATTTCAACGTCATGGTTACGCATGGCGACTCGTTCATTAACCCGTTGTATCGGATTTTCCCTGTTACTCAGCAAATCCGCAGAAGTTACGTAATAAATCTCGCACAGGATGTGTCAGATGACGAAAAATAAGTATGCAACGGTCGATTTTGACCAGGTTAATGAAAAGGGGCTGAAATCCCTTATCGCGGCGATCAATAAAACCGGTGTTACGGTAATTGAGGTTGACTCCAGCAACCGCGCAACAACGAAAGATGGCGTTAAAGTTAAAACCGCAAAGCTGGTTCTTAACGACGGACAAATTCTTGCCATACAGGTAAACGATACTGGCGATATATCGTCTGTGAGGCTGAATGGAAAAGCTATTCCTAACGCTCAGTCTCCGGATATCAAGACGCTTGGTACCGTCATGGGGCAAGCGGCCCGCAAAAACTCCGCAAAATTCCAGAAATCACTGATCGCCAAAGCGAAACGTGTTGCCAATCCGGTAGACAAGAAACCGGCAGTAAAATCCAACTTTCAGCGCCTGCAAGAGGCAAAACAGCGGAATGCTCAGGTGGTTGCCGCTTATAAATCAGCGCAGAACTCGGTGTCTTTCAATCAACAGCAGATCACTGATTTGCGGGCGAAGCTGGATAAGGAGACAGGCCGACTCAATAACGAAAAGGCCCGAAATGGCGAACTCAAACGCCGTCTTAAGCAACTGAAAGCAGGAAATTAACATGGAACAGTTCAATATCAATAAAGGGGTGACGATCAAGCCTGGGCTTGACGTGCTTCCCCCGCCAGTGACTGATGATGAATATCGCGCATTAATGGCCGGTGAGGACCGCTATCTGATGACGGAATCCAACACCCTGGAGGAAATCGAGGCTACGTTCTTCTATGACACGCCGATCCACTGGTGTGCTACGGATTTACTGGAGGCGATTAGTTCTACTCGTTTGCAGCTACACCGGACCATGCAGGCATTTGTCCGGGCATTGAACCAGAAGCTGAATGGTACCGGAATCTCTGCGGGGAGTGATAAAACGGGGGATGTGGCCCAGAACGGTGCACGCGCGATCGGCGGGGCTGAAATTGGCCGGGCACGTAACGTTAACGGGCTGCCGGTCCTGCCAGCCATTATTCCGCTCAGTGATGGTCAGACTATCAGCATTCTGTTTCATAGCCCGACAGCGGAAAACCGGATCACCAATAGCGATACGCTGATTGCTTTCCAGTTCTTACTGAATAAAAAAGACGTTACTCATACCGTTGCTCCGATGAGTGGACGTGATATGACGCTGGCGCAGGTCACCATGAAACTTGCCAACCTTGCAGAGAAAAACTCGGCAAAATTCCAGCGTGCGCAGAAGAAGAAAAAAGCCCTGGTTGATGAAATAACCCAACTACAGGCTGACAGTGACCAGAAAGAGGATGCCATGAGCGACCTCGCGGATCAGGTGGCAGCGGTAGAAGGGCAGAAGGTAGATCTGGAGCAGAAAATTAACGCTGTTGCATCGGAAGCGGATTCTCTTTATGAAGAGAATGAGCGTTTGCAGACGGAGATTGATCAGCTCAATCGAACTGGTGGGCGCGAAACCATTGCTCCTGCGGGGATGACTGGTGGACACTCTCGCGCGATGACGGATCGCCTTGCAAGTATCAAAAATCGTATGCATATGAACGGGGAAGTGACGCTCAGTAATGGTGCATCAATGAAGCAATTCATTGAGGACGGTGAAGGGTATATCCAGTTAACCGATTCGGATGGCAGCGTGTACATGATCAAGGCTAAATCCATACAGGGTGTGGACATGGCAGATGCGATCGGCAAGCTGTTTAAAGCCTATAAAGCGGGTAATGTATCGGAATACCTGGTCCAACCAGAAGAACATAAACCGGAAAACGTCGAACCTGAACCAGAAGTCTCTGTAGGTGCATATCGATATGCCCTGCAAATGCGTCCGGCGGCCCCTGGCGCAATACCTGAAGGTAACAAAGCAATTCTGCTGCGCCCTGATGAAGGTGACCCGTATTATGAATATGCACGCTACGGCATTGCTACTTACGATACCCCGCTTTCTGATCAGCAAATGAGTGAGTACGACCTGAAGTTATTGCCTCGCGAGGATTCTTTCGACTTCCTGGCGAAGACACTTACTAATGGTCCGTTTGGCAAATATGCACAAAAAGCTCTGGAGCTGGCCACCAGCTCACCAGACGAGTTCCGCGTAATGCTGAAAACTCAGTTTCAAAAAACTTTCCCCAATATTGCGTTTCCGGGGGGCGCTGGCACCGAGAAAATGGTGCAGAGCATGATCAATGCATTGCAGGCCGAAGTCGGTGAGATTACTCAGCCAGAACCGGCCCCGGCACAGCCTGATGAAACGGTTAGCGAAGCAGATGCAGAGGCTAATAAAGCCATTGAATATCTCAATAACGTGATGGATATGCAAAGCACTGACATGGCGGAGATCCGTAACGCCCGGGGCAATGTCCGGGAAGCGATTGCAGCCCTTCAGGCTGCCGGACGTTTTGAGGAAAACGAAGAGCTGGTTAACGGCGCAGCTCGCCACCTGGCTGATCTGCTGGTAGCAATCCAGAAAGCGGGGGTAGCGGCATGACACTATCAGCTATTGAGTTAATGGATCTCAGCGATAAGTTGGATGCTCTGATGTCCAAAGCGGCTACCGCGAGTGGTATGGAGTTGCTGGATATCAGCGATGAAATTGACCAGATCATGCAACAGATGGGGTACGGCGCGTCTGGCGGCGGTAGTGGCGAGGAGAAACAACCTTCGGAACATGATGGTGTGCCAAAACTGGTTGCTGATTTCCTGGCTGATAAATTCGTCGATCAGAGCACAGATGCATTTATCGGTACCTTGCAGGACTTGAGTCAATATGTTGGCACATACATCGACCTGGACCAGGTTAAACAGCACACGGCGGCATGGATAGCCGCCAACATTAAAGAGGCAGCATAAGGCGTAACAGGGATGAGCTTAAGCGATCAGGTGGTAATGGCCACCAGCATAGAAACGCTGATCGAGCTGCTAAAGAACCTGCCCGATTATGGGCGGGTTTCGTATGTGGTGACAGCGAAGGGAGACGAGGTAAAAACAGCGTTTGATATCGTCGATGCCTCAGCTCTTTTGGTATCCAATACTCTGGATGGGAAAATTAATCCAGACTATCCCCAGGAACTTCAGCCGCGCGACCGGACCCGCGCATCCAGCCTTCTTCAGGTCAACCAGATATCCAAGGATTTGCGTCCTGCCCAGCTTACCGATTCCGGTTTATCCAGCCATGGCGCGCCAATAATTGGTGAGGACAATGCCGTTGAGTCAGGTAATGGGCGGACCATGGGGATCATTAAAGCCTATCAGGACGGTAATGCGGATCGGTATCGGGAGTACCTGATTGAACATGCGACCGAATTCGGCATACGGCCTGAAAAGGTTGAATCAATGACGGCTCCGGTACTGGTGCGCCGCCGGTTAACGACGGTTGACCGTGTTCAGTTTGCCAAGGACTCAAATATTTCTGATCTCCAGGAAATGGCAGCCAGTGAAAAGGCTTTTGTTGATGCCGACAGCATAACACCGGCGATGATGGCGCTTTTTAACCCGTCAGAAAGCGGAGATCTGCTTAGCCGCAGTAATGACGCGTTTATTCGCGGATTTATGACGCAAGTTGGTGCCACACAGGCGGCTGGCCTTGTAACTGAAGATGGGCGACCAACACGGCAACTTGTTGACCGTATACAAAACGCGATCTTTGCCAAGGCATATAAGGATGCGCGCCTGGTAAGGATGGTTGCAGAAGAACCTGATCCGGATATGCGTAATGTTCTGACGGCGCTTAATGCGGCAGCCAATGATTTTGTCCAGATGCAGGCTTTATCAGGAGAAGCGCACAAGCAGGCTGTGACAACTATTGTTGATGGCATTGAGACAGCGGATAGCCTCGATAAAAAGGCGCTGGCGGCATTGAAAGATGCGGTAGACCTGGTAAGGCAATCGAAGGAGTCAGGCCAGCATATTACCGATGTTATTGCTCAGGGGGATATGTTCAGCGAAACGGCCCCGGAAGTGAAAGCACTCGCGTTGTTCATCGTCGCGAATAACCGTAGCGCGAAGCGTATGGCCACCGCCTTTAAGTTGATGGCTCAACGTATCAATGATGAGTTACAGCACCAGGGCCAGGCGCTGGGGGATATGTTTGGCGGCGGCGATGTGTCGTTACAGGATATCCTTCGCCAGGTGTCTCAGGAACTGGAAAACGAAGGCATGCAAGGGATATCCGGCGGTCTTTTCGAGTCCGTTTCCGGCGGTAGTTACAACGGTGTTGCTCCGTATACCAGTTTGCTATTACATCGGGCATCCGGCATCAAAGACATTATTCATCTGATCAGGCTGCTTTCCCGCACAGATCCCCAGGATGAACAGCTTGTACAAGTGCTTGCGCATTTTGTTCGAATGCCTGTTGCCGACGTGAAAAAATGGTGCCGATTATTCGGTATCAGCAATTCGTTACTTCGCGGCTTGTTAAATCACGCATCCTCCCTTGGGCGCGATGGCTTTGACGAGATAGCGCAGGCGATAAAAAACGGAGATATGCCACCAGCTATTGACTGGTTTTCCATTCGCCCAACCAGGGTGAAAGCATTCCTTAGCGCGGCGCATTCGGCATCACCATTGGCAGAAATGGTTCAGAGGTTATCGCTCATATTCACAGACCATACCGCGTTGGGTGATCTGACTCTGGACGAGATGAAGGAAGCCTCCATTCAGTGGGCCGATCAACAAAATGAGGTTAACTCAGACTTCTTGCCAGCATTCAGGAAGGCCGTTAGTAAAGCGGATGATGCCCGTGGAATTCTGAAGGCATTTAAGGCATTGCAAAGTCGTGTTAATAAACATGTCGGTGATATCGATGGGGTAACGGCGGAAGGCAGGGATATCCTCAAAGAGCACGGCATAACGCCAGAGTTTATTGATGAGATCAGGACGGATATGCAGCGTGAGGTCGTATCGTCCCTGCAAATCGTAGCCAGAGCGTTGGCGGATGCTAATCCGAAGAGTGCGGCCATTGTTAACCGGGTTATTGGTGATATTGAAGCATCGGAGGGCATGGGGGCGCTGAAACTCTTCCTTTCGCGAGCGTTTAATCCTAACGGCAATATTCTCCCTGGCATTATTGGTGAGGCTAAAAAGTATGTCAGTGAAGAAGAACTTGAGCAGCTTGACCAACTACTTAAGCGATTCTCATATAACCCGCAGACACGCTGGCAAATGAATCAGCGAAGTATGGGTTCGGTCCACGAGAAAGTGTTATCTGCCATGAACAGTGCGATCGCAAACTCATCCGTATCTGAAGAAAAAGCTCTTGAGTGGGCCGACTCTTTTATCACAGAAGAAGTGGAAGAAGCCCGCGCTGGACAGAATGGTGGGATAGACCTGCGCAAGGAACTTGCTGATATTTATCGCCTGACCGGCGGGAAAATATCGACCTTATCAAAGGTAGTTCACCACCAGGGAAGGGCATATGCAAATCTAAATGGTGTTGTTGCTGTCAATTTGAACGATAAAAATGCAAGTGCACTGTGGCACGAGCTGGGTCATCATCTTGAGTACAGTAACCCTGGTTTGTTAGAGAAAGCCCGGTCATTCCTGAAGGCCAATGTTGAAGGGGATAAGCCATCATTCGTCAATATCGGTGGGCGTGGCAAGCCTGAATGGTGCTTCAGATCTCGATTGAGTAATATTTATATGGCGAAGGTATACCCGCCAGCCTCAGTAAGTAATTCCGGGAAAATTCGGCAGAAATCACCGACTATTTCCAAAACGTCAGCAACGGAAGTATTCTCTATGGCTCTTCAGTTGTATCATGACAAAGAGGCCGCTGCCGCATCACTGATGAATGGTGACGGATTGCTGGAACTGTTATTAGGTGTGGCAAAGGAGCTAAATAATGCAGATTAAAATCGCAGCGCCATTAGGCGGAGATGCCATTATCGAATTTGATGATAATGAAGAAGTTTCCGGGCGTTTGAGCATTATCTCCGGTGACATTACCGAGGACATGATCGCTGAAGCCATAGCTGGGGCAAATCCCAATAGCTATATGGGATTCGTTAACACCCTTGATGCTCCCGCAAGTGATGTTCTCCGAACGCTGCATCTTTACGCTGGCTGGTTTGTTGATTGGCCAGCAGTAGATGGTGGCGATGAGGATGATGATGACGATGAAGAGGTTTTTAGTGATGAAACAGTAAACCAACTCTTGTATTGACAGGAATTGGCATAGAATTGATTGTTCAAATTTCATCCATCACATAGACGACTTCATGTTATTTGCCTGATAATTATGGCCTTAATAACCCATGTATATCTTTTGGGTTATATTCTTATCTTTAACAAGGTTATAAGAGCGACAATGATAAATTTATCACTATCGCTCTTATAACTCTTTGTTAGCTATAGCTTTAAACAAATTTAGTTTTGAGGCAATGCAACAAAAGTCAGCTCTTGATCTTTGATTAATGCTTTTGTTTGTTTGGATGTAATTCCCACTTTAGTTTTTACATCATTGTGGAGCTTCTTATACGCTTTTATTTCATCTGCTGTATATCGGAAGCCATTTGCACTGTTACTGGACAGTTGAAGTGCGATTACGTCATCACTGACACCCGCATCGCTTAGCTTAGCTATGCGGGTAATAGTGTGGCCTGCGCGAGTGTTTGGGGTGGATATTTTGTCTAAGAAATTGTTCAGTTTTTCCATTGTTTACAACCTCTTACTTGAGTTTATTGCCAGTAGAATTGCTACTATTCTTTTGCCTCAACGAATCACAATGTACTGGAATAAGAAACTATGAGCAATACTTACGCTTTGCGAATACAGAAGATGAATAATCAACTTATTACTAAAATGTTAATAATATTATTCTGTTACATAGTGTTCGCTATAACAATCGGGAGTTGAATGCTAATTCAATAAATAAAGACCCCGCCAATTGGCGGGTTCTTTTTAATCACTTTCCACTTCTCCCGTGGTGTTTTCTTGCAGTTCTGTTAATGCAGCACGACATAGGTTCCGGGCATTGGCTATAGCCACACTTTTGACTTCATCCGTCATCGTGCAGGTAATGTACTGATCGAGTTCTTCATCGCGGATGATGCTTTTGCCAATCAGAAACTGTATTTGCCAGAGCAGATCGGCATCCATAATCAGAATTTCTGCCGGGCCTTCAGGGCCAGCCGGGAAGGAAACATAAGACTGTTTGCCCAGGCCGACAACTCGACAACTTGCTTCAAGAATTGCGCGCTTGAGGTCTGACTTTATAACGGAAACAGGTTGATTTTCACCAGTGATTACGCCGTTGACATGGAAAGGCATGTAGCTTGAAATTCGCTCTACTTTCCATACGCCAGCAAGCGATCCTTCATGCAGCACAATGGGGGTAACCGCGAGTTTCATCTCACCATATAACTGCTGGCAGATAGCTGGATTGCTGAATACATCCAAAGGTTCACACTCAAACAGCGGCGCAATCTGCATGAGGTCCATCATGGTCATCCCTGGGGTACGAGCAGTAATGAATCTGCGCATACCAGTATCCATTGCGCTCCAGATTGCTACACCATGCTTTTTGCTCACTTCTTCAGTAAAGCCAAGGTGGCACATGATGGTTTTTTCGATAGCCAGATCAGAGATAGAAACCTTTTCGCCTGGCACTCCATCATTATTGACGGTCACTTCGACACTCTGGCCATTACGCAGGCGGTATTGAATTGTTTTAGTATTTTGTGCTGTCATAGTCTTTCCTCTGCTTAAAACCTGATGTATTGCGCCTTCAGGTGGGTCAGGAATGTTTTCCCACCAGCGAAAGCAATATCTCGGGGTGTTCTTTTCGTGAAAAGCGCGTGCCATTGCCAACTTTGGCGTTTTTTAGCGAGTTCGTGCTTTTGTTGGCGTTTGGACCACCGCTTTTCTTTCAGTCGTTTTTTACACATTCAAAACGGAATATCGTCGTCAAAGTCCATTGGAGGTTCGTTATTGGCGTTGCTCTGAGGTTTACCGCCACCGCTGTATTGCTGGTGGTTTTGAGGTTGGTTTGATTGCCCCCAGCCATTTGAGGACTGTGAATCGTCACGGCGAGCGCCGATCATTTGCATGGTGCCGCCCTGGCTGACGATAATTTCCGTCGTGTAACGTTCTACACCGGCGTCATCTGTCCACTTACGGGTTTTAAGTTTCCCTTCGATGTAGACCTGAGAACCTTTTCGTAAATACTCACTCGCAATTTCAGCAAGTTTTCCGAACAAAACGACTTTATGCCATTCTGTTTGCTCTTTCTGTTGGCCCGTTTGCTTGTCGCGCCATGATTCATTCGTTGCGATGCTGAGTCTTCCGACCGCGACGCCATTTGGTATATACCTGATCTCCGGGTCTTGCCCCAGGGTACCAATCAGGATGACTTTGTTTACACCGCGTTGTGCCACTTTTCTTACCCAATAAAACAAATTAATTAGAGCAATAATGTATATCTTTGAAACGTAGCTAACAAGTGATTTGCATTATCCTGTGCCTTCTAAAGGGATCGAGTCAGTCGGTATTGGCTGTGAATGGGTGTTTGTCCTGGAGCGTAAAAAATTCGCTTATGAGGTCTTTATGAAGGGAAAAACAGCCGCAGGAGGCGGTGCAATTTGCGCTATCGCGGTGATGATTACCATCGTGATGGGTAATGGCAATGTGCGAACCAACCAGGCGGGGCTTGAGCTGATTGGTAACGCTGAAGGTTGCCGACGTGATCCATACATGTGCCCTGCGGGGGTATGGACTGACGGGATCGGTAATACACACGGGGTAACGCCGGGTGTGCGAAAAACCGACCAGCAAATCGCCGCTGATTGGGAAAAGAATATCCTGATCGCTGAACGCTGTATTAATCAGCACTTCCGGGGCAAAGACATGCCCGATAATGCCTTCAGTGCAATGACAAGCGCGGCATTCAATATGGGATGCAATAGCTTACGGACCTACTACAGCAAAGCGCGAGGCATGCGAGTAGAAACGTCCATCCACAAGTGGGCGCAGAAAGGGGAATGGGTGAATATGTGTAACCATCTCCCTGATTTCGTGAACAGTAACGGCGTGCCCCTGCGAGGTTTAAAGATTCGCCGTGAAAAAGAACGCCAGCTTTGCCTGACGGGACTGGTCAATGAATAAACTCCGGCAGCTCCGCCGACTTTCGACAATGAAGTTATCGCTGGCGGCGATAGTTTTCGACTCGATTTTCATGGCGGTATATGTGCTCAATGAGACGTGGCCACTGGAACCGCTATTGTATGCCGGGCTTCGGCTGTGCCTGACATTTTTGAGCATGGCTGCAAGATTGATGCAGCAGAAAGAAACCGCTTCAGATTGTCCACGCCGCGCGGTGCGCAAATATATGGCACGCAGGCGAAGGCGATAATAGTTAACGAGAACCCCGGCAGCCGCCGGGGTTATTTTTGGTGGTTATTTAAACGGATTGATTGAATTATTAAACGTGATGATGCTTGTCTCACGCGGTGCCTGGACGTTAGCCGCTTGCGGAACCTCCTTAATTTTCTTGGTGACAGGCAAGTTGCGTGCGCCAACTTTGATCAGAGATTCGAAAAGTGTCGCAACGATTTTTGCATCACCAGGTTCTTTGAGGCGGAATGCGTCTTTTTGGGCGGCGGAGACGAAGATCGGGAGGTTATCCAGTTCGTCTTGCATTGCTGCCAGCACATCGTCGCGGATACCCGCTGTTTCCTCCAGCAAAGCAATTCGCGCTTCAGCATCTGCGATCTTGGCCATTGCTTCGAGGTGGCGGCCCTGGCTTTCGAGTAGTGCGGTTTCCAGTTCAGCCGTACGCTCTGTCGCCTCCACCATCATTTCCAGTTCAGCCATTTTACTGTAATGGGATATAACGGCCTGCACTGACTCGTCAGAGTATCCATGCGCCGCCAGGGACTCTGCCAGTAGAGATTTAGAATCCGCGCTTTCAAACATTCCGGCGCTGGCAGGATGATCCAGACTGATATAGTTCGGCGTTGTCACATAATCCACACCATGGAAGCTGGTGGTTACAGCGATTTTCCCGGACTCACGCCCGCCAGTGGCCCAGCTCCAGCCACCAGCTCGGCTTTCGATCATCGCGGCGACAATTTTACCCGGCTCTGTGTTAAGAATTTCCTGTGTATGGGTAACGATGCCGTTGTCGTCAACAGATATAGCCACTGTTCGGCACGCTGGAACATTGTCGATTACGACCGGGCGACCTTCCACCATGATCACGCTGGTTTCTGGTACTTCCAGTTTGCCGGTCAGCTGTCGGCGACCGTGACCGTAATAGCCGAAAAGCTCACCAAGGCGTAAACCTTCCTGAGTTTCCTTGCTTTCAAGCATGGTCTTTACCGCGCTTAATACATACTGTCGCCCGTTCTGGCGACCTTTTCGAGCATTGCTATAGAGACAAAAGCGGTCAGTGACCGTTTTCAAAACATCAGTCATTATCGTTTCCCTCTTTAAAGACCGATTCAAGGATTTGCGCCAGTTCCTGTGGCGGTGTTTTGATGATGGAATCCATCAGGTGATCGTCGTCCTCGCTTTTCGCTTTCAGTTCGTTCACCAGTGCTTCAGAGATTTTTTCGTCAATCTCCAGCACATCGCTGAACAGGTAACGTTTGAATGCATCGGAATTAGCGAGGACGCTGTTATTGCTGACGGCATCGAGGATTTGCGTAACGATGGTGGCGTAGTTCGCCTGCGAGTCGCGGTTATCGTTGTGCTCTTGTTGCAGAGCGGTATTAACGGAGTGGAATTCGATTTTGTACGGGCGATCACCTTCCGGGTATACCTTGCCGTACTTGAAAGCAAGATGAATATCGATAGCCCGCTGAATGAACTCTTCTACGCCCTGCTGGATCCATGAGGCGCGCATGGCGGCCTGAATCGCCGTGCGCAGGAATCCACCTTCACCAAGCCCGCCGGACATTTGATCTGCCCACCCCAGGAGGGTGTAATCGAGGCCAAGTGCTGCCGCCAGCTGGCGCATATAAGTGAGAATGTCTTCAATGCCGTTGATGTCTGCCTGGATGGTCTGAGTATCAATGGTCATCTGCCCCTTGCCGTCGCCCATAATAGGCAGCAGGGTATTGGTCACCGTAGGCATGTTATTCGCGCCGCGTGCGCGCTTTTCCATCAGGTCAGCTGCTCGTTTAAGCGTCTGAGTAATGGTGCGCGAATAATCGGCTG
>ERZ779880.2489-NODE-2489-length-12957-cov-4.299721_pt1 | contig 12957 bp, 10 predicted proteins | sample MGYA00511555_ERZ779880 | MGnify/ENA primary metagenome ERZ779880 (study PRJEB29588, sample SAMEA2145815) | human gut metagenome | biome: human gut; feature: human-associated habitat; material: faeces | place: Denmark | collected 2008/2010 ...
CCAACGGGGAAAGCGCCGCCCACACAGGGGCGGCGCTGCGAAAGTCATTCTGCCGCAAGGCTTAGTACCCCGTCTTGGGCAGCTTCGCCGTTGTTTTTGTGTAGACGGTAGTGAGCCAGCGGGACACTGCCTGAATCCACTGCCCGTTGTAAAGGCCGCCCGCTTCTGCCACATTCACAATGCCGGATCTGTTGGCAAGACCGCTGCGGGCGGTGGCGTAGATGTACGGCGTTTCCACCTGTGCAAAGCCTGCCGGAACGATACCGAACACGAACATGACTTCGGTTACACGCTCATTGGCGGCAAGGCCGAGGACAGCGGGGCGGGCATCCAGTACATAAACCTTGCTGGTGGAGAGATTATCCGCCAAAGTGCGGTAGTCCCCGGAAAGGTTGGTCTTATAGACCACCTTGTAGGAAAGTGGCTGATTGTAGCTGCCGGTGACGATTTTGCTCAGCGTCACCTGCGCAGGAAGCTGATCGCGCCAGTAAAAGGAATTGAGCGTTGTGGTGGAACTGTTCTTAATTTCCGAGAACACATAACGGATGGGCTGACCGGGAACCGCCTGCACGGGGCCTGTTTTCTTGATGGATACGCCGGTCAGAAGATTGCTGTCCTGCACCTCAATGCGGACGATCTGACCCTCATGTTCAAGGTAGACTGTCAGTTCCTTTTCGCTGATACCGTAATGTTCCGGTGCCTTGACCTCGCGCACAAAATACCGCGACAAGGGCAACCGCTTGGAGACGGCCAATCCCCGGTTATTGGTGCGAATGGTATCAACAACATTTCCTGCCTTATCGGTGATTTCAAATACCGCACCCTCCAGCAGCGTCCCGGCAGGCAAACCGTTGGTGGGATTGTAGTCCGCAGAGCGCTTCGTGATTTGGATTTGCCCGGTAACAGGGGTGTTCTTCCACTCGACTTCCGTGGTTTCGCCGGACTTTACATACACGGTCTTTTTCTGCGTGTCGGGGATGTAGCCCTCGTTTTCCAGTTCCCGCAGATAGTAGCGGCCATCCTCCAGTCCCTCAAACCGGACATAGCCCCGATCATCGCTGGTTTCCTGCGCGATGGGGTTGTTGCCGCTGTCATAGAGAATAAAGGACACGCCGGGGATGCCCTCGCCGGTGACGGCATTGACCTTGTGGAGCAGGATGCCGGAGATGGCCTTGTTGGTGATCTCCAGCGTTACGGTCTGCCCATCCCTGACCTCGACCCGGTGGGGCGTGTCATCCAGACGGTAGCCCTCGGCAGCCTTCAATTCCGTCACGGTGTACCAGCCGTTTTCCGCTTCGGGGAGATAGATCACGCCGTTTTCATCGGTGGTGTAGGTGTCGACGATCTCGCCATCCATTTTCCGGATCTCAAACTGGACGCCGGGGATGCGTGCTCCGGTTTTTTCGTCCTTTTTAATGACGGTAAGCCCGCCCGCGCGGACATTATAAAAGCGCAGGGTCTGCACCTCGCCCGCCTTGATGAGAATGGATTTCGGCGCGCCGTCCAGCACAAAGCCATCCACGGTCTTGACCTCCCGCGCCGTAACGGTGGTGCCGGGAATCAGGTCATGGATAATGACGCGGCCATTCTCATCGGTGATGAACTCTCCGTTGCTTCTGCCTACAACAGCGCCGCTGCTGTCGGTCACAAGGAAGGTCACGCCCTTCAGTGGCGTCGTGGTGCCCTCAATATACTTTTCGATCACAAGGGTGGTGCTGGGCGTGTTGGTGAAGTGCAACGTCTGGGTGTCATTGGGATTGACTACCACCGTCTGGGTGCGGCTGGCCTCGTCGATGGTGTAGCCGGGAATGGTGGCCGTTTCCGTCACCACCAGCGTCCCCACCACACCATGGATGGTGATTTTGCCGTCCTTATCGGTGAAGTACAGGCCGTTGCTGCTGATCTGTCCGTTTTCAGCGGGTACAAACTCGCCGGTAGAGGTCGTCACCTTGAAGGTCACGCCCTGCAAGGGCTTCCCGGTGAGGGAATCCCGCTTGTCGATCACCAGGGTTCCGGCCTTGGAGTTTTTCACGATGACCGTCTGCGTATCGCCGTTTTTGCCGATGACCACGTTTGTGGACGCACGATCCATCACATACCCTGTCGGGGCCTTGATCTCAGTCAGCACATAAGCGCCGGGGGCCAGATTGGTGATCGTGATCTCGCCCTGCCCATCCGTGGTAAAGATACCGTTCTGCGTCAGGGTGCTGGAGCCGATCACGCCGTCCAGCCCCACCTCACAGCCAGCGGCAGTGGTCACCCGGAACTCCGCGCCGGGGAGGGGCTGACCGGTGGCGCTGTCCCGCTTCTGGATGATGAGCTTACCCTTGGGCTGGTTCTTGAAGGTCAGGCTGACCGTGCGGCCTTCCTTGATCTGAACGGTCTGGGATTGGGTATCAATGATATAGCCGTCCGGAGCCTTCGTTTCCGTCACAATGACGCTTTTGCCGGGTTTCAGGCCGGGGACGCGGATCTCGCCGTGTTCGTCCGTCCGGAAGATGCCGTTGGCGTCACCGATCAGCGTGCCGTCCGCGTAGGTGATCTTGAATTCCGCGTTGGCGAGAGTTACGCTGGGGTTTACGGAACAGACCTTGCGGATCAGCAGGATGCCGTCCGGGGCGTTGTCAAAGCGGACGGTGACAACACTCTGCTCACCGCTGTCCGCCAGATAGATCGTTTCCGAGGCGTTGATGATGGAGTACCCATCGGCAGGGTCAACCTCCTCCACGATATAGGTGCCGCTTTTCAGCCCCGTCCAGATGGCGGTGCCGTTCTTGCCGGTGACCTTCTGCCCGATGGTCGTGCCGCCGGTGCCGGAGGTGCCGCCAAAAAACCGCAGCTGGAAGGTGCAGCCGGGGAGCGCCTCATGGGTCACGCTGTCGTACTTCTCGACAACAATGGCGTTCAGCGGGGTATTCTGGAAGGTCAGGGTCTTGCTCTCACTGCCGTGGAGGATGATCTTCTGGGTGGAGGGTTCCTTCATCTGGAAACCGGGAGCGGGTTCCACTTCCGTCACGGTGTACGCGCCGGGATAGAGCCGCTTGCCCTGCTCATGGAGCCGGATCTCGCCCTTGGCGTCTGTGAGGATATTTCCGTAATCGATGGTGCCGGGGGCCTCGGCGGATTCGCCGCTGCTGGTGTAGGTGATGTGGAACTTGGCTCCCTCGATGGGCGCGCCCGCCACGCTGTCCTCCTTGTAGATGGTGAGCTGGGGCATTTTCCAATTTTTGAAAGTGACATTCACCTCGTCACCGGCGTTCAGGCTGACGGTCTGCTCCCGGTCGGCGTTTTTGCTGGGCAGGTAGTACGGAGCGGGAACAGATTTTTCTGTAATTCTGTAACTGCCGGGGGCCACGCGGTCCGTCACAGTACCGTCCGCGCCGGTGGTCCAATCGGCGGAAAAATCACTGTCGATGCCCTCTACGGTGAACACGGTGCCGGGGATGGGCTTGGAATCCTCCGCGTCGATTTTGGTGACGGTCAGCCGGGGCATTTTCAGGTTTTCAAATACGAGGTTTTGATCGTCACCGGGGCCGAGGTAGATGGTCTGGATCGTCTCGCCGCCCACCACATAAGGGTCAGGGACGGATGTTTCCTTTACCTCATAGCTGTCAACAGGGATCGCGGTGAGAACCGCCTTGCCGTCCGGCCCGGTGGTGACGTCCTGATGATAGCCGTAATGGATGCCCTTGATCTCAAAGACCGTGCCGGGGATGGGCTGCTTGGTCTGCTTATCCAGCTTCTGGATCGTCAGATTGGGGAGCTTCTGGTCTTTGGCCGTTACGGTCACGGTGCCGCCGCCAGCGACAGTGGCCTGATCCACATGGGCGCAGACGGGGGCGGTCAGCTTGGCGTAGGGGGCGGGGGCGCTGACCTCCACAAAGGCGTACATTCCCTCCGTCACATGGGGGACGGTGATCCTGCCGGATGCGTCTGTGACCTCCGTGCCGATCAGCTGGCCGTCCCGGAGGACGTGGAATACCGCGCCGGGGAGGGGGCTGTTGGCATCGTTCAGCTTGATGAGCTGGATCTTTACCTTCGCGTCATTCTCAAAAACGAGAGATACGTCTGTTTTGCCGTCCCAATAGAATTCCTGACGGACTTTGCCGGCGTCCTTGCTCAGAGAGTAGCCGTTGGGCGGCGTCACTTCTTCCGCCACATAGCTGCCGATGGGCATGGTATCCCAAGGCACATCCGTGAGCGCGCCGCCAGCGCCGGTGGTATAGGTGCCGGTGAAATTGTTATCCACGCCGGTGATCTTGATGACCGCGCCCGCGAGACCTCTGGTGGGATCATCCGCGTCCACCTTGCGGATCTTACCGGTGGCGGTGACGGTGGGGGTGTCCGTAAAGGTGATCGTCACGGTGCTGCTGCCGCTGTTCGGCAGGACCACATATTCGGGCCCCGCGTTGTCGATCTCGTAGCCGTTCGGAGCCGCCGTTTCTGTCACAGCGTAGGTTCCGGCGTCCAAGGGAGAGAAGGTATAGGTGCCGTCCGCGCCGGTGACGATGTCCCTGGAGAAGGAGCCGTTGGTGGATTCCACATGGAACCGCGCTCCGGCAAGGCCCTTGGTGGGGTTGGTGGCGTCCACTTTCTTGACCACCAGCGTGTACTGCTCATTCGTGACGGTAAGGCTGCCGATCATAACGCTCTGGACGGTGCTGGCGGGGTGGGCAGCAGAGCCAGCGCCGGTGAAGGAATACTCTTTTACGTCGCAATCGCCCCAAACATCCTGCTTGCCAAGATCCAGGATATATTTCGCCCGATCCCGGAATGTGGCGCCGTCGCAGATCTGGTCGATACTGGTATAGCTCGCGCCCTTCAGCGAGTTCCAGACGTACATCAATTCCTCCGCGCAGGCGGTGGCGGGATCACCCAGGGAGCCGTCCTTATACCGCCACACGATGGCCTGTACCCAGGCGTTCATGTACCAGCTATAACCGGAATCCCAGATGTCATCCACGCCAAGGGCTTGGGCCTTGCCCGTGAAGATGCCGAGGGAGTGGGCGTAGTAATAGGCCATCATCATTTTGACGGTGGGATCGGTGACGGGCTTCGGATCGCCCCAGGTCTGGCCGATCAGAGAGGTGCCCATGCCGCCGCCCTTCGTCCCGCAGAAGCCCACGGAGGTCTTTCCGGCCACGCCGTAATACATCTGGTGCATTGTGCATCTGCCAAGGCTGGCGGACTGATAGGAAACACCGCTCATGCCGAACCGCTCCAGCTTGATGGTGTCGGCCCCTGCCGCCAGCGCGGTAGTGGGGAGCAGGCCGAGGACGCAGATCAGGGCCAGCAGCATCGCGGTCACGCGATTTTTCAATGAATGCCATGTCTTTTTCATCGTTATTTGACCTTTCTTTTTAGATTTGCTCATAAGAAATGGCCTTCCGGCAATGATGCTGGAAGGCCATGTGAGCATATTGAGTTGCGGATAGGTTATGCGTAGGGATTGTGCGCGTTGGGATCACCAACGAACAGGAAGCAGATCGTTCCGCCCTCATCAGTTGAGATCCCGACGCCGATGGTGTCGCAATCAGGGTTTATCATCGTCTGGAAGTGGCCGGGAGAATTCCGCCAGTTCTCCACTGCCCGCCCCGCGATCTCGGATGCGGGCACATTTGCGAACGCGGTGATGTTCGATCCAAATCCATGGGGATACCCGGAGGCCGCTACCGCCTCGCACTCCACCTTATTCTGGTGGTATGTGACACGCAGGGACGCGCAATGCTGCGCCGCGTCCATCAGAGCCGCGTTGACCGTCAGCTCCGGCACACCGTTTTCCCGGCGTACCTGATTGACCAGCCGGACGATCTCCTGCCGCGCCGCGTCTATCTGACTGGCGCCGGATTCCGGAACGCTTGCGCTTTGTTTGCCATCAGCCACTGTCAGCGTTAAAGCGGCGGTCTGGCCATGCTGATCGGTCACGACCACGTCGGATGTGCCGCTGCTGACTGCGATTGCGGTCCAGAAGCCGGAGGCATTCTCGACGCGGATGACATTGGGCTGCGTGGAGACCACACTTTTTATATCCGCGCTGGGACTGATATTCAAGCCGCTGCGGTCTCCGGGGCGGAGGGTGCAGCCCTTGCAGCTGCTGACGCGGATGCCGGATGCGGCAGGGGCGATCCCCGTGTATGGATGCCCGGTGTCGATTTGGACTCCGGCGTTCCAATACACATTGAAACCGACCTGCTCGCCCATGTCCCGCAGCTTCACATAGTTGTGTCCCGCAATGTTGTAGGCTTGCATTTCCACCTGCTGACCATCCACAAAGATGGGCTGCCAGGTAGGTTCCGCCGTGATCCCGGCTGCGACCGCGATAGAGCCGCCGGTCAACGCCGCGCCGATCACCATGCCGGTGAACATCATACTGACATTCTTTCTCACATTTTTGCTCTCGTTCATCTTTCTGCCTCCATTCTAACTGTGTATGTGTGAAAATCTTCTTCGCAGCTTCACCATATCACAAGTGAGGGGCAGAAGTCGAACAGAACCGATTCGGCAAAAGGGAGAAAGATTCAGACCTCCGCTGCGGTGACGCACCAGCGCTGGTCCCGCTGGTTGCGGACGCAGGTGTAGAGCGTCAGCATATTTTCGCCGGAGTCCGCAAGACCGCCGCGATCCGTCTCGCTGACCTTGCTGACGTCCGTCACCTTGTAGGTGCGGGTGCCCAGCTTGGTGGTCAGGGTGATGGTATCCCCGATGTCCAGCGTGTGGATCTGGCCGAAGTAGCTGTTGGCACCCCGGTTATGGGCGGCGAGGCAGACGTTGCCGTTCCAGATGGAGGTGTCCTCAAAGTGCCCGATCCCCTTGGCAAGCGTCTTGCTGTCCGTCCCCTGATAAATGCGGACGCTCAGATCCAAAGTAGGGATCTCCAGCCTGCCGAGAGATCCGTTTTTATAGTAGAGCTCACTCGTCACATCTGTGAACAGCACGACGGGCTGATAGCCGCTGCCGCCATTCACTGTGCTGCCGGGTGTGACAACGCCGGAGGCGCTGCCGCCAACGACCGCGCCGGACGCGGGAATACCGCCGGGGGCAAGGTTGGGCGTGAGGTACTCGCCGGTGTGGAGGGCGTTCATGCTCTCCGAGCCAAATGCAGGCGGAATAAGCGCAGCATTTTTGCTCATGTCGGCGTTTTTCATAGCGCCGCCATCTGTCGTGTGGATGACCTCAATAGATGTATCCCTGCCAAAGTCAAAGTCCTTCGGAGGGGCAATGCTGTATTCCAGCGCCGAGGCACTGGCCGCAAGGGATGCCATCATACTGACGGCAAGTGCGAAAGTCAAAATCTTTTTCATTCTGTATCCTCCTCATCCGCGTTTTCTTTTCTGTGCTTCACCAGCAGCGCACCACCGACACCCGCGCTTGCCGCGGCCACAATTCCGAGGGGAATCAGCACATAGGACCAGCGGAAAGCGGATGCCGCGGAAGGTACATTCGCAGGCTCTGCGGGCTGGATGGGCGTTCCATCAAAAATGGCAACATAGCGGACACGGTTCAGGGCGATCCGGCTGACGGTCCCGGTATAATCCGCCGTGACGGTATAGCCTTTCACATAGCTGCTGGTGGCGCTGCCGGAGTAGGTGGCAACGGCCGTGTAGCGATCTGCCACGGCGTAACCATCCATGTTAGCGGTGTTGTCCGTCTGCCACTGGATGTCCGTGAGCGTCAGGGTCTTGCCGTTTTCCGTAATGGTTTTGGGAAGATACTGCGTATCCTGCTCGGCAAGATTGGGGTAGCTGCGCTTGACGGAAAGCTGCTTTGTAGAACTGCCGTAGCCAGAGGGTTCCACCTGCACGGTATCAAGTCGGAGCGTCAGGGTCCCCATGAGGCCGTCGTCCGTGATGAATTCCCGCTCCTGCGGCAGCAGCGCCAACACAGATTCCATATCTTTCTTGGCGCTTTCAACGGAAATGTGCTCCGTATGCTGACGGCTCTCGTTTTCAGGAAGCTCCTGCTTCAGAAGATCCGTCAGGGTGTAGTGGAAGCCGTCCTGCCGGAAGTCCGAGCGGGGGATACCGGCAGGATCGTCTTCGGGGCTCAGGTCATAGATCTTTTTCAGTTCCGTGCCATCGTCACTGCGGACGATGGTGGTGGGGTAGCAGACCTTGGCGTTCGGTGCCGCAGGCTCAAAGTCCGCTGCCAGCGCGGTGGGCGTCAGCGCCAAGGTCAGGCACAGCGCCGCGGCGCAAAGGGAAAGCATTCGTTTCATTTTGTGTTCCTCCTTAATGTTTCTTCATTTTATAGTGATCTCTTGTCTGCTCCAGCAGGAGGTCATATTCCCAAGGCTCCACTTCTAAGGAGAGGTAGGCGCCATCCTTCGTCATACCATCCACCCGATAGCGCAGCACCAGAGGAAGCTGCCGCTGCTTTTTCACATCCTGGGGTGAGAGCCAGCCAGCGCCTTCTACAAAAACAGCGCGAATGGCGGAATCATAGTTTTCTTCATAGCCCTGCCAGAGAAGGGCCTCCCGCAGTTCTTTCCGCAGCTTTCTGCGCTGGGGAACGGGGATCAGGCGCTCCGGCTCCAGCAGAAAACGGGGACGCAGGCTTTCCAAGCAAATATCCAGCGCGTCTTTCAGAGCAGCGTTCTTTTTCGTCAAGCCGCCGCACCGGTAATCTGCCGCCAGAACATCCTCGCCCTGGGCATCGCCGGGGAAAAGACGCACACAGCGGATGAGCTCATAGGCGTGGGCATCATCCGCCATGCCGAGGACGCGGGCCCCATCCATGGGGAGTGTCCGGTAATGGGAAATCGCGTCATTCAACGTGGAAAAACGTTTCACACCCCAGCCGGATCTTCCGGGCCGAAGATCGTCCACGGTGTAATAGGTCATGCTCATGCAAGTATCCTCCTCACTTCATTTTCATACCGCCCATTGTGGGGGCGTCCGTCTGTTCCTGCGTTTTCAGCTCCTTCAACTTTTCCCGCGCCCAGTCGGGCAGAAACTTGTCATCCAGTACGCCGATGAAATCCTCCCGGTTCCATCTGGCTGTTTCACCGTCCGAGAGGCAGGTGGCAAAGACTGCGCGACCACTGGAATGAGGCTCGCAGCCAAAGCCGCTCCGAGCATACAGAAGTTGGTAATCCTGCCCCCAATACTGCTCCCGCAGCGCCTCCGGTGACAGCACCAGCACCTTGCCGGTGAAGTCCTGCTTCGCACGGTCACCAACGCAGTGCTCCGCGCCGAACAGGTTCAGCGCCTGCACTGCCTTGCGGTAGAAAGTGACGAAGCCATCCAGCACAGCCGGATGGCTTCGGACAACAAAGTCGCTGTTGTGGTTGATGTCTTTGGGGATGCAGGCGCGCTCCGCCCACTGCTTGTTGGCATGGCCGAAGCGCCCGTCCCACTTGAGTTCGTGCAAGGTGTTGGCAAGCACCCACGCGGTGCGCTTGTAGCCGTATTCCTCCAGCACCGGCGTGATACAGTTCTTGTCCAGATGCATCCCGTCGAAGCTCTGACGGATGGCGTCCTCGATGGCGCTGCGGCAGGCGATGTTCGCCTTGTGGCTCTCCCGCCAGAGAGGAAGCTCGTTCCGATCCCTCGCCTCGGCGGAGGAATAAGGGTAGAGATAGGTGTCATTCATTCTGAGATTTCCTCCTTTTCCAGCAGACGGCATACGCCCTCCAGCTGCACACCGGAATCCTCCAGCATGGTGCGAACATCATCGTCCAGCTCGTCGATGAGCACATCCGCGGCGGTTTTCTCCGCTGCCTGCACGATGACTCTGCCCTCCTCTACAAAGGACTCCAGCGCGGCAGTGGGCGAGATCCCCGCCTCCGCCAGCTGACAGGGTGGAATTTCAAGGCCGGAGCATTGGGGTTTGCGTTCACAGGCACCGCATGCCGTTTCCGTCATTCCGGCCTCCATTGCCATCTGGCTTCTCTCCGCCAGACGGGAGATCAGCTGCGGCGTTACGGTGGAAAGCAGAGAAATGGTTTTCAGCAGCTCTGCCACGGTGGGATCTCCCGGCAGCAGCAGAACACAGCCGCTGTCGGTATGGAGGATCAGGTCGCTGACATCTGCAAGGCCGGAGAGCTGCAGCGCGGCGCGGGGAATGGCAAGGGTCTTGTTCGCGGGGTCATGGTTCAAATGGAATTTCATGATGTTTGCCTCCTATTTTTTGATTTGTTTAACATTTCAATGGGCACTTTGGCTCGTGGATCATCTCATAGCGGGTATCGCCGTCACCGCCCAGCAGGTTTTCCAAGGAGAGCTGCCAGCAAGCCTTACGGGGATCATAGTTCGTGATGATGATTTCCTCATATTCACTTCCTGCCCTTTGCGACATACTATTTGGGCGCGAGGTCCGGAAAATAAAGCAGCCATCTTGATAGAGATCGCAAATGTATTCCTGATAGTTATACGAAACAATAAAGTACCCCTCACTCCCGATGAGCACATCGTGAAGCCGCTGGTGATCCTTCAGCGGAAACTCTACCGGATAGCAGCCCTCTGCCATATAGTAGGGCGGATCGCAGTAAAGTACGGCATTCTTCCTGTCATATTGGCGAATCAGCTCCTCAAAGTCCTTATTCTCAATGACAACATTGGCCAGCCTGCGGGAGCACTCCCAAATCAGATGGAAGAAGCGGCGGATATCGCAGGGCTTACCGCCAAAGGACTTGGCGCCGCCGCTGAAACTGTATCGCACCAGCTTGAAGTAATCCGCGGCACGGCGAATATCTCCGCGTGGCGCGCGTTCCAACATGAGGGCACGGATGGCTTCCGCGTCGGGAGGATCTAAGAATACCTCAGTCAGATCCATTTCCTCCTGCAGATAATCATCCGTGATCTCATCCTTTGAGAAAAATTTATAGAGGACGTTGAAGTCATCCCGTGTGTTCAGCGGCAGGAACCCCAATTCCGCTAAGAGCGCCATGGTACGGTTTTTCACGCAGCAGAAGAGGTTCGTTAGATTTCCGTTGTAGTCATTGTAGACCTCCATACAGCCCCGCTGGATAGGACGGCTCATTGTCATTGTGCCGCTGCCGCCGAATACATCGATGAAACGCTTATAGTGGTCCGGCATCAGCTTGTTGATGATCCACAGCAGCTTGCCCTTGCCGCCTACCCAGGGGATAAAGCTGTTCAAGATGCACCTTCTTTCAAAGGAAAAGCATCCAGTGACCGCTCTAATCCGCGTCTTGCTGCCGCAAGTCCATTTTCCATGTTTTGAAGCTGCTGAATCGTGGAGTAGACTTCACCGGCAGTCGCCGCGTAGAAGTATCCGCATCGATCGCTCCCAATAGGAACACCCTTGCGTCTCATACGATTTACAAGTTTTCGAAGATCTGTTCCGCTAATCCCTATAGCCGCTTCCAGCGCAGCGCTGCTCGCACTGTACCTTCGCCCGGTACATGCTCCTTTCAGATAACTCAATAATTTTTCTTCTCGCATTTTTGCTCCTTTCCGGGGTTGTACTCCCGGAGGAAGGGACAATGCGCAAAAAAGAAGGGGCCGCTTTCCCCATCCGGGAATACGGCCCCTAAGTGTGATTGTTTTTCTGAATGTTCCGTTCTTGCGGAACGGTAATCGCCCCGTGTGCTCCTGTGAAACAAACGCCATCTCCCATATAATTTAAGAACGGATACCGTTCAAAAGGAGATTGCGTATGGATCAGGTCGCATTGGGTAAACGGATCAAGGCCGCTCGCGAGCGAGTCGGCATGACGCAGGAAGATCTTGCTGCCGCTGTGGATTATAGCGTGGATCATGTGAGCGTTGTAGAGCGGGGCGTGAAGCCGCCAAAGCTGGAAAAGCTGGTTGCCATTGCCAACGTGCTCAATGTTGGGACAGACGAGCTTCTTCAGGACAGTTTGAACGCGGCGACGATGCTCCGAGCCACGGAACTCTCCGAGCGTTTGAAGACGCTCTCCCCGGACGGGCAGCGTAAGGTGATGAATGTGCTGGACGCATTGATCACTGAATTCCAGTAACAGTATGACAGAGGTTTGCTTTTTGCAGACCTCTGTTTTTTTCGACTGCGTTCGACATATTTCCCGTAGACTCCTGTGGTATTGTAGTTCCATAAGAACGATAACCGTTCTAAAAAGGAAGGAGTGAACGATATGAAACAAATGAATATTCGTGCCGAAGCAGCTCTGCTGGAAGTAGCCCGCAGACACCATACCACCGTGGAAGAGGTGCGCAGGGAGATCCGTCTGGCTATGGCGATGGCAATGTGTAACCCTGACCCTGCCACGCGGAAAATCTGGGGTGAGATCCCATGTGATGGAAACGTCCTCACGCCGGAGGATCTCATCACCTATGCCGCGATGCGATGCCGGGAAGGGGAGTGCTGAAAGTTTCTTGCCCGTTTCACGGGTCAAGGCGGTGTTATTTCATTTTCATCTCCATTTTCTGTGTTTCCTGCATTGGTGACAGCATAGGCTGATAGTCCGCACGGTGCAGCAGGCCGTAGGGCGAGAGCACTGCGTTGTCATCCCTGATGAGGTCGCAGCCGTAGGCATAGAGGTTCACATGGGAGAGCAGCAGCTCCGCCGAGTGGTCATCCGTCATGAAGTGAAGCTGGTCGATGGCAGTTTCCTGCGGTGAACTGATCTCTGGCGCGAGGATGTAGTCCGCCAGATGCTCCGTTAGGAACAGGGCGGTTTCGATGTCCCGTACCTCGAACTGCTCCAGCAGAGCCTTCAGCTTTGGCACCTCGGATCTCGGAATGTCCCGTGCGGCCTTGGTGAAGGCGTTAAATTCCTCCAGCTCCATGGGCAGATCGGTGAAGTCCGCCGCATAGGGGATGATCCCGTCATAATCAATGACCGTGACGCCCTCCCAACCCTCCACACCGAGCTGTTCCTGCGCGTCCAGCAGCTCCGCCTCTGCTGCGGGAAGATCCAGTGTCACCGTGCGCGCATCGCCAATGTCGGGATGCAGTCCGAGCGTGAGCCGGAAGAGGTATCCCGGCTTTCCCGGCAGCGCCTTTTGGCCAGGCG
>ERZ779880.2490-NODE-2490-length-12951-cov-3.068006_pt1 | contig 12951 bp, 5 predicted proteins | sample MGYA00511555_ERZ779880 | MGnify/ENA primary metagenome ERZ779880 (study PRJEB29588, sample SAMEA2145815) | human gut metagenome | biome: human gut; feature: human-associated habitat; material: faeces | place: Denmark | collected 2008/2010 ...
GGTGACGCCAATCGGCTGCTTGATAACAATCAGGCGTTTATCGGCCTGATGACCGGGAATGGTGTCGCCATAAATGCGTTTGCCTTCTTCGGCAAACCACTCAATAAAAGAGGCGGCGTAGCTGATTTCGCCTTTCGCTTCAGCCAGCGGTTTACCCTGTTCGAGGGTCATCAGGCGCGCTAAATCGTCCTGATGCTCCATCATCAAATTGAACCAGTTGCGCAGAATGTTGGCGCGTTCTTTGGCGGTGAGCGCACGCCAGACGGGCAGGGCGCGGTTGGCGGCGTCGATAGCGGCGCGGGTTTCATCAGCGCCCATTTTGGGTACGCTACCCAGCTTGTCGCCGTTCGCCGGATTGGTGACGTCGATGACTTCACCATTGTTGGCGTCCAGCCATTCCCCGTTAATCAACGCCTGCTGGCGGAATAAGTTACTGTCGTTCAGTTTCATCGCTACATCCTGTTTTCAAAGGTTATTGATTAAACGCGGCGTGTAAGGCATCCACACTACGTGCCGCTCGCAGCGTGCGTCCGGGGTTACTCTGGCTTGCCAACAGCGTTTGTACCTTGCTGACAATATGCGCACCAATAGGAATTGCTGATGTCGCTGCCGGGGAGGGCGCATTGCAGGTGTGGATCGTGCGCGGGGTGGTGACAAACAGAAAATCGTCAATCAGCTTGCCGTCCGGCGATACCGCCTGCGCCCGCACACCGGCGGGCCAGGGCTGGAGATCGCTTAACGAAAGCCGGGGACAATACTTTTGCACCAGCCGCAGATAGCCGCTTTTGCACAGCGAGTTTTTCATCTCGCCCAGTCCTGAGCGTAGATGGTTTTGCAGCACCCGGCGAATCCCCGACGAGCCTAAAATCTCCAGCGTGTCGCTAAATGAGAAGTCGCGCTTGCGATAGCCTTCGCGTTTGAAAGCCAGCACCGCGTTTGGCCCGACGGTGACGCTGCCGTCGATCATGCGGGTGAGATGCACGCCCAAAAACGGCATTGCCGGGTCGGGAATGGGGTAAATCAGATGGTTAACAATCTGGTTATGCTCCGGCGCCAGGCGGAAATACTCGCCGCGGAACGGGCAGATAATAAAGCCCGGTTCGAGGCCGAGCATTTTCACCAGCCGGTCAGCCATCAGCCCGGAACAGCTAATCAGCGTCGATGCTTCATAGTCGCTGCCCTGACGGGTACGTATCACCACGCCGCTTTTATGCTCACTAAGGCCGCTGACTTCGGCGTTATAGATAATCTCGCCGCCTCTAGCCTGGAAAATTTTTGCCATCGCCGCCGTGACTTCGCGGTAGCTGACAATGCCGCTGGACGGCACAAAAATACCGCCAAGCCCGGTGATATTCGGTTCGCGCTCGCGCAGTTCATCGGCGTTTAACCACTCGCGCTCGATACCGTTTGCCGCCGTGCGTTCCCACAACGCGCGCATCCGTTCCATTTCGAGTTCAGAGGTGGCGACCAGCATCTTGCCGCAGTTGTCATAGCGAATGCCGTTTTGATCGCAAAAGGCTTTAGTGGCGCGGTTTCCCGCCAGGCAAAACTGCGCCTTCAGGCTACCGGGCGTGTAATAAACCCCGGCATGGATCACGCCGCTGTTGTGGCCCGTCTGATGACAGGCCGGGCCGGACTCTTTTTCCAGCAACGCAATGCGGGCATCCGGATAGACATCAATCAGTTGCATGGCGGTCGACATGCCGATGATGCCGCCGCCAATAATCACAAAATCATACATCCGCTCAATTCCTTTGCGCTTACTGATGCGTCTGATAGTGGTGAGTGGCGTAAGCGAAATAGCCACGCTGACGCATCAGTTCACGGCGCAGATCCGGGTGCGGAGTAAAGCGGTCGCGACCGTGCAGCCAGAACAGGTTGTTAATCAACAGGAATTTGCCAACGGGAACGGGTACAGAAAGAATGCCTTTACTGATTTCAATGGCGTCCGAAAGCTCGCTCAACCACACGCCTTCTTCGAAGTCTTTTGGCTGGACGAACTGGTCGATATAGCGCATCACCGGGCGACCCTGTTGATCAACGTCGAACACTGGATGGAAAACATCTTTGCTGACGTTTTTGCTCGGCGGCGCGGCAAAGCGCATCGGGCGACGCGCCATTGGATGGCGGAAATAGTGGTCCAGATGTTCCCAGTCATCGAGATGCAGCAGCAACGAATTTCCACCCTGCATGTTCTGCTCGTCGATTTTCATCATCAGCACATAGTCAGTGATCTCTTCGACGTAGGTGCCGTCGTTGTGCAGCTCCATTACGCGGTGCGGCTGACGCAGATAGCTGTCTGAGTTATCGACATTTTTCACTACAAAACGCGCGTAATACTGACCGCTCATCGCATCGAAATTGGAACGGCCAATCAGATGCGCCACCGCCGTCGCCAGCTTCACCATCTCATCCGCTTGCTTCACATCATCGACACCCACCGCATTGATCAACAGCGCACCTTCAGCACGGTTTAGCAGGGTCTTCAACAGCAATGGTTGCAGCTGGTTCGCACACAGATCGTCAAGAATTTTACCTACCCGAAAACGCAGAAACGATTTGTACTCCAGCGCCTGCACGGGCCATTCGGCAACCTGTTCGAGAAACTGTTTGGTCGTCTGTTCGGTGAAGGTGAGTTCCAGCAGACGCGGGGATTGCGCCGACGGGATGAGAGTGAATCCGCTATAGTCCTGGTCTGAATCGACAGCGTTATTTTGTACGGCGGTCAGTGCATTCATCAGAAGCGATCCTCTTATGAGATGTAGGGTGACATGGCGATGCTCATTTCGTAGCCATAATCTAAAAATATCTACATTTCTGAAAAATGCGCACAAATGCGCCATATTGTTTTCTTATTGTGATAAAAAGCAACAAATTGGTAACATTTAACGTAGGGTATTAAGGCAAAGTGAGACAGGAAATGAATAACTAAAGCAACAGGTTAGGGGGGGATTACCATCAGAGAACAGATTATCTGGTCGATAAAAAACGGTAAATGGCTTCACTGCAAAATGACCGCTAGTAAACTAAATATATTATCTGCCCCGTTTTAGCGGGGCAGATATAACATTAAATTACAAATAGAGATAGTTCAGCGGTTCTCCTGTTTTCCCTAAAAGAAGAGCGCTACGCCCAGGAATATTGATATTTAGAGTTCCGCCTCTAAGCATAAATGCTTTACCAGGGGGGATAATTTTTCGGGTATTATTAATAATAATGTTAACGCTATTACTCCCCATGTTTTTATATTTTCCAGGTTGCAATTTGTTAGGCCAGGCACCTTCAACTTCTTCGTTTCCTTTATTTATTATAACTAGTCCATCATGAGGAGAGTGATTAATGTTCACCGAATCCCCACGACTAAAGGCCAGAACGTTTTTAGTTGCAAATACACCCTCAAATGCGCTCCATATTCCTGCTTTATCTATATATAATGCGTGGAATTCATTGTAGAGCTGCTGATAGGTAGAGCAACCTTTATTAAGCCACGCCTCACCGCCGACACGCGTCGACCCATCATAATTTTTAATTTCAGTCGTTGATTTTAATACTTGGCCATCCCAGTAAACTAAAGGCCTGCTGAACGGGAGAGCGGCCATATATGCCATTGCTAATTGTTCATCTTGTTGATGGTTAAATAGAAAGTCATTGAAAAGATTGCCATTGTTAGGAAAATCGTGGTTAATGTTAATCAATATCCGTCTTTTTGATGGGATGCTTGAGATTGTGGAACTCGGTTTTGATGCAAGGGTTTGGAGATCGCCACCAAATGAAAAAGCTTTTATCGTCTTCATGAGCAATGAAAAATCAATGGCGCTTAAATCATCTCTTTCATAAAGCAGCGATGACATTTGTTCTTCATCCAACTGGCAAGTTACCAGATATTCCATGTAATTCATAACGGCTTTTTCATGATATTTTGGGTTAAATAAGTTAGTATTGTGTAATCGCTCATTATAATTTTTAAGCGGTGGGGTTATTGATCTTTCTATTTGTTCATGTTTTGAGTGTTTTGCTGCATCGTAACGTAAACCTCGTACGCCATATTTTCGCATTTCACGAACGTATTGATTTTGCAACATAATAACCTAGTCACTTTTGGGGGGGGTTTTAGGCATTCCATTTAAACGCTTTTCTTTTAATGCATGGAGGTTTTCCCATTCATCCTTAGAAATATTATCTTTACTTGCTTCGAAGTCTTTTGCTGTGAGATGTATATCTTCTGGATGGATTTGTTTACGTTCTTTTGTTACTGGATCTATAGTAAATGGAATCAAAACCTGACCTTGCCAATAGCCAGGGATACCACCTTCTATATCTTTACTGATCTTCGCTCGTATATCAGCAGAGGGATAATCCAGGTCATTTTTACCACTACCCCCGATTCCCATAAAGTTAAAGGTATAATCAGGAATGATATCGATACCAAATTTTTTAGCATCTTTAACCAATGCGATAAAATCCTGCAAATCTCCCATTGGATTATGGATGGTACAAAGATCTTCGGGTTGATAAGCGTGAAACCAGTAACCTTTTTCTTCTTCGGGAGTTTCTGGTCCGTCGGCGCGGAAAGTTGTCACTGGAGGGATTTGTATATACCCATAATGGCAACGTGCAAACTCAGACATATTTTCCCTGATTTGCTGGTAGGTGGCATTAAAAGCATGAAGAATCGCTTCGCCAGGTTTTTTGGGGGTGATGATTTCACATTGTGATTTCTGAACAGCAGTAAGGGATTTACGCTCAAGTGTTTGCCGTAGATGTTCTGGATTGATTAATATTTTAAATGTTTCTTGCTGTCCGGAAGGTGACGTCACGTTAATATTATATACATCGGCTGCTAGCTCATAGTCAGGAATGTTAATAGCATATGCAACATACTTATCTTTTGGGGACGGTTTGTCAGATATAATGTGAGTGAAATGTTCAGCTGGACCATACTGATGAACACCGCTGTTATCACCTCTTTCAACCATTGTATCTCGTTGATAAACCCATATTTTCCCTTCTCCTATCCTGTCTGGCGCTGTAATGCTACGCTGTGCAGCTTTATTCAGCTCTCGGTAAGTTGTATCTGGAGAAAGGGAAATTTTATAATCGTTTTTTAACAGATCATTAATGACTTTTTCTGCGTGAAAAGTTGATATAATTTCTCTGTCTTTTAAATCCTGAGGATAAACTCCACAAGCATTAATAATATTTGTTACACAGTTTAGATATTCTAATGTATTTAATTTGGAATTTAGATCCCCGTCAGTAATGTTCCATGATAACAATGAGGGGTTGTCGATAGGTAATTTTCTTGGTCCTGGTTTTATAGAAAACATAATAACGTTCCTCTAATGGTAGAGTAATATGATGTATACGGAAACATAAAAATGTTTAATTGTTGTGAAAGTAATTGCAAACAGATGTCCTACTTTTATCCAATATTTATATGGAAAAGGATAATGCTTAAATCTGTTTTTTTAATTATCGATGTGGTCTGGAGAGGCAACTGTCAAAAATCGCTCATACGAAACTAATTATTAGCAGAATAAGTTCTATAAAAGAATATATTGCTATATGAAGTTTATTTTTATGGAGTGAAAAGTAACAGATATCATAATGATGCGAAAACTCTTCAGTTAATGTAATAAACTTATATTATTAGATACAAAATCATTACAAAGTATCATTGAATCGATGATAACTATAGATTGTGCTAATTATTAACATTTGCTTGTTGACTGCGAGTATCGACTTTGCGGAATGGAGGTGGTGTCGGGTTTTATGTCGCATGTATTGACGACCCAGGATGGATGAGAACGCATAAAAATCTGTGATTTACATCATAAGATCATCATGTTTATTGCGTGGGTTATAAGTATTGTTATTGCATACTTAAGGCCCTTTAGCTCAGTGGTTAGAGCAGGCGACTCATAATCGTCCGGTCGCTGGTTCAAGTCCAGCAAGGGCCACCAAATCATCATTCATGTATCAGGAAGAGTTAAGGGTACAAGGGTTACTCGATGGCGGTCTATATTTCACGATTAACGCCATTTCAAGGAAGAAGTGCGGTGGGTGGTTTCGAATGAGGGCTGGTGTTTTGGTACGTGGCACGCCACTGCAATGTATTTATCTATCAGTACTCATTCAAAAGTATTTGGAAAAAATGCCTGCTATGCCAAGCGGGCAAATTGCTTACATGTGGAATTAAGTAATTAACGATAAAGCCAGCGTATTATCATTTATTATACCCATTCATTTAATCAGGTTAATTACTCAAATCACTGAACTATTCTCTGTTCGCTCACTGATGATAAGGGAGTACCACAACCAATGTATGTAGAACAATGCCGTAGAGTAAGGATGAAATGTCTCTGCCACGCCTTAAACATCTACTACTGACTAGAACACCCGCCGCAGGTAGATGAGTTTTGTGAGCGTTACAGGAGCGTGGCTATGCTCATTAATCAACGCTATTTAGATATAAATTTCTAACACTCGAAAAACGATTTTCACTAATAAATTATAACGGGTGGTTTTTATCATACAGCGAAATAACCTTTTGTTTATTAAATTTAACATTCCTGTGCTAATTTAATTAAAAGTTCCATGCGTAGCAAGTGAAGCAGTTAATGTCAGCAATTGTCTCAAATGAGCGATTTTTTATAGTGACAAACAATAATAACATTAAAAATAGCCATGTAGACATTAACTGAGGAATAGAAAATGTTAATTAATAAAAGCAACGGATTTAACGCTAGCGCAGTTTGGGGTAGTGGAAGTTATAATGAAAATAAATCTTCTAAACACATGGAGCTACTAGCTCATAGTATTGTAAAATTAATTTGTAAGGAAGCTGCATCAGAGACGTATCGCGGTGCTCTTGAAATTTTACAAAAAATGATGTCTGAATGTATATATCAAGAAGGCAACGCCTTTGTCATTATGGGAGCTGGGGAACAATTAAAACGTATTAAATATGATGTTGATGAAAATAACTTAAAGGTATTCAACGTACACTTTGATAATAATGAAGTGTTAGTTACTGATGGTGAGCCTGACGTAGTATGTTTAAGCAAGCAGGTCTGGGAAAATCTTCTCATTAAATTAAAACCGGAGATCAAGGAAAATGTGGCTTCTGAAGTTCATAAATCAGCGAATAAAGGTGAGATTGAGCAATTAGTTGAATGGTCTAAAAGAAATGAACAAACCCTTTTCGATAATATAATAAAAAGTGATTTTCATGTTGGTTCACTTAAGCCAGGTAGTATGAATGGTGTTATTTTAGAAATGCCACCAAATGTCTGTATGGAACCACGTAATTCATATGAAAACAAAATAGATGAGGTTTCATCTTTGTCAGAGTCAGAGGAACACCCCATAGATATTCAAAAAATAACAGATGCGTTTGTGAAGGAGTTCAAGGGGATATTATTTGATAAAAATGGAAGATCTTCAGAGCTTCTGTTTAATTTTTATGAATGTTGCTATACGTTTTTACCAAGAGCGCAGCCTCAAGATAAAATCGATAGCTATAATTCAGCACTGCAAGCTTTTTCCATCTTTTGTTCATCTACGTTGACACATAATAATGTAGGCTTTGATTTCAAATTATTTCCAGAAGTCAAGCTGTCTGGAGAACATCTTGAAACGGTATTCAAATACAAAAATGGCGATGATGTCCGGGAGATAGCCAAAATTAACATTACTCTCCAAAAAGAAGAGGGTGGCTTATATAATCTACGTGGATTGGATTTTAAGGGATGCTTCTTTTCTGGACAGAACTTCAGTAACTATGATATTCAATATGTGAACTGGGGAATGTCATTGTTTGATGTTGATACTCCGTGTATTTTTAATACGCCTGCTAACCATGAGAGTTATGAAAAATCATTAAAACCTGTAAGCGAAAACGGTTTAAATGGAGTCTTATCTGATCGTAATAAAAAAATAAAAATGATCACGGGTGTGGCACCATTCGATGATATTTTATTTATGGATGATGACTTTGATGATAACTCCCCTGAGGATGCTCCCATTGAGAATAGTCCTGTTGTGAATAGTCCTCTTGTATAAAGTTCTAAAAGCAGTTTTCAATGATAAATAAATGGCAATTTTTATAAAGAGATAATAACGTAGATTGAAACAATATGTATTATTGATTGAGTAAACGGGATTATTCTTCACACTACATCCATTTTAGTGTCACTACCAAAGAAAAAGGGGCTACGTTTTCATGTAACCCCTTGATTTATTTGGTGGGCTGGCAGTGACTGAATTGGTGCTGTAATTGGTTGAAATATTTCATCTATTGTCTGGTTCAACTTTCCTTAGCTGCCTGAAAGTTTTTTGATCTCACCCAGCAATAACAGCGTTACGGTGCACCACGCCTGACTGAAGAACTGCGTGCTCAGGGTTACCGCTTCAACGTAAAACCGTGGCAGGAGGTCCGGACTGAAAAAACTGGTCAGGACATCATCGGCAGGGAACGCACTGCTAGTCTGTAAACTGAACCGACTGGGGCGCAGTATGTGGCATCTTGTCGTGCTGTTGGAGGAGCTGTGCGAACGTGGTATTAACTTTCGTGCTCTGGCCCAATCTATATTTGCCCAACAATGGGGGGACGAATGCTGTAAAAGTAAAACAATCTGCGATCTCAAAGTTATTGTGTGATTTTTATGTGAGCAGAAGATATTCATCAGAAACGATTATGTAAATCATTTTATTTTGCCAACGGCCTCATTGTCGAAAGAAAAGAATACGCCCGTATTTCCTGAATGGATTGACTTTTTTATCCAACCACACTTCAGCGCACTGCGTTTAAAAAATGCCTCATTCTTATGCGGAATATCATCATTTCATCATGATGTCTTTGATGAGCGGTGAACACAATACACTTGCGCTGTCTCTTCAGGATGAATCCCCTGGTCTGGTGCCTGTGGGCTGATGTTGCAGCAAAGCTAAGGTCGCTTAAACGCTACTCAGTATTCACTTTTCAGAGGATGAAATTTATGAACAGGACCAGTCCCTATTATTGTCGTCGCTCAGTACTTTCCTTATTGATATCTGCCTTGATATATGCCCCGCCCGGGATGGCTGCCTTCACTCCTGATGTTATTGGTGTGGTAAACGATGAGACTGTAGATGGCAGCCAACGAGTAGATGAACGAGGTACAACAAATAACACTCATATTATCAACCATGGCCGGCAGGAGGTCTATGGTGGGATATCTAATAGTAGTATTATTGAAACTGGTGGCGAGCAACTAGTATCAATCCATGCCGATATTAACGGGCAAGCTAATAATACAACCATTAATGGAGGCAGACAGTCAATTCATGACGGGGGTATTTCCACAGGTACGATAATCGAGAGTGGCAATCAGGACGTTTATAAAGGGGGTATCAGCAATGGAACGACAATTAAGGGCGGTGCTTCACGCGTAGAGGGAGGGAGTGCGAATGGAACACTCATTGATGGTGGTAGCCAGATAGTAAAAGTTCAAGGGCATGCTGATGGTACAACGATAAATAAGTCTGGCTCTCAGGACGTAGTACAAGGAAGTCTGGCAACGAACACAACCATAAATGGTGGTCGACAGTATGTTGAACAGAGCACAGTAGAAACAACCACCATCAAAAATGGCGGTGAGCAAAGAGTATATGAGAGCCGTGCGCTGGACACGACGATTGAAGGCGGAACTCAGTCTCTGAATAGTAAGTCAACGGCAAAAAATACTCAGATCTATTCTGGTGGTACGCAAATTATTGATAACACCAGCTCCTCGGATGTTATTGAAGTTTATTCCGGTGGCGTGCTTGATGTTAGTGGTGGTACGGCAACAAATGTTACCCAGCACGATGGTGCAATTTTAAAAACTAACACTAACGGTACGACGGTGAGCGGTACGAATAGTGAAGGTGCATTCTCCATCCACAATCACGTGGCAGACAATGTGTTGCTGGAAAACGGTGGTCATTTAGACATAAACGCATATGGTTCGGCAAACAAGACGATTATTAAAGATAAAGGAACAATGTCAGTTTTAACCAATGCTAAAGCTGATGCGACCCGAATAGATAATGGCGGGGTTATGGATGTTGCAGGAAACGCGACAAATACCATAATTAATGGTGGCACACAGAATATTAATAATTATGGCATAGCCACAGGCACCAATATCAACAGCGGAACGCAAAATATCAAAAGCGGCGGGAAAGCTGACACAACAATTATATCCTCCGGGAGCCGGCAGGTTGTTGAGAAAGATGGTACGGCAATTGGCAGCAATATTAGCGCCGGAGGCTCGCTGATTGTCTATACCGGCGGTATTGCACATGGGGTTAACCAGGAGACGGGCAGTGCTTTAGTTGCCAACACGGGTGCAGGGACTGATATCGAAGGATACAACAAGCTCTCTCACTTCACTATTACCGGAGGGGAGGCTAATTATGTTGTGCTGGAAAATACCGGCGAACTGACGGTAGTGGCTAAAACCTCGGCGAAAAATACTACCATTGATGCTGGCGGTAAGCTGATTGTCCAGAAGGAGGCTAAAACAGATAGCACCAGACTTAATAATGGTGGCGTTCTGGAGGTTCAGGACGGTGGTGAGGCTAAGCATGTTGAGCAACAATCCGGCGGCGCATTAATTGCTTCCACGACCTCCGGAACACTTATCGAAGGAACCAACAGTTATGGTGATGCTTTCTACATCAGGAATTCAGAAGCTAAAAATGTAGTGCTGGAAAACGCTGGCTCATTAACAGTCGTCACTGGTTCCCGGGCAGTTGACACGATTATTAATGCCAACGGCAAAATGGATGTTTATGGAAAAGATGTTGGCACTGTACTCAATAGTGCTGGCACCCAAACAATATATGCCAGTGCCACTTCTGATAAAGCAAATATCAAAGGTGGCAAGCAAACGGTATATGGTTTAGCCACTGAAGCAAATATCGAAAGTGGTGAACAAATTGTTGATGGTGGGTCAACAGAGAAAACACACATCAATGGTGGCACGCAAACCGTTCAGAATTATGGTAAGGCGATCAATACCGATATCGTCTCTGGCCTACAACAAATTATGGCAAACGGGACAGCGGAAGGTTCCATTATTAATGGCGGTTCACAGATAGTTAATGAGGGCGGTCTGGCTGAAAACTCGGTGCTTAATGATGGCGGCACACTCGATGTGCGGGAGAAAGGCAGCGCAACGGGGATACAGCAGAGTAGCCAGGGCGCGTTGGTTGCAACCACCAGGGCGACGCGGGTCACAGGAACACGCGCGGATGGCGTCGCGTTCAGCATCGAGCAGGGTGCGGCGAACAATATCCTGCTGGCAAATGGCGGAGTGTTAACCGTGGAGTCAGACACCTCTTCTGACAAAACACAGGTCAATACGGGCGGACGGGAGATCGTCAAAACAAAAGCCACTGCGACAGGCACGACGCTCACCGGCGGTGAACAAATTGTCGAGGGTGTGGCGAATGAGACAACAATTAACGACGGCGGAATACAAACAGTTTCAGCTAACGGAGAGGCAATAAAAACAACGATCAATGAAGGCGGTACGCTGACAGTCAACGATAATGGCAAAGCGACAGATATCGTCCAGAACAGCGGTGCCGCTCTCCAGACGAGCACGGCTAACGGTATTGAAATCAGCGGTACTCACCAGTACGGCACTTTTTCCATTTCCGGCAATTTAGCGACCAATATGTTGCTGGAAAATGGCGGTAATTTATTGGTATTAGCAGGTACCGAAGCTCGCGACTCCACGGTTGGCAAGGGGGGGGCAATGCAAAACCAGGGTCAGGACTCCGCCACAAAGGTTAACTCTGGTGGGCAATATACCCTTGGGCGGTCAAAAGATGAGTTTCAGGCTCTGGCCCGGGCAGAAGATCTCCAGGTTGCTGGCGGGACAGCAATCGTCTACGCAGGTACGCTGGCGGATGCATCGGTCAGTGGCGCGACAGGAAGCCTGTCGTTAATGACGCCACGGGATAATGTTACGCCAGTTAAACTCGAAGGGGCGATCCGGATTACCGATAGCGCGACATTAACTATCGGCAATGGCGTTGATACGACGCTTGCCGACCTGACGGCTGCCAGCCGGGGCAGTGTCTGGCTTAACAGCAATAATTCCTGTGCAGGCACCAGCAACTGCGAGTATAGAGTAAACAGTTTGCTACTTAACGACGGTAATGTTTATTTATCAGCACAAACAGCAGCGCCTGCCACAACTAACGGTATATACAATACGCTGACAACCAATGAACTTTCCGGTAGCGGTAATTTCTACCTGCATACCAACGTTGCAGGCTCTCGGGGCGATCAACTGGTCGTCAACAACAACGCCACTGGTAATTTTAAAATCTTTGTTCAGGATACCGGCGTCAGTCCTCAGTCTGACGACGCGATGACGCTGGTGAAAACAGGGGGAGGGGATGCTTCGTTTTCGCTGGGCAATACTGGCGGTTTCGTTGATCTTGGGACCTATGAGTATGTCCTGAAAAGCGATGGCAACAGCAACTGGAACCTGACCAATGATGTCAAACCCAACCCGGATCCCAACCCAAATCCCAACCCAAATCCGAAGCCGGATCCAAAACCAGACCCAAAACCGGATCCGAAACCAGACCCGACTCCCGAGCCAACGCCGACACCCGTTCCGGAGAAACGCATCACGCCTTCTACCGCAGCCGTACTCAATATGGCAGCAACATTACCGTTGGTATTTGATGCTGAGCTAAACAGTATTCGCGAGCGGTTGAACATAATGAAAGCGAGTCCACACAACAATAATGTCTGGGGGGCGACGTATAACACCCGTAATAATGTCAGATGGCGCACTCATCACCGGACTGACCTTTCTTGCCCCCAAAGATGCCACACGGGTTCAGGTTTTTTTTCAGCATTTGCAGGTCAGGTTTGGTGACGGGCCGTGGCAGGATGTTAAG
>ERZ779880.2499-NODE-2499-length-12903-cov-6.328378_pt1 | contig 12903 bp, 9 predicted proteins | sample MGYA00511555_ERZ779880 | MGnify/ENA primary metagenome ERZ779880 (study PRJEB29588, sample SAMEA2145815) | human gut metagenome | biome: human gut; feature: human-associated habitat; material: faeces | place: Denmark | collected 2008/2010 ...
AGCCAGCGCAGCCAAGGCTTCCTGACGCTGGCTGGCGGGCTGGTTATCACGTTCGCAAAGGAAATCCTCGACCTCATTACCGCGTGAGGACGGCACCAAGAGGAAAGGTGGTGATGTCCTGTGGGTGAGTCATGGATCGTCAGCAACTTAAATGCCGCGCTCTCCACATGGAATGACAAACTGGCAGAAATATGGTCGCTGCTGACCGAAAGTCCGCAGACATTCAAAGGCGGGCAGGTCTGGGGCGTTATGACAGGCATCCACGGCGCGTTGCAGGCAATCGGTTATGGGCTGCTGGTGCTGTTTTTTGCCGTAGGCGTTATGAAAACCTGCGGCAGCTTTGTAGAAGTGAAAAAGCCCGAACACGCCCTCAAACTGTTCATCCGCTTTGCGCTGGCAAAGGGTGCGGTGACCTACGGGTTGGAATTGATGCTGGCGGTGTTCTCCATCGTGCAGGGCATGGTGTCCACCATTATTACCCAATCGGGCAGCTCCGGGATGAGCAGCGTATCGCTGCCGCAGGAGTTGATCGACGCCATCAACAATGTGGGCTTTTGGGATAGCATCCCGCTGTGGGCGGTTACGCTGATCGGCGGGCTGCTGATTACGGTGCTGTCCTTTACCATGATCCTCACGGTCTACGGCAGAATGTTCAGCCTGTGGATGTATGCAGCCATTGCGCCGATACCGCTGTCTACCTTTGCGGGTGAGCCTACAAGCAGCGTGGGCAAAAACTTCATCCGCAGTTACGCAGGTGTATGCTTGCAGGGCGTGGTGATTGCACTGTCCTGCATCATTTTCTCCGCCATCTCGTCCAGCCCACCCGCCGTGGATACCGGGGCATCCGTTGTCACCGCTGTCTGGACCTATGTCGGGGAACTGGCGTTCAATCTTCTGGTGCTGGTCGGTGCCATCAAGGGCTGTGACCGCATCGTTAAGGAAATTATGGGACTATAAGGGGGCAATCTATGGAAATCAAAATACCGAAAGAAGTCCGCGACTATCACGAAAACATCTTTTTCGGGCTGAATACGCGGCAATTCATCTGCTCTGTGCTGGCCGTCGGCGTGGCGGTGGGCATCTACTTTGCCTTGCAGCCGTATGTCGGCACGGAAGAAATCGGCTGGATGTGCATCTTGGGCGCCGCACCGTTTGCCGCCTGTGGCTTTTTCACCTACCACGGTATGACCGCCGAACAGGTGCTTTGGGCATGGTTCAAGTCTGAAATCCTCTGCTCGAAGCGCCTCGTGTTCAAGTCCGACAGTTACTATTACGAAGCCGTGCAGCCCGCCATCCGCGCGGGCATGAAACGAAAGAGAGATTTGCCTATGAAGAAAAATTCGTATAACAGCGAGGAAACCGCTTGATTAAAACCCTGTCGAAAGCGCAGAAGATGGAACGCGAAAAGTTCCGTATTCCGCGCAGCGCACAGGATGCCATTCCTATCCGCCGCATCTTTGCGGATGGAATTTTCCAAGTCGGCAACCGGTATTCCAAAACTTGGTCGTTCACCGACATCAACTACGCCATCGCCAGCAAAGAGGACAAAACGTCCATGTTCCTCGATTACTCGGAACTGCTGAACGCCCTTGACTCCGGCGCATCAGCAAAAATCACGATTTATAATCGCCGCATCAACAAGGCCGAGTTTGAGCGCAGCGTCCTGCTGCCCGACAAGGATGATGGGCTGGATGAATATCGCCACGAGTTCAACCAAATGCTGACGGCGCAGGTCACCGGCACCAGCAACAGCATTGTGCGGGAACGCTACTTGACCGTGAGCGTGGTAAAGCGCAATGCGGACGAGGCCCGCAGTTACTTTGCCCGCGTCGGCACGGATTTGGTGACGCACCTTGCCCAGCTTTCCTCGGTGGCAACTGAATTAACGCTGACCGAGCGCCTGCACATTTTCCGCGACTTTTTCAAGGCAGGGGAACAAGCTGCGGCGGAGTTCAATATTCACGAACACGCCAAGCGCGGCCAGCATTTCAAGGACTGGCTTTGTCCCGACAGCATGGAATTTGCCGCCGACCATTTCAAGCTGGATGCGCGGTATGGCAGGGTGCTGTATTTGCAGGACTACGCCAGCTACATCAAGGACAGCTTTGTGTCGGAACTCTGCGACCTTGACCGCGACTTGATGCTGTCCATCGACATTCTGCCGGTTCCCACGGATGAAGCTGCCCGCCAACTGCAAAGCACACTGCTGGGCGTGGAAACGAACGTCGCCAACTGGCAGCGCCGCCAGAATGCCAACAACAATTTTACCGCGACCATTCCTTACGACATGGAACTCCAGCGCAAAGAAACCAAGGAAATGCTCGACGATTTGACCACCCGTGACCAGCGGATGATGTTCGGGCTGGTGACGCTGGTGCATCTGGCTGACAGCAAGGAGCAGCTTGACAGCGACACCGAAACGCTTTACTCCACAGCGCGCAAGCACCTGTGCCAGCTTTCCACGCTGCGCTGGCAACAGAAAGACGGACTGGACACGGTGCTGCCGTATGGACTGCGGAAGATCCAAGCTCTGCGCACGCTCACCACCGAAAGCACCGCCGTGTTGATTCCGTTCCGCGCGCAGGAAATCATGCAGCCGCACGGACTGTATTACGGTCAGAACGCCGTCAGCAAAAATATGATCGTGGCGGATCGCCGCTTGCTGCTCAACGGCAACAGCTTCCGTTTGGGTGTGTCGGGTTCCGGCAAGAGCATGAGCGCCAAGGAAGAAATCGTGCAAATCGCGCTCTCTACCGAGGACGACATTCTTATCCTCGATCCGGAAAGCGAGTTCGGCTATTTGACCGAAGCCCTCGGCGGTGAGGTCATCCGCATCTCGGCTACGTCCGACACCCACATCAACGCGCTGGACATGGACCGCGCCTACGGCGATGAGCGAAACCCGATTGTGTCCAAATCCGAGTTTGTACTGTCGCTGTTCGAGCAGCTCATCGGTGACGGCATGGTGACGGCGAAAGAAAAGTCCATCCTCGGTCGCTGCACCGAGCAGGTGTACCTGCCTTATATCCGAAACGGCTACAAGGGCACACCGCCCACGCTGCAGGACTTTTACCGTCTGCTCCAAATGCAGCCCGAACCCGAAGCGCAGGGGCTGGCGCTGTCGTCCGAGTTGTTCATTACCGGCACGCTGAACACCTTTGCCCGGCACACGAATGTGGACACGCAGGCGCGAATCATTGCCTACGACATCCGCGAACTGGGTGAACAGCTTATGCCGCTGGGGATGCTGGTGACGCTGGATGCGATTTATAACCGTGTCATTCAGAACTGGAAGAAAGGCCGCAGAACGTGGATTTTCTGCGATGAATTTTACATTTTGTTCCGCTATGAGTACAGCGCCAATTTCTTCTACAAACTGTGGAAACGCATCCGCAAGTATAACGGTCTTGTGACCGGGCTGACGCAGAATGTGGACGAGTTGCTGCGCTCCGACACCGCCCGCCTGATGCTGGCAAACTCGGAGTTTCTGGTAATGCTGAACCAGAGCGCCACCGACCGCGCGGAACTGGCGAAGCTGCTGAACATCTCGGACAACCAGCTTGGCTACGTCACCAATGTGCCCGCAGGCTGCGGACTGATTCGGTGCGCGGGGAATATTGTGCCTTTCACTAACAGTTTTCCGAAAAATACTAAGCTCTACGGCTTGATGACAACCAAGCCGGATGAGGTGAGAAAGGAGTGATTCAGTGAACCAAAGGAATAGGGGACCTCCGAAATTTCATAGTGAAAGATATCAGCCTAAAGCCGTGAATTTCAATAAATAGTAAATGTAATGAACTCTGATGACTATTACTTGGGTGGCAATACCAATGTGTAATCCAATATTTCCTTTCACTTATACCAGTGTTCCAGCATCTACAGTGCAAATTGTTTTGACATATTGCTATGATTTTTTCTTTATAACAATTTAGACAGTCTTTTCCTAAAAACACATCTTCTGGTACGATTCCAAGATCTTTGTTAGAAACATTTGTCCCGTATCCATGATCAGCAGGATACCATATTCTATATTCGTTTTCAGCTTTCCATGAAGAATGCTTTGTGCTAAACAGCACAGTCAAAATGTATCTGTACCATTTTAGGCCCTCTGTTTCGTACCCTAGTTTGGAAGATTGAATTGCTTCGTCTACAAAGTGCGAAGGAATTGATGCGATAGGCATTCGATTATCTTCATATAAAACTTTCTGAAAAAGTGCTTTCTTTTCTATTCGATATTTTATACAGTATCCCTTATAATTGTTCGAATAGAAAGCCCACATTGGAAGATTCTCAGGAAACGAATCAATAAAACTGCATAAGCATAAATTATTGAAAATTTCATCAACGGCCTTTGACAATATAACGGCAGTCTGTTGAGAAAGTTTAGTGGTATCGATGTAAGCCATTTTCATGTCGAGAGGGTCATTCTGTTTGCTTGGTAGGTCGAACCAATTTGAATTATTCTCCAAAGTTGAGATTTTCTTGTAATCCAATTCTTTAAGAGTTTCGATTGAGCCGTCAGACAAAGAATAAAATTTATATAGGTGGTCTGGCACACAAGCAGCCATATAATCTATTGCTGGTTGAGCATTGCCATCGGTAATATTAAGAAGGTTGATAAATGTGTTTTGATCAAATGAATTTGGCATAAAAACACTTCCTTTCATTAAAATTTCATTTATCTTAAATTATATCAAGATAAAACATCTATTGCAAATTGGATTACTAGTAATATAGCTATAATTTAATTTGATTTTTTTGCATGATATTTAGAATTGATTTTATCAATTTTTGATGCGAGGTGATGCCATGAAAGAGATAAAAGAAAAGCCCGCCGAGCGTGCGCCAAAAAACAATGCTGCGGGAAGAATTCCGAAAGCTGCGCTGAAAAAGGCATGGACTGAGGCCAAGGAGAAAAGCCGAACCAAGCTACGGGAAGGCACTTCCACGCAAGGAGACGGTGATTATACCACTGCCCAAGACACCGGCACGGTGATGGCCGATACATCCTATTCGGCCATCAAGCAAAACACCGATTTCACCGTACAGCAGGGCCGCAAGTTCGCCCGCAAGCAGATAGAAAAGTACCGCGAACGCCATGCCGCAGAGCAAGCCGAAACCACCCACGCCCACGCCGCCAGTGAGCGCGGTGTCAGCCCCAAACAGGCCGGGCGCGGCACGCTGCCCGATGCAGACCCGCACCCGCGCCGTGGGGCGGATTTGTCCCGACAGCGGGCGAAAGAAAAAGTCGTCGCCGCCAAGACTGCACCACGCGACATTCGTGGTGTGACCCAAGGTCAGCGCCAACTGCGCACCGCCGCAAATGAAACGGTGCGGAACATAACAACCCAAGCGCAAATGCAGACCCGCACCCGACAAGTACAGCTTGCCATCCAGAAAGCTGCCAGCAATACCCGCAAGACCGCTACGGCGGTGCGTTCGGCTATCCGACATTTCCTCGCCAGCCTGCACAGCCTTGTAACCGCCATTGCCACCGGCATCAGCGTGGCACTGAGTATTATCATAGTTATAAGCCTTGTGGCGTTTGTATCCGGCTCGGCCTACGGTATATTTTTTGCCGCCAACGCGCCCGACGCGAACACGATTACTGTGCAGGAGGCCGTAGAAACCCTGACGGAAGAATACCGTGACCGTCTGGAAGAAATCTCTGATACCGTGCACCATGACCGCCAAGACATTACAGCCAACGATGATGTATACTACATTCGCTGGCAGGATGTCTTGGCGGTCTTTTCTTCGTATGTTTCGGGCAATGAGCAGGGCGCACCCGTTGCGGCGCTGACAGAGGAACAGGTGGACAAGCTGCGGGAAATTATGTGGGCAATGAACGCAGTGGACTATTCCACCCACCCGGAGACGACTACCATAGACACTACCGATGAGGACGGCAACCCGACTACCACAGAAATCACCGAAACTGTCCTTGTAATCGAACTGACCCACAAAACACCCGACGAGATGGCGGCAGACTACCACTTTACCACCCGCCAGAACACCTATTTGCAACTCCTGCAAGACCCGCAGTACGAGGAACTATGGGCGGAACTGCTCGGCGGCTTTGAGCAGGGCGGGGGAAAAGTCATGTCTCCTGATGGTACACGCGCCCCAACAGGCACACTGCAATGGCCGCTGCCGGTTGCGGGTACAATTACCTCGCAGTTCGGCTATCGTGTTGATCCCATCACCGGCGAGGTCAGTTCCCACACCGGCACCGACATTGCCTGTGCCGAGGGTACGCCGATTCTCGCCGCCGCAGATGGCGTGGTCACTGTTGCCAACGGCCTTGACAGCTGGGGCGGCAGCTACGGCTATTACATCCAAATCGATCACGGCGGAGGGCTGGAAACTTTGTATGCACACTGTTCGTCCATCTGTGTAACTACCGGTCAGCAGGTGCAGGCCGGGCAGGTCATTGGCTATGTCGGGCATACAGGAAGGGCAACAGGCTCACATTTGCATTTCGAGATACACATAAATAAAATTAGGAAGGACGCAATGAGTTATTTCGGGATGCAATATTGAGAACAGATTTACAATTTGCAGCCGGTCACGGTCTGCTCAGCGCACGATCAGGACATAGGGATCAAACAGTTGTTCATGCAGCTCGTCCATGGCCTGTTCGGGGTCGGAAATATCGGTCAGCCAGAGCGAATAGTCATACTGGCAGAATCCGGACAAATCCATCTTGAAGTTTGTTTCCCAGTTGTTGTTCATGACCCAGGAATACAGCGGGCGGGCATTGTTTTCTGCTGCGCCGTCGCACAGGCGGATGGGGTGATGCTGCATCTCGCCGGTATAGAACATGGGAACATCTCTGGCTGCAATCAACACGCCGCCTTCGGGGGAAAGGCGTGCCGCGCCGTCATCCGACATATAGAATTCCATGCAGGTGCCGGGCAGCTGGTCAATGCCGGGGCGGAAAGCCTCACGCGCACCCTTGCGAAGCACGGTTCCGTTGCCGGGACGGTTCAGATCAAGCGACAGGAAAACACTCTCCACTTCGTCCGAAATTGTCTTGCCAAGTTCCAGGGTAAAGTCAATGCGGGGAATTGCTTCATACAGTTTCAGCAGAACATCAGCTTTTACTGTACCGGCAAGGCTGTAATGCAGACGCAACTGGGTGAACACAGGACCATGTTCCATGCAGGTGATTTCCATCAGTTTTCCGATGTGCGTTTCTGCGTGTTTGCCGCGAATATTGCGACCCAGTGCGCGGCGCTCCTCGTAAGAAGAGAACGGCACCTCCTGATGCAGAGGCGTACGCTGGTACACCGGCGTGAAGAATGGAATGGCAGTGCCGGCCATTTCGGTTCCAGTGCGCTTATCCACAAACGAAGTGATGCCATCGCCCGGCTTATAGCAGATGCGGAAGAATTTGTTTTCCACTTCATACGGCAGGCGGTACGTCACCGGGTCGTAGTCATTCACAATATCCCGTACTTCTTCAGCGCCCATATAGCAGTGACGTGTATTCAGCGTTTCCGGAGCTTTGTGACGGGCAGTGTAGATGTATTCTTTTTCTTCGCCGTAAGACAGCGTATCAATAAAGCTGATTTTGCGTCCGCGCGGGTGAGGGGATACCTGGCAGGTGTACAGGTTTCCTGCCAAATCACGCACCTCAACATCTTCAAGTGCAAGAGTTTCAATATAAAACTCGATCAGCTGGGGTTGGCTCGTGTGGCTGACGCCTACCGCACGCACAGCACCGGTGGTGTTGTAGTAGCGGAGCATATCGCCTTTCTTCTCGGCAATGGAGCAAAGCATAAGGGAGGCGGCTTCATGCGCCTTGGATGCGTAGCTGTTCTTACGCATATCCAGGTTCAGAACCATCGTGTCATATGGGTTGGTAATAGTAGAAGAATGTCCCCATGTATGCTCTGCATACAGCATCAAGTTGTCCTGCACGGTTTCGGACAATGCCGGATAGCGTGCTTCTGCATCCGGGTCCAGACGGTTTGCAAGCTGCCAACGGTGGTCGGCATCCTTGTAGTGCTTGACCGCATAAGGGGTACTGCCGACACCATTGGCCCACCAGTCCGTCCAGTCACCGCGGTAAACAGGTGCATCCGTAAGTTTCGGCGCGATGGCAGCGTACAGTTCCTGCAGCGAAACCATCTCAACGCGGACTTCCTGACCGTACTTTTCATTATAAGCACGGATGGTTTCCATAATCTCGGCAGACGGCGGCGCATTATCGCTGAAAACACCGGACACTGCGGTTACGATGAAATCATACGAATAGCCCTCGGTTTCACATTCGGTCAGATACTTGTCAAGATTTGTATGCAGCTGATCCGAGAAGAAAGTGCCGGCGTCGGCATCTTCACCCAGACGGTTGCGCATCATCCAGTTGACAGCGTGGTTGGGCTGAAGCCCCAGCACATTGCCCAGATTATAATGTTCGCCGTTCCAGACCAGCAGCCGCTGTCCGGAAGCGTTTTCCCAGAAGAAAGCATTCTGGTTCTGGTACAGCGGATACATACCGTGGTGGCAGTGAACATTCGTGAAGAAGAACTCCACACCGTTTTCAATCATGGCGTCACGGTAGCCCATGGAGAATCCATTGACATCGGCTGCCATGGCTGTGTGAATTTTTGTGCCGAACGGTTGCAGCTTGTCCTGCCATTTGGCCAGACGCTTGCCGAATACATCCGCATTGACAAGATCGTTGAAGTTCAGATAGTTGGCCGAAATACCGATTTTGCCTTCCTTGACAAAACGGGCAAAGTCAGCGCGGTCGTCCTCACTGGCCTGTTTCCAGAACTCCTCTACGCAGTACAGCGTTTCGCAGTTCCAGCGGAAGTCAGCATATTCCGGCTGACGCATCATGGACAGCACGGTTTTGATATAGTTGACCTGAATTGCAATAACGCGTTCCTGCAGATCCGTGTAGCCTATGTCCGTGTGGGAATGATGGACAACATAGACCGTCTTGATGGAATGTGCCATGATAAAATACCTCCTAATATTTGATTTGCGGTTTTCGGGGGAAAGCCACAGACTTTTGAGATTGATAAAATGCCGGCGATTCTACACCGGATGTGCCACAATGCATACCGGTACAGGGCAGGAGATTCCCGCTTTTTCCGGTTCCAGACGTCCCGTCTTTTCATCCCTGCGGAAGCAGGTGATGCAGCCGCTGTCCTGATTGGCAGCCAGCAGCATATAGAATAACTCAGTTACGAACACAGGCAAGAATGACCTTGACCTCGCTGCCGTCCGGGCTGTAAATTTCGTAATCACCAGCCGCTTGGGGAACAATACAGGTTTCTGCATAGTGCAGCTCCAGCGGCGGGAACGCATCGCTTTTGCTGCGCAGAACCGCCCGCGTACCATCAACCAGGTTCAGCATATGCACACTGCCGTTGCGATGTACCGGCAGGGCAGAAGATGTTGTAAAGCGGAATGTGTCCAGAAACTCCCGTTCATGCAGACCGGTGCGCACAACTGTTCCGTTTTCGCCGGTATAAACTTCTGCCACTGCGTTGACAAGGTTTCTGTGAACCCATTCGGTATTACGGTACCATTGGATGTTGGCCGCACCATGTTCAAGGTGGATGGGACGAGGCTTGCCGTCAAGGTCAACGCGACCCCAGTCCCAGAGCTTGAATGTGAAAATATACGGCGTAGCGCTGATTTCCAGCACCATGGTATCTGCGCCGGAGCAATGTACAGTGCCGGCCGGAATCAGCACATGGTCATGCTTCTTGACAGGAATCTTGTTGACAAATTTTTCTGCAGGGAAAGGCTTGCCGCCGTTCTGGGCTTCCTGCAGGGCGCTGACCATTTCTTCCGGCTTTGTACCGGTTTTAATGCCCAGATAGACGCAAGGGGCTTCGCCGGCAGCATCCAGAAGATAGTAGCTCTCATCCTGTGTATAGTGCATATGGAAATGGCTCTGGATGTATTCGGTCAGGGGGTGAACCTGAAGCGAAAGGTTCTGACCGTGCATGGTGTCCAGCATATCAAAACGAATGGGAAATTCCTTGCCGAAGCGCGCATGAACACGGTCGCCCAGAAGCTCACGCGGGTGCGCATAGACAAGGTTGAGCGCCGGTGTTTCCACAACACAGGAACCGAAATCCAACAGCAGGCTGTTTTCTTCCGGAACACCGTCAAAGCTCCATGCATAGTTGCTGCCGTTTTCGGGCAGGTCAAAATGCGTTTTCATCCAGTCGCCGCCCCAGACGCCCGGGTCAAAGTAAGGCACCATGCGGAACGGCTGCGCCGCAGCTTTGGACAGTGCTTCGCGGTAAGCAGCGCCCGGCACAATGGCAGGGTCACCGGCTGATGTGGTATCGAGATAATAGTCAAAAACCGGCAGCAGTTTGTCTTTGATCCGGTCGCCCCAGCGCCATTCGGCAAAATAGCCGCGCTTATATTTCGCGCGCTGCGGCAGGTCATGCATGGCTGTATGCCAGTTGTCCTGCCCTTTGCGGAAACGGAGCTGAATTTCCCACCGCGTAATGTCCGCATAGATGGTGATGTCTGCACGTTCCACAAGAGAGGCGCCGACACCGTAAACAAGTACCAGACCATCCGTTACAGCATCAATTTTTTCCCGGACGGCGCGCAGCGCCTCTTCCGGGTAAAAATCTTTCATCTGCCAGGTGGTCATGATGCCGAACACAGGGTCGTCCGTCAGTTCGTGTTCGATTTTTGCATCCAGCTCAGCGGGTTGGATTGCCAGATCATCTGCATGAATGATAAGTTCAGCGTGCGGGAACAGCGCAAGGATCTCCGCTTGATCGGTACCGGGGTAGCATTCAACCGTCACAACGGTTTTGCTGCTGCCTGCACACAGGGCGTGCAGTTCCTGTTTTACGGCATCGGTTCCCCGTGCAGCATGGTCGGCGGCGCCGGCCTGTATGGTGGGGAAGCGCCGGTAAGGGTAAGTAGAGGGATTCGGCATAAAAGGCACCTGCTTTCGGATATTTTGTACGATATAATCAACATACACGGAAGCGGGATAAATGTCAATACATTTCTGAATAAAATTAAATTAGTAATTACATCTTTACAAATTGCCGCCTGCATGGTATACTTGATTCAGAAGTTCTGTGTAGCATAAATCTGCGCTGTGACAATATTTTTGCGTGGAGAACACCAGACGCAGCACATCAGCAGGGAGGTTAGATATATTATGTCGCAGCCGCGATATCTTCAGATTGTACAGCAGTTGAGGGATCGGATACAGAACGGGGAATACCCGCCGAACACCCGCATTCCCACAGAAAACGAGCTATCTGTTTCTATGGGGGTAAGCCGCCCCACGGTTCGTCAGGCGCTGAACCTGCTTGAACAGGAAGGACGCCTGACAAGGGTCAAGGGAAGCGGCACCTATGTGACAGAACCAAAAATACAGCACGAATCCACGCGGTTCGTGATCGGCTATCAGGAAGAAAGCCGGGAACGGCACAACCACCTGCACACCAGCGTGCTGGCACTGCAAAAAGAAAAACCGGGCAAGCTTGCCGCCAAAGCACTGGGTCTTGCCGAGGGGGAACGCGTGACCCGGATGGTTCGGCTGCGCTGGCTGGAAGGTATGTATAACGGTTGCCCCATTGTGTATACAACGGTGTATGTGCCGGTACGCCTTTTCCCGGAAATGGAAGAACAAAACTTTACGGATGCATCCTTTTACGAAATGCTGGACAGTCGCGGGCTGACCGTCATGCGAACCTCTCAGCGACTGGATGTGCGTATGCCCCCGGCAGAGGTCGCGGCAGAGCTTAAACTGTCGCCTTTTGAACCGACAGTCTATATTGTCTCGACCGGCTATAGCCAGAACGGTATTGCGGTGGAATACAGCGAAAGCTATTATCCGGCAAGCCGGAGCAGTTTTAATATTGAAATCAACCGGGGGAGATAAAATGCAGGAAGTGTATCTGTGTCTGGATGTGGGCGGTACGGAAATCAAGGCTGCGCCTCTGGATAAAAGAGGAAATTTTCTGGCACCTGTCCGCCATTTCCCGGCAATGGCCGGCGCGGACAGGCAAACGTTGCTTGAAAACTTTGGTTGGATTTTTAGCAGTATCTGCCCGGAAAATGCTGTTCCCATTGAAATTGATCTTGCGTTTCCGGGACCGTTTGACTATAAAAACGGCATCTGCCTTTTACAAGGACTGGACAAATACGATGCACTGTACGGCTGCAATCTGCGCCGAGCATTCTCCGAAATCAGCGGCTTGCCGGAGCAAAGGATTCAATTTATCAATGATGCAGCGGCCTTTGCGTTGGGGGAAATGACCTTTGGTCAGGCGACGCAAGCCGGGCGAGCTCTGTTTGTAGCAGTGGGAACCGGCTGCGGCAGTGCATTTGGGGTGAACGGATTTCTGGCTGAAGAAGGTACACCCGGTGTGCCGCCAAACGGATATTTTTATAATGCACCGTTTCGGGACAGCTGCGTAGACGACTATATTTCCCGGCGGGGGCTGGAAAAGCTGTCCGGCGAGATGCTGGGTGTGCCGCTGGATGGTCGTGCGCTTGCTGAACGCATCGCCGCCGGGGACGAACGGGCCAAAGCCTGTTTCCGGTGCTTTGGTGAACAGCTGTGCGATGCATTGCAGCCGCAGATCGAAGCATTCTGTCCGGACACGCTCTGCATGGGGGGACAGATTATGGAAAGCGCGGCATTATTTCTGCACCCGTTGGAAAAACTTTGTACAAACAAGAAGATTACTTTATATATTACACAGGATACTTCTCTGCGGACTATGCAGGGGCTGACAAGAGCTGCCAGCCGGTAGGCATATATCAATCTGCTTATATATCTGGAAAAATTTCAGTCCATGGAGCACTTCAAACAGGAACTCGTTGAATATCTGGATTACTACAACAACCGCAGGATCAAGGCAAAGCTAAAGGGCTTGCCGCCTGCAA
>ERZ779880.2502-NODE-2502-length-12876-cov-2.781452_pt1 | contig 12876 bp, 10 predicted proteins | sample MGYA00511555_ERZ779880 | MGnify/ENA primary metagenome ERZ779880 (study PRJEB29588, sample SAMEA2145815) | human gut metagenome | biome: human gut; feature: human-associated habitat; material: faeces | place: Denmark | collected 2008/2010 ...
CGATGGTAGTGTGGGGTCTCCCCATGCGAGAGTAGGGAACTGCCAGGCATCAAATTAAGCGAAAGGCCATCCGTCAGGATGGCCTTTTTGCGTTGGTGAAAAAAATGCCTGATGCGACGCTGCGCGTCTTATACTCCCACATATGCCAGATTCAGCAACGGATACGGTTTCCCCAACTTGCCTACTTCCATACGTGTCCTCCTTACCAGAAATTTATCCTTAAGCTCCTCAATAACCATTTTCCTGCTAACTAAATTCATGGTTAAGGTTGCATAATGATACGTAACAAATGTATAACATTTTCTTTGCCAAAAGAAATAAACAAAAGCGACCGACAAAAGCATCGGATTACGGCAGGAGACATAATGGCATGGCTGAAAGTACTGTAACGGCAGACAGCAAACTGACAAGTAGTGATACTCGTCGCCGCATTTGGGCGATTGTGGGGGCCTCTTCAGGTAATCTGGTCGAGTGGTTCGATTTCTATGTCTACTCGTTCTGTTCACTCTACTTTGCCCACATCTTCTTCCCTTCCGGGAACACGACGACTCAACTACTACAAACAGCAGGTGTTTTTGCTGCGGGATTCCTGATGCGCCCAATAGGCGGTTGGCTATTTGGCCGCATAGCCGATAAACATGGTCGCAAAAAATCGATGCTGCTATCGGTGTGTATGATGTGTTTCGGCTCACTGGTAATCGCCTGTTTGCCTGGTTATGAAACAATCGGTACGTGGGCTCCGGCATTATTGCTTCTCGCGCGTTTATTTCAGGGATTATCCGTTGGCGGAGAATATGGCACCAGCGCCACCTATATGAGTGAAGTTGCCGTTGAAGGGCGCAAAGGTTTTTACGCATCATTTCAGTATGTGACGTTGATCGGCGGACAACTGCTAGCCCTACTGGTTGTCGTGGTTTTACAACACACCATGGAAGACTCTGCACTCAGAGAGTGGGGATGGCGTATTCCTTTCGCGTTAGGAGCTGTGTTAGCTGTTGTGGCGTTGTGGTTACGTCGTCAGTTAGATGAAACTTCGCAACAAGAAACGCGCGCTTTAAAAGAAGCTGGATCTCTGAAAGGATTATGGCGCAATCGCCGTGCATTCATCATGGTTCTCGGTTTTACCGCTGCGGGCTCCCTTTGTTTCTATACCTTCACCACTTATATGCAGAAGTATCTGGTAAATACTGCGGGAATGCATGCCAACGTGGCGAGTGGCATTATGACTGCCGCATTGTTTGTATTCATGCTTATTCAACCACTCATTGGCGCGCTGTCGGATAAGATTGGTCGCCGTACCTCAATGTTATGTTTCGGTTCGCTGGCAGCCATTTTTACCGTTCCTATTCTCTCAGCATTGCAAAACGTTTCCTCGCCTTATGCCGCTTTTGGTCTGGTGATGTGTGCCCTGCTGATAGTGAGTTTTTATACATCAATCAGTGGAATACTGAAGGCTGAGATGTTCCCGGCACAGGTTCGCGCATTAGGCGTTGGTCTGTCATATGCGGTCGCTAATGCTATATTTGGTGGTTCGGCGGAGTACGTAGCGTTGTCGCTGAAATCAATAGGAATGGAAACAGCCTTCTTCTGGTATGTGACCTTGATGGCCGTGGTGGCGTTTCTGGTTTCTTTGATGCTACATCGCAAAGGGAAGGGGATGCGTCTTTAGTGACGGGTCAGTTGCCAGACGGTATAGCCGGTGCTTGCACCGGCGACATCCCAGGTAAAATCTTTCCAGCTCCAGCCGCTCCCCTCGGGGCGGCTATCCCAAAGTTCTTTTGACGCCCCCAGCCCAACAGAGAACATCAGCCCGAAAGTGGCACTGCGATCGCGACTCATCCCCTGATGCTGTGCATATTCATTTCCGGCGGCGGAAAGCATCGCCGAGGCGATAAAGTGTTGAGCTTTATCCTGCCCGCTCCAGCTATCGTTAGCCATATGGCTGCATCCAGAAAGTAACAATAGCGAACAGACAAAAAGAATACGCAAAACGTGGCCTCCAAAAAACAAACCCCGTACAGGACGGGGTTGTGATTACAGGATGCGGCTAATTAATCGGTCGATGCGGATACGGCGCAAACGGCGGATGAGTTTACGAACCTTCACCGGATAATCGGCAATACTTTGCAGATCGCGATAGTGCTTAACGATGGTGGTATGCTCGCGGATCAGCTCCAGTTCTTTCTCTCGCTGCGGCGCAAGCTCCAGTTGTGGATCGTGGATCAAAATGGCGTTTTCCAGATCCAGACGCCAGGCGCGCGGGTTCAGGTTATTACCGGTGATCAACATCCACTTATCATCAACCCACATCCCTTTTAGGTGATAGGTGTTGTCGTCATCTTTCCATAACCGAACCACTAGCTGGTCAGTATTGACGTAATACTGCAAACGGCTCAGGAAACGACGCAGATTGATCTCATAGAGATAAGGCAATGCGCCAATTATCTTGAAAGGTTCATCTTCCGGAATGTAGAAGTCGTTCGCGGTTTTATCACCAACAATAATTTCGACCTTTTTCCCTTCGCGCAGCAACTGGATAATATTGCGCACAAGGATTGCTGGCAGGTTGAAGTATGGCGTACAGATGGTTAGTTTCTGCTCGGCACAAGGCATAAGATGGAAAATGGTCTTGTTCAACAGACTCGATTTCCCCAGCCCCACTAGCGGCGTTACGGAAAGCTGATCGTTGTCGGCATCGCCCTGGAAATGATAAGCGGCATCACGCAGCTCCTGGCGGAACAGACGAATATCGTTCTTGATTTCCGGGCTTTTTGGCCGATTAACATCATCCAGACGATTAACGCCGCGGCCATTCATAATATTCTGTGTAACCCATTCAAACATAATGTCTGACATCTTACGGTTACGGATAAGATGATAACGGTCGTAGCGATATTTATCGTGCTGATGCAGGTAAACATCGTTCAGGCTGGCACCGCTATAAAGTACGCTATCGTCGATGATAAAGCCTTTAAAGTGCAGAACACCAAGGGCTTCACGGGTATTGATTGGAACGCCATAAACCGGAACATCTACGCCCGGATTTTCCTGCGCCATGCGACAGTACCAGTCAGCGTTAGTGTTAGATGCCGCAGCGCCAATGCGTCCACGTTGTGCACGATGCCAGTCGACCAGCACCCGCACATCCAGTTCCGGACGCTGCCTTTTAGCTTCATACAACGCGTTCAGAATGCCTTTGCCACCGTCATCCTGTTCGAGATACAGGGCGACAATGCAAATGCGCTGCTTCGCGCTGGCTATTTTTTCCAGCAGCGTCTCCCGGAAGTCGGCGGGAGCGTAAAAGAAATCGACATCATCAACTGATTGAGAAATCTTGGGTAGTTGGGCAAGGTGTTGTTGATGTTTATTACGCTTAAATTTTGACAACATCACAGTGCATTTCTTCTCTGTTCATTGAAGGGTCCTCTGTGCAATGCAGACGACATAAGCGTGCAATAATAACACCAGTCCCGATTAAGTGGTCAACATTTCCAGTACCTTACTCATGATTCCTCGCGTTGGGCAAGATTTAGCGTAAGCCCAACGATCCCCTCTTCGAGCTGGATATCAACGTTAAACCCGAGCTTGCGGGCCAGCGCCACCATGCCACGATTGTTTGGCATCGTAATACCATTCAGACGTTGTAGTCCGTGATCTCGCGTATAGGTAATCAACTTTTCCATTAAGCGTCGACCCAAGCCTAACCCTTTGAGATCCGAGCGAACCAGCACGGCAAATTCGGCATCGATGTTATCAGGGTCGGAGATCGCACGCGTGACGCCGAGGATCTCTTCCGTTTGATCAATTCGTCGTACCGCTACAAACGCCATTTCCCGATCGTAGTCGATCTGCGTCATGTTGGCTAAATCTTCATGGGTAAATTCGTTGATCTCGCTAAAGTAGCGGTAATAAAGATCTTCTTTGGTGACCCGCGAAATGAATTGCTGAAGTTGTGGCTCATCTTCTGGCAAAATCGGGCGGAACAAGCAGCGTTCACCGTTTTTCAATTCTACCCATTCTTCCAGCTGATGCGGATAAGGGCGCACTGCCAGCCGACTCTCGTTATCGCCTTCAAACGGCGCGATATCCAGAGTGACATCCAGCGCGGTAAATTCACTGCCAGAAGCCAGCAAAGGATGAATATCCAGACGCTGAATTTCCGGGCAATCGACAATCAAGTTGGAAACCTGCACCAGAAGCTGGCTCAAGCCTGCAACATCCAATGGGCGTAGCGCACTGCGCGCACGAATCTTTTTACTTTTGATCCCCTGAATAACCAGATAGCGGGCCAGGTTCATATTCAGCGGCGGCAGTGCGACGACGGCTTGATCTTCAGGACGCCACTCCACACCGCCTTCACCCAGCATGATCAACGGCCCAAAAACCGGATCGTGCTCAACCACAACCCGCAACTCCTGAGCGCCAGCACGGTTAGCCATACTTTGCACCAACAGGCCGTGGACCCGCGCCTGCGGCCAGGTCATTTTTACGCGATCGAAAATAGCGTTTGCCGCTTGCTGGACTTCATTGGCTGTACGCAGGTACAGCATGACGCCCTGAACTTCCGATTTATGTGGAATATCCGGCGAACGCAATTTCAGCGCCACCGGATAACCAATCTGTTCGGCAATATGCACCGCTTCGGTGCTATCGCTGGCAATCCAGGTAGGGAGCGTGTTCATCCCATACGATTGCAGGATGGGCTGAACTTCATGGGTATCGAGCGACGTAGCCCCTTCGGCAATCGCCTGTTGCAACAGAAGATGCGCTTTTGCGGTATTGGAAGTCAGATTGCTGGGCAACGCCGGCGTTTCGCGTAGTTGCTTCTGATTACGCCGGTACTCCACCATATGCATAAAAGCAGTGATGGTTCCTTCCGGGGTACGGTAGGTCGGCAGCCCGGCTTCGCTGAATAAACGTCGTGCCTCTTGCGAGGAGTGCTCGCCGCACCAGTTCGTCAGCAGAGAAACATACTTGCTGCGGGGATGATGCTTTACCGCTTCAATTAATACTTGCGCGATTTCTGTTGCGGGAGCAGCGGCGCTGGGCGAATGAATAACCATCAGCGCATCAAAATCCTGGCTGTGGAGCAGAATGTCCAGCGTTTTGACATAATGCTCGCTGCTGGCGTCATCGCGCAGATCGAGCGGGTTAGAGATTGCCACATGTCCTGGCAGTGCATCGCGCAGTTTCTGGCAGGTTTCTTCGCTTAGCGTTGCCAGCTTGCCATTGCGTGACCATAAGGCATCCAGCGCCAGCGCGGCAGGCGCAGCACCGTTGCTGATAATCATCAACCGGTCGCCACGCAGCGGGCGCATATGGCTGAGGGTTTCCACCGCCGAAAACAGCTCGTGGGTATCCTGCACCCGCAACAAACCGGCACGCTGAATCGCCGCATCCCACGCCGGATCCATTCCTGCCGTCGTGTTGAGCAGTCGCTGTGCTGCCGGGCTACGTCCGCTTTTAATCACCAGAATCGGTTTATTACGCGAGGCACTACGGGCCGCCGAAACAAAGCGTCGCGCGTCGCTTAACTGTTCGAGATAGAGCAGGATGGCGCTGGTTTTACTGTCGCGTGCCAGATAGTCAAGCAATTCATCAACGTCGATATCTAGGCTGTCGCCGAGCGCAATAAAGTAGGAAAAGCCCATCTCACGCTGTTGCGCCCAGTCGAGGATGGTGTTGGAGACGGCAGCCGACTGTGAAATAAACGCCAGCTTGCCGCGTTTAATCGGCACAGGCGAAAAGCTGGCATTCAGACCTTGCCAGGGAGCCAGTAAACCCAGACTGTTTGGTCCAAGCAGGCGCATGTTATGGCGCAGGGCGCAGGCGCGGAGATCTTCGTGTTGCGATGCCGGGGCGGAAAGAATAATGCAGGTTTTACAGCCTTTCTCGCCGAGCTCTTCCAGAAGAGCAAGATTACGGCTGGCATTGGTACATAAAACCGCAAGGTCGGGTGTAAAGGGCAAGCTGGCAATATCCGGCCAGGCCAACACACCCAACACCGCTTTCCAGGCTGGCGTCACCGGGAGTACCGGTCCGTTAAAGCCTCCCGCCAGCAGGTTACGCATCATCAGGTAACCTGCGCGATTGGGTTTCATCGACGCGCCAATTACCGCTATCGATTTTGGTCGCAGTAGTGCTTCCAGTCCTCGCTGACTCATACCGGTCTCCCGCAGAAGTGACCGAATGATTTTAAACGCTTTCTAACTGTTCTGCTGTGATGCTACCCAGATGTTGCGTTTTTCCTGCCAGATAGCGCGTTTTAAAGCGGGTGAAGTGCTCGCCTAACCCTGCTGCCGCCCCGGTATCGCCGGCCATATCTAACAGTGCGATGGCTACCTCGGCAGTACAATATTGGCCTTCAGCCTGGGCTTCACGCAGGCGATAGGCAGAAAGCCGGGAAAGATCGACGGAAATGACGGGAAGATTATCCAGATACGGACTTTTACGAAACATCTTGCGAGCTTCCGGCCAGGTACCATCGAGCATGATAAACAGCGGTGGCTTACCGGCAGGTGGTGTGAAGATCACTTCCCGTTGCTCATCAGCATACGAGGCGGGAAAGACCACCATTGGCTGATAATCCGGGTTTTGTACCAGATCCAGCAAATCCTGCGAGGGTTCGGTACGCGACCATTGAAACGCAACGGTATCAGGCAAAATATCAGCAATCAGACGCCCGGTATTACTGGGCTTCATTGGCTCGGTGTCGAACATCAGCAAACAGAAGCGACTTTTTGCTTGTGCTGGGGTAATTGTCGAACAGAGACATAATTTCTCTGGCAAAAGACAGCGTTGGCAGCGACGAACGCGATTACCGCGGGCAAGAAAAGGACGTGTTGCGCGCGCAATACGCTCGGCGCGTAACTGGAGAACAGCGTTTTCGGTCATAAGAGAGCGTCGAAAAAACGCCATTGTCGCAGAGGAGAAAACGGGGCACAAGATGCGCCCCGGTAAGATTAAAGAGATTCGTTCAGCCAGCTATCAAACGGCGCTTTCGGTACTGCGCCATTAAGCATGTCGACAACCTGACCGTTTTTGAAAATCATGATCGTCGGTATACTACGAATTCCAAAGCGACTGCTCAATTCACGTTCAGCTTCGGTATTCACTTTCACAAAGCGCACTTTACCGCTACGCTCTTGCGCGACATCTTCAAAAATTGGTGCGAAATTACGGCAGGGGCCGCACCACGGTGCCCAGAAGTCGATCACCACAGGTAGATCATCTTTCAGCAATTTGTCGAGCGTTTCACCGGTCGCATTAATCACCTCTCCGTCAAACAAGTCGTGACCGCAGCGTCCGCATTTTGCCGCATCTTCGATCCGATCGTCGGGAATGCGATTGATGGCCTGACAATGGGTACAAACGGTATTCATAACTAACCTCGGGATGAGTAAGGAGACTTATCGGCAACAACGCCGGTATGTTTCTAATATGTTACATATTATCGGGGACATTGTTCCAGACAACAATCTGTTTTATTCAATAGGTATGATAGTCGCAGGCTTTGGTACGAAATCATGGCGAACCGCGCGGACTTCGGGTAATCTGCGCGCTTCGCGCAGCGCTGGTGGAGAAAAGCATGAACGATGAAATGAAAGGTAAAAGCGGCAAGGTCAAAGTGATGTATGTCCGCAGTGATGATGATTCTGATAAACGTACCCACAACCCGCGTACCGGGAAAGGGGGCGGGCGTCCAGGAAAATCTCGTGCTGACGGTGGCCGTCGCCCCGCCCGCGATGACAAACAGAGTCAGCCCCGTGACCGCAAGTGGGAAGATTCGCCGTGGCGCACGGTTTCCCGCGCGCCGGGTGATGAGACGCCGGAAAAGGCCGATCACGGTGGCATCAGTGGTAAAAGTTTTATTGATCCGGAAGTGTTGCGTCGTCAGCGTGCGGAAGAAACCCGCGTCTACGGCGAAAACGCCTGTCAGGCACTGTTCCAGAGCCGTCCGGAAGCGATTGTTCGCGCCTGGTTTATCCAGAGTGTAACGCCGCGTTTTAAAGAAGCCTTGCGCTGGATGGCAGCAAACCGCAAAGCGTACCATGTGGTAGATGAAGCGGAATTGACAAAAGCGTCAGGCACGGAACATCACGGTGGCGTTTGCTTCCTGATCAAAAAGCGTAATGGCACAACCGTGCAGCAGTGGGTAAGCCAGGCAGGCGCGCAGGATTGTGTTCTGGCACTGGAAAACGAATCTAACCCGCATAACCTGGGTGGCATGATGCGCAGCTGCGCGCACTTTGGCGTGAAAGGTGTTGTGGTGCAGGATGCGGCACTGCTGGAGTCGGGGGCGGCTATCCGTACCGCAGAAGGCGGCGCAGAGCACGTTCAGCCGATTACTGGCGACAACATTGTTAACGTGCTGGATGATTTCCGTCAGGCGGGTTACACCGTAGTGACAACTTCCAGCGAGCAGGGTAAACCGCTGTTCAAAACCAGTCTGCCAGCGAAAATGGTACTGGTGCTGGGTCAGGAATATGAAGGGTTACCGGATGCCGCACGCGATCCGAACGATCTGCGCGTGAAGATTGATGGTACTGGCAACGTTGCCGGGCTGAATATCTCTGTCGCAACCGGCGTTCTTCTTGGCGAATGGTGGCGTCAGAATAAAGCCTGATAAATCAGCCGGGTGGCAACTCTGCCATCCGGCATTTTCCCGCAAATTTACTCACTCTCTGCCGGTAATACTGGCATCCAGTCAATCGGCGTCTCGCCATGTTGTTCCAGCCACTGATTTGCCAGCACAAAATGGTTGCAGCCAAAGAATCCACGATGAGCCGAAAGCGGCGACGGATGCGGTGCTTTCAGTACATGATGGCGTTGCTTATCTATAATCGCCCCTTTCTTTTGCGCATGCGATCCCCACAACAAAAACACCACGCCTTCGCGATGCTGGTTAATCAGGCTGATCACTTTATCGGTGAAGGTTTCCCAGCCGAGGCTGGCGTGGGAATGCGCCTGACCTGCGCGTACCGTCAACACAGTATTGAGTAGCAGAACGCCCTGACGCGCCCAGCTTTCAAGATAACCATGATTAGGGCGGGTGAAGCCCGGAATAGTATTTTCCAGCTCTTTATACATATTCAGCAGTGACGGAGGAGTGGCGATTCCGGGGCGAACGGAAAATGCCAGCCCATGCGCCTGTCCCGGTCCGTGATAAGGATCCTGGCCGAGAATCACCACTTTAACGTCACCCAACTCGGTAAAGCGGAACGCGTTAAAGACATCTTTTTGTGGTGGATAGATAGTGACGCCGGACTGCCGCTCGCTGGCGACGGTCTGTAGGGTATTAAGAAAATAGGGTTGCTGCTTCTCTTCAGCCAGCACGTCATGCCAGGTTAATTCGTTAGCCATCTCGCTCTCCTGCGAATCTTCAATCCGCCTAGCTTAACTGCTTCTTTCTACAGAACAAAATCATGCTCATTTTTTAGACTTAAACGAGTGCAAAAAAATGTAAATTGGTAAAATTTCACACCCGCATAAGTTGATGTAAAACAATAAAATCTATTTGCGACCACACTTGATGTGTGGTTTTTATTGATTTAAATCAAAGATTCAAGGGTGTTTGAGGAGTATATATACACTCAAGCAACAATGGTTTTACCAATTGGCCGCGACAGGCTGAACAAATCAAATAATTTTGCCGGGGAGGCATCACATGATTACAGGTATCCAGATTACTAAAGCCGCTAACGACGATCTGCTGAACTCTTTCTGGCTGCTGGACAGCGAAAAAGGCGAAGCGCGTTGCATCGTTGCGAAAGCAGGTTATGCAGAAGACGAAGTGGTTGCAGTAAGCAAACTGGGTGACATTGAGTACCGTGAAGTTCCAGTAGAAGTGAAACCAGAAGTTCGCGTTGAAGGTGGTCAGCACCTGAACGTTAACGTTCTGCGTCGTGAAACTCTGGAAGATGCAGTTAAGCATCCGGAAAAATATCCGCAGCTGACCATCCGTGTATCCGGTTATGCAGTTCGCTTTAACTCTCTGACTCCGGAACAGCAGCGCGACGTTATCGCTCGTACCTTTACTGAAAGCCTGTAAGGCTTAAGTAGCATGTTACTAAGCGGAAGAGGGCGACCTCTTCCGCTTTTTTTCATTAATAGAAAATGCGTACCGCGCAATAGATCAGCAGCAGCGCCAGCACGATATTTAACTGGCGACCATACTGGCGAAACAATCGCTGAAACAGATGCCCCGCCAGCGCCCAGCACACATTACCAAACGTCCCAATCATTGCCAGCAAAACGCTGACGCCAACTATCCAGCTTAACGCCTGTGTTTGCGGCAGAACAAATGTCGACAGTGCCGTAACACCGTACAAAATGATTTTGACGTTCACAAACTGCAAAGCAAAGCTGGCCCAAAAACTGATTGGTTTTGTCTGAAGCCCGTCTTCCTTTGTTGGACTGGTAGCGATTTTCCACGCCAGCCAGACAATATATGCCGCTCCTGCCCAGCTCAACAGATGCACTGCTGCCGGGTCGATAACAGCCAGTGAAAACGAAATGCCCGCACACAGCAACATGACGATTAAAAATCCCAGACTCATCCCTGCCAGCACGCGGGTACTCTGATGAAATCCGTGCGTTGTGGCTGAGCTAAGGGCGAGAATATTGTTCGGTCCTGGCGTCATGGCGGTAATCAGGGTGTAAGTCCAAAAAGCACTTAAAAGGGTCGGTGTCACTTGTTATCTCCTCTGTTTTGGTAGACAGTACCCGACACAGAATATTTAAAAAAATGAATGTTTTTACATTCTAAATTCGATATTTTCGATAGGTTTGGGGTTATGGATCTGCGCCGTTTTATTACGCTTAAAACCGTGGTGGAAGAGGGTTCCTTTTTGCGAGCTTCGCAAAAATTGTGCTGTACACAATCGACGGTGACTTTTCATATTCAGCAGCTTGAGCAGGAGTTCTCGGTACAGTTATTTGAGAAAATTGGCCGACGGATGTGCCTCACTCGCGAAGGTAAAAAGCTGCTGCCGCACATTTATGAACTCACCAGAGTGATGGATACCCTTCGTGAGGCTGCCAAAAAGGAGTCGGATCCGGACGGGGAACTACGCGTTGTTTCGGGCGAAACGTTGCTCTCTTACCGAATGCCGCAGGTGTTGCAGCGTTTTCGGCAACGCGCCCCAAAAGTGCGTTTATCGTTGCAGTCTCTGAACTGTTACGTGATCCGTGATGCGCTATTGAATGATGAGGCCGATGTCGGGGTTTTTTATCGCGTAGGGAATGATGATGCCCTGAACCGACGAGAATTGGGTGAGCAATCGCTGGTGCTGGTAGCTTCACCGCAAATTGCAGATGTCGATTTTACTGAGCCGGGAAGACATAACGCCTGTAGCTTTATTATCAACGAACCGCAATGTGTATTCCGGCAGATATTTGAGAGCACGCTGCGCCAGCGGCGGATCACGGTGGAAAACACCATTGAGCTGTTAAGCATTGAAAGTATCAAACGTTGTGTCGCGGCGAATATCGGTGTCAGTTACTTGCCCCGCTTTGCGGTGGAAAAAGAGCTTGAGAGCGGAGAATTAATTGAATTGCCTTTTGGCGAACACTCGCAGACCATTACGGCAATGTGCGCTCACCATGCCGGAAAAGCGGTTAGCCCGGCGATGCACACTTTTATTCAGTGTGTTGAAGATTGTTTTTTGCCGGGATAAAAATAATGCCGGGCTTAAACCCGGCATTGAGATTACTCTTCTGTCGTTTGCGGTGGCACGCCCGTTCCGCTTGGTTTACGGCGCTTACCAATATTTTTGGTATCGCGATGGCGTTTTTTCACCCGCGGCTTCTCTTTCTCTTTAGCTTTTTTCTTCTCGGCGCGTTTTGCCAGTACTTTCTTCGATGGCTTGCCGGTCTGCTTCTCGCTTGGTGCACGCGTTTTCGGGCGTAACTCATCAATTACGCGAGCTTTAATTGGCTCTTCAATATAGCGACCAACTTTGCCCAGCAGCAGATGGTCATGGGCTTCTACCAGCGAAATTGCGGTGCCTTTACGACCGGCGCGCGCGGTACGTCCGATACGGTGCAAATAAGTATCGCCACTGCGCGGCATATCGAAGTTAAAGACGTGGCTGACGTCAGGAATGTCGATACCGCGCGCGGCAACATCGGTTGCAACCAGTACGTTTACGCGACCTTCGGTCAAACGTTTGATCGCTTCGTTACGCTTGCCCTGTACCATCTCACCTTCGAGATAGCAGTTGTTGATGCCCGCTTCGCGCAGCCAGTTTGCCAGCTCATGCACACGCTCACGCTTACGCACAAACACAATTGAGCGGGTCGCTTCCGGCTGTTTTAACAGATGCACCAGCAATGCGGTTTTATGTTCCAGGTCATCGGCGCGGTAATACCACTGATGAATTTTTTTGCGCTCACGGGTGGACGGATTGGCAGAAACCTCCACCGGATCTTCCAGCAGACGCTCGGCAAAGTCCTGAATCGCATCGCCTTCCAGCGTTGCCGAAAAGAGCAGGGTCTGTTTACGCCAGCGCGTTTCGCCAGCAATATGTTCGATATCCTGAGCGAAGCCCATATCCAGCATACGGTCGGCTTCGTCCAGCACAAAGATCTCCAGATCCGACAGGTCGATAAAGCCCTGCCCGATCAGGTCGTTCAATCGGCCCGGGCAGGCCACAAGGATGTCCACGCCCTTTTTCAGGGCCTCCACCTGCGGGGCCTGGCCCACACCGCCAAAGATCACGGTGCTGCGCAGGTTCAGGTACTTGCCGTAGGCGTCAAAGCTCTCGCCGATCTGCAAGGCAAGCTCCCGGGTGGGGGTCAGGATCAGCGCGCGGACGGCCCCCTTGCGGCGGGGCGGGTTGGCAGTGAGGCGATCCAGCATGGGCAGCGCAAAGG
>ERZ779880.2510-NODE-2510-length-12845-cov-3.186865_pt1 | contig 12845 bp, 10 predicted proteins | sample MGYA00511555_ERZ779880 | MGnify/ENA primary metagenome ERZ779880 (study PRJEB29588, sample SAMEA2145815) | human gut metagenome | biome: human gut; feature: human-associated habitat; material: faeces | place: Denmark | collected 2008/2010 ...
GGAGGCTCGAAGCAATCAGAAGAATGGCTGCGTTCAATAAAGAGATTGTGAGCGTTGAGGATCTGAACGAAAATTATCAGATTGGTGCAGCTTATTTTGCAAAGTTGAAAACACTTGATTTCGACCAGCTTTGGACTGATTATCTGCAACCGCTCCTACAGGAATACATTCAGGGAATGTACGATGAGGAAGGAATTATGAATCGGTTCGCAAGGGCATACGGCTATCAGAAACCCGCCAGAGGTGATGCGAATGAAGCTGCTCAGGATCAAGGATAACTCCCAGCAGAAAAAAGATGTCTTTTCTCAAGTAGCGAAGCTGACAGGTAAAATTGCAGATAAAACGTTGGAACAGCTTGAGCGTGAAGGTGTATTCGTATTTCCCGAAACCGTAAAGGATGCAGAGGATATTACGCAAGATCAGATGATCCTCCAAAGCGTCAATGACACCTATCGCTCCGGCAATGTAATGGGCTTTCTCGGCTACGGTGATGAGCGACTTGTGATCGAGTCCCGCTTTTGCGGAGAGGACAAGGATTACTTTTTTCAGTATCTCTTGGATAAGGTCTTGGACTTTCCGAACATCGTGGATTTGGATGCAGACGCCAATCAAGACAATCGGCTGTTCAATTTTCTGCTGTTTCTGTTTCCGTATTACCTCAAAGCAGCGATGCGGAAGGGCTTGTTCAAAAAGTATATCCGCCACAGGTACAATGATGGAAATGTAAAGGGTACAATTGATGTCGCAAGACATATAGAGAAGAACATCCCATTTGTAGGAAATGTTGCATACAGCCAGCGAGAGTTTTCTTATGATAACAGTCTGATGGAGCTGGTGCGGCATACCATAGAGTTTATCAAAAGAAAGCCTTACGGGAAAAAACTTCTTATCAAAGCGAAAGACGAGGTAAAACTCGTTATAGATGCGACTCCGGGATATGAACCGTATGACAGGCAGAAGATCATTCCTCGTAATTTTACCAATGATATTTTACGAATGTTTTTCAAAGGTGTTAGCTTACATCATAATTAAGGTTCGATGAAAATATTGGACGAACTGACCAAGAAATACGACTTCATTTTTTTTGCAAGGAGAGAGTGAACCAATGACTTGTATATAGGAAACAAAAGTTATTTTCTCACCATGACAATTTGCTGTTGACAAGGGAAGACGGCCTGGTGTATAATGAGAATAATTCATCAGAGAGAAATTTTTTTAGAAAGCTATTGTTATTTATTGACCGTGACAAAAGAGGTGGAAGAATGAAATTGCAGGACCTTGCGAGTGTTCGTAGCGGCCTGGTCTTGTCGAGAAAGCAGGCCAAAGAGCCAAGTGAGTATCGATATCCCTTGATTAATCTGCGGTGTATCCAGCAGGAAGGGACAATTCAATTGAAAGAGGCCGATATCTATGAAGCAAAAGAACCGCTGAAAGAAGAATACCTCTCACAAAGCGGAGATATCATTGTCCGCCTTACAGCTCCCTATACAGCAGTTCTGATTGATGAAACTACATCTGGAATGGTGGTTTCCTCAAACTTTGTAGTGATTCGAGTTGAAGATAAGAGCCTGTTGCCAGAGTATCTTTTTTGGTTGCTGAACACAGAAAAGATAAAACGAAAAATTTACGAGAATGCAACCAGTAATATGCTCGGCGCAGTTAACGCAAGATTTTTAGCTGACTTTGAATTGGTCCTTCTTTCCGAGGAAGATCAGTGTAAAATCTCCCAGTTCAATCTGCTGGCCAAAAGAGAACGCCAATTACTTAGGATGTTGGCGGAAGAAAAAGAAAAGTACTATGCTGGCGTACTGAATCAGGCGTACAAAAGAGCAAAGAAAGGGAAATGAAGATGACAAACAGAAAAGATATTGAACAGGTCCTGTGGAACGCCTGTGATAGTTTCCGCGGCAAGATCGACAGTTCCCGCTATAAAGACTACATCCTCTCCATGCTGTTCGTGAAGTACCTCAGCGATGTTTCTAAAGAGAGGCGCGAGGAGTACATCAAACAGTATGACGGGGATATGCGCCGGGTGGAACGGGCCATGAGCCGGGAACGCTTTGCAATGGACGAGCAGTCCACTTTCGACTATCTCTATGCCAACCGGAACGACGCTGAAATCGGCCAGAAAATCAATGTGGCACTGAACCACATCGAAGAACACAACAGCGGAAAGCTGCGCAATGTATTCCGGGCTATCGATTTCAACTCCCAAGTGGATTTTGGTGAACCAAAAGAGAAGAACGCTACCCTGCGCAACTTGCTGGAGGATTTCAACGGTCTGGATCTGCGTCCCAGTCAGCTGGGTTCTGCCGATATCATCGGAGATGCCTACGAGTACATGATTGCTATGTTCGCCTCTGATGCCGGAAAAAAGGGAGGCGAGTTCTTCACGCCGAGCCAGGTCTCTGAACTGGTGGCCTCTCTGGTGCAGCCCAAGGAGAACGACCGAATCTACGACCCTACATGTGGCAGCGGCGGTTTGTTGCTGAAAGCCTATAAAAAAGTACCCAGTGGCAAGGTGGCTATCTATGGGCAGGAGCTCAACGCTCAGACCTGGGCTCTCTGCACTATGAATATGTTCCTGCACGGTGTGGATGACGCTAGGATCTGGCAGGGCGATACCCTTTCCAATCCACAGAATGTTGAGGATGATAATTTAATGAAGTTCCAGGTTGTGGTGGCAAATCCTCCCTTCAGTCTGGACAAGTGGGACAGTGGATTCCTCTCAGAGGCCGAGGCAGACAGCAAAGGCAAGAAGAAAATGTCCGCCGAACTGGATCAGTACCACCGTTTCGATTGGGGCGTGCCTCCTACTTCCAAAGGTGATTATGCCTTTGTGCTGCATATGCTCTCCAGTTTGGATGCAGAAAACGGCCGAATGGCGGTGGTGCTGCCTCATGGTGTTCTGTTCCGTGGAGCCAGCGAGGGGAAAATCCGCCGTCAGTTGGTGGAGATGAATCTGCTGGATGCAGTCATTGGCTTACCCGCCAACTTGTTCTACGGCACTGGAATCCCAGCTTGTATTTTGGTATTCAAGAAGAACCGCACCTACCGGGATGTACTGTTCATCGACGCCTCTGGGGACGGGAACTTCGAAAAGGGTAAGAACCAGAACATTCTGCGGGACAGCGACATTACCCGCATTGTCAATGCCTATCAAGCACGACAGAATGAGGATAAGTATAGCTATGTGGCCTCCTTCGACGAGATTAAGGAGAACGACTTCAACTTGAATATCCCCCGGTATGTGGATACCTTTGAGGAAGAAGAACTGGTGGATATTGATGAGGTGCAGCGGAATATTGCCACCATCGAGGCGGAATTGGCCGAGGTGCAGGCGCAGATGAAAGGCTATTTGAAGGAGCTGGGATTATGAGTAATGAGGTAGAGAACACTGGAAAAATCCTGATTTATCAGAACGAAAAGGGAGACACAAGAATTGATGTCTATTTTGAGTCAGACACCATTTGGATGACTCAAAAAGCGATGTGTGAGCTTTACCAAGTAGCTAAGTCTTCTGTCAGTGAGCACATAAGTAATATTTTTAAAGACGGCGAATTGGAGCCGGAAGCAACTGTTCGGAAATTCCGAACAGTTCAGATTGAAGGCACCCGGCAAGTAAACAGAGAGCGAGACTACTATAATCTAGACATGATTCTGGCCGTTGGTTACCGGGTGCGCAGCAATGTGGGTATACACTTCCGCCGGTGGGCCAGTAGCGTTCTGACCGAGTATATGAAGAAGGGCTTTGCCCTCAATGACGAGCGGTTGCGCAATCCCCGTGAGTTTGGCGCTGACTACTTTGATGAATTACTGGAGCGTATTCGGGATATTCGTGCCAGTGAGAAGCGGGTGTATCAGAAGGTTAAGGAGATATTCGCCCTCTCGGTCGACTACGACAGCAAAAGTCAGGTCGCTCAAAACTTCTTCAAATCGGTTCAGAACAAGTTGGAATATGCTGCCACGGGCCACACTGCGCCGGAACTCATTGCCAATCGGGCCGATGCTTTCAAGGATAACATGGGACTCACTTCTTTTAAGGGAGTCAAAGTGCGCCGGGGCGATGTGACGGTAGCAAAAAACTACATGACCCATGAGGAGATCAGCACGCTGAATCTCATTGTGAATATGTATCTGGACTATGCGGAGCTGCAGGCCAAAGGACACAACCCTATGCACATGGCGGACTGGGAAAGCAAGTTGGGCGATTTTCTGCGTTTCAATGGTCGGGAAGTTTTGGAGAATTTCGGAACTGTGAAGCGAGAGGTTGCGGAAAAACTGGCGCTGGAGCAATATGAGCAGTACGATGCCAACCGCCGGGTGCTGGAAGCGTCGGACGATGTGGACGAGCTGACCGCGGATGTGAAGCGGCTGAAACCGTGAGAAATTGAACGAATTCACTCCGAATATCCCTTGGTATGTGGATACCTTCGAGGAAAAAGAACTTGTGGATATTGATGAGGTGCAGCAAAATATCGCCAATATTGAGGCTGAATTGGCCTAGGTGCAGGTGAAAATGGCGGAGCACCTGAGAGAACTGGGACTGTAAAGGAGGGATACGCCTGTGTTTAGAAGCTTTATCTATCTTGACGAACACAAACTTTATACCTATAAACGGCAAATTGATGGCAAAAACGATGTACAACCCAAAGCAGTATCCCAGAAAAAAACTGCAGGTTTTTCAGCTGCTGTGAGCGGCTTCGGTTTGAACGGCGCAACAGAAACCAGTATAGATGGAGAGTTTGAGAAAGATGTGAGTTTCGACTACGATCGCTTTGAGCTTGACCTTAGCAGGCTTGAGGGTGAGGACTACTTCGATTGCGTGTTAAATGCAGAATATGATTTGACTACAATACCAGCGATGAAGCTCTTGCGTATATGTAGTGGTTTTGAAATTCCGGAAGCCTTTGATGCAGTTAACTTAATTGATCAGTTTATGCCTATGTTAATGGGGCAGATTGAAACTAAGTCTGCAAGAGAACAGGAAGCATTAGAGGGAATATTAGGTAAGGCTTCTGCTGACATCCCCTTTATTATTGAATGCGATGATGTTACGATTTCTGGCAAGTTGAACGCAAAGTATCTCCGTGAGGAATACGCCAGCCTTGAAGACTATGCCGATCAAGATGTGTACATGCTCTGTAAGGTTGTTGGTATGGTGCGAAAAGATATGGTTGAAATCTTTGATCCGCTGAAAGACTTTATCCGCTTGCCGCGCACTATGCGTCGTCAGATGACAGCGAATGGAAAGCCTGTTGGACTTGATAAGATTTCCATTGAGGGCCCCGTCCTCAAGGTTGAAGTAATTGCCATCTATAAATAATCGAAGGAGGGAACTATGTCATGGCTATTATTCCAGACTATCCTCCCAGCGGCGACGGACATAGAAACGGTGCGGTAAAAGACCGTTCTCAGGCTTTCAACCCTGTTACAAAACAATGGGTAAAGCGAGACAGTGACACCGGTCGTTTTATGGATGTCAAAAAGGATGGAACTCCTTTTAAGGGAGTCCGCAAAGAAAAGTAAATCCAGAGGCAGGAGAGCGAGGCGGGGTTTTCCGCCCCGCTAATCCTGCGTTTACTGATATTTCCGAAAGGAGGCAACCATGGACAAATCCCTATATTTAGAAAAGAATATCAGCCAGCAGCCGGCCATTGATCTGCTGCGGTCCATGGGCTATACCTACATATCCCCGGAGGACTGTGAAGTACAGAGAGGTAGCCGATACCATGTGCTGCTGAAAGACATCCTCCGGGGCCAACTGCGGCGGCTCAACCGCTATGCCTTCGCCGGTGCGGAAAATGAGTTCTCCGCCGGCAACATCGAGCGGGCTATGGAAGATCTGGACGAGCCTTTAACCGACGGCCTGGTGCGTACCAGTGAAAAAATCTATGATGCCCTGTTGCTGGGCAAAAGCTATCCAGAGACTGTGGGAGAGGGCAAAACCCTCAGTTTCAACCTGAAATACATTGACTGGGAACATCCGGAGAACAACCTGTTCCATGTTACCGAGGAGTTTGCAGTAGACAGTCGGGACAAGCTCCACAACGCCCGGCCGGATATCGTGCTGTTTATCAACGGTATCCCCTTTGCTGTCATTGAGTGTAAAACGCCCCAGATCAGCGTAGAACAGGCCGTGGAGCAGAACATCCGCAACCAGCAAAAGGAGTATATCCCACAGCTTTACAAGTTTGCCCAGATTGTGATGGCGACCAATAAAAACGCCGTGAAGTATGCCACCACCGGAACGCCTAAAAAATTCTGGAATGTGTGGAAGGAACAGAACACCGCTTTTCTGGAAGGGGCACTGGCCCAGTATGTGACTGACCGCACTCCCACTGAGCAGGATCGGAATTTGATTTCTCTGTTCAGCAAAGAACGGGTTATAGAACTGATCCGATACTTTGTGCTCTTTGACGCCAATGTAAAGAAGATTTGCCGGTATCAGCAGTATTTCGCCATCAAAGAGATTATCAAGACCATTCAGCAGTCGGACGAAAAGGGTAATCGTCAAAGTGGCGTTATCTGGCACACCCAAGGCAGCGGCAAGAGCCTAACTATGGTTATGCTGGCAAAGTATATCTTAATGGAACTGGCCGACTGCAACCCGAAAGTAGTCGTTGTCACTGACCGCAAGGAACTGGATCGTCAGATTGCCGCCACCTTTGCTCACACCCGTCTTAATCCGGCCAGAGCCACCAGTGGACGGAATCTGGTGGAGCTGCTGAATAGCGGCAAGGCGGATGTGGTCACTACCATCATCAATAAGTTCAACACTGCTGAAAAAATGGAGCACAAGAATTTTTCGCGGGATGTGTTTCTGCTGGTGGATGAAAGCCACCGTTCCAACTATGGCCTACTGGCCACCAAAATGAGGGCGGTGTTCCCCAATGCCTGCTACATCGGCTTTACCGGTACTCCTTTGATGAAAAAAGAGAAGAACACCATGGCGAAGTTCGGTAAGTTGATCCACAAATATACTATCAAGGACGGTGTGGATGACGGAGCCATTGTGCCACTCATTTACGAAGGCCGTTTTGTGGAACAGAATGTGGATGAGGCTAATATAGATCTCTGGTTCAAACAGACTACCAAACGGCTCACGGAAGCGCAGCGGGATGACCTTTCACGGAAATGGAGCAGTATCCGCCGCCTAACCTCCACCGATGCTCGTATCAAGCGGATTGCTCTGGACATCAATGAGCACTTCATTGAAGGGTACAAAGATACCGGCTTTAAGGCTATGCTGGCCACTAACTACAAGCGGGATGCGATTCGGTATCTGGAGTGTTTTGAGCAATTTGGGGATTTGAACTGTGCCGTGGTGATCTCACCGCCTGATCTGCGGGAAAGCGTAGACGATATAGACGAGGGCGCCGACGATAAGGTCATTGCCTACTGGAATAAAATGATGAACCGCTACGGTGACGCAGATGCCTACGAAGAGGCAATGAAGAACCAGTTCTGCGCAGGGGATATTGATATTCTCATTGTGTGCAGTAAGTTGCTTACCGGTTTTGATGCCCCCATCTGCCAGGTGCTCTACATTGACAAAGAGTTGAAAGAACACGGTCTGCTCCAGGCTATTGCCCGCACCAATCGTCTGTATGAAGGAAAGGACTACGGCCTCATTGTGGACTACCGTGGACTGATTGAAAAGTTGGATACCGCTATGGATCTGTACAGCGGTGCCGGGCTGGAGAACTTTGACAGTGGAGATCTGAAGGGTGTTGTGGTGGATGTCATGTCGTCTGTGGCTGGCCTGCGGGAAGCCTATACCTGGTTGACGGAACTGTTTGCAGACTTAAAAAATCCACGCGACACCGAAGAAGTGGAAGTTTTTCTTGCTGACGATAAGAAGCGAGAGAACTTTTATAATTTTCTCTGTGCTTTTGGCAAAGCGTTGAATATGGTGCTGAATGCGGAACAGGCGTATGCAGCCATTCCGAAAGATGAATTGAAGCAGTATCAAAACACTTTTATCTTTTTCTCCAAGGTGCGCCGTAGCGTGAAAATCCGTTACTGCGATGCCATTGATAACCGGGAATATGAGCCGCTGATGCAAAATCTTCTGGATACACACCTCTCCGTAGCTGGTCTGAAACAGATCACCAGCCCCATCGATATTCTGAACAAAGATGACTTTGAACGAGAATTAGAGGAATTAGGTTCGCTCCGTGCAAAGGCAGATGCTATTACCAGCAAATTGACCCGCAGCATCAGCGAAAAGTATCAGGAGAATCCTGCCTATTACGACAGTTTCTCCAAGCGTATCAAGGACGCATTGGAGCAGTACAAGGAAAAGGTGATCTCTGAGTCCGAATATCTGGCAAAGATGCGTACCATCATGGAAGACTATCACGCCGGAAAAAGCACCGTGACCTATCCGGAATCCATCAAGAATAATGTCCACGCCCAGGCGTTTTACGGTGTTCTGTCAGCAGTATTCGACGAAGTAAAAGAAGCGGAAGTGTCTCCTGATTTTGTTGCGGAGATTGCGGAAGAGATTACAAAAATTGTGGCCAACCACAGTCAAGTGGATTGGACCAACAACAAAACAATCCACGACCGAATCTCGCAGGATATTGATGACCTTTTTTATGACTACGAGAAAGAACGGGGATTAAAACTGTCTTTTGACACCATTGATAAGATCATCGAAAATGTCAAAACAGTAGCACTTCGGAGGTTTTGACAGCAATGGCACAGGAAAGAACCGTCGTATATGAAAACAACGAGATCCACTACCTGCTGGAGCAGAAGCAGGTAAAAAATCTCAATCTGCGGGTTCATAAGGACTGCATGGTTTATGTTTCAGCTAATCCAGATATCCCAGCTGAAAAGGTTGACGATTTTGTAGTGAACAAAGGAGCCTATATTCGCTCAGCACAAAGAAAATTTCGTGAGATAGCGCAGTATGCCTCTCAACCCAAGCAATATGTCAGCGGAGAGACTTTCTATCTGCTGGGCAGAGGAGTTCGCCTGAAGGTGGAGAAAAATGTGCGGGACACAATTTCCTCTGATGGGGTTTATCTGTACCTTTGTGTGAAGGAAACGGAAGATTTTGCAAAAAAGCAAAAGATGGTGACCCGTTACTTGGATGAGCAGTGTCGATCCATTTTTGGTGAAATTATTTTAGAGATCTACCCCGTATTTCAAAAATATGGGGTGCCGATGCCGGAATTACGGATTCGGAATATGGAGACCCGATGGGGATCTTGTTTGGCCAAAAAGGGAGTCGTTACACTGAATAAGAGGCTGTTAGAAGCACCACGCAACTGTATCGAATATGTCGTGATGCACGAGTTCTGCCACTTCGTTCATTCAAATCATTCGAAGCAGTTCTATGCGTTCCTAACGATGCTGATGCCGGACTGGAAACAGAGGAAAGAGACCCTGGATAAAAGCGCAACTTTCTGGTTGTAAAATTCTGTAAAGAGATATTTTCAATGTCTCAGCGCGCAATCACGATCTTATTCTCCAAGCTGTGTGCTGATGGCAATGGAGAGCCCAGAAGAGCCGATTGGAAGTTCTATCCGGGCTAGATAGGGGATATCCAGTTGGCCCAGATTGAATTTGGTGGACTGCTGGAATATGTTATAAGTTTGGTTGAATAGGAGATGCCTATGGACGCACGAAAGCACTTGATTATCATAAAAGGAAAAGACCAGACGGACTCGGTCGCGAGCTTTCAGTTCCATGACGGAAAGTGCGAGGTCGTCTATACCAGTGCGCCCAATAAGACATACAGCTTTCAGAGTAGCAATGTGGAGATCCTGCCTCTGAAAAAGGAAGTTGACCCTGCGCAGGTGATTGTCATCGCAAATGGGCAAGCCATCAGCGGAATTGATGAGATTCTCGATTTCGGCGGGTATTATCGTATTGTCCGCAACGGAAAGAGAGATTTATCGTTCTACAGGAGCGAAGTGCAGTTCCAGCAGAATTGTCTGGCGGACGGTAAAAATCAAGAAGCATTCCAATATTTCAAGGAGACTGCCGCTGCAATCAGTCTGGTGGCGGAAAACGGTATCAACATTCTAAGCATGCAGTATGACAAGATCCAGCAGGTCAGCGAGGATACCGTGTTGGCAAGCTATCTTGCACCGCAGAAAGACGTCAAAATGCCCCAGATGCCGGAGACAGTGATCTATCCGTTTGGCCTGAACCAGAGTCAAAAGCTGGCGGTAGAACGGGCACTTTCCTCCAAAATCAGTACCATTCAGGGGCCACCGGGTACTGGAAAGACACAGACGATTCTGAATATCATCGCCAATGTTGTCCGAAGTGGGAAAACCGTGGCGGTTGTCTCCAACAACAATTCCGCAACGCATAATGTTGTGGAAAAGCTGGAGAAGAAAAATGCTGCCTTTCTGACTGCGTTTCTTGGCAGTCTTGCCAACAAAGAGAGGTTTCTGGATGCACAGACAGGCGCCTATCCGAATATGAGCGATTGGGAAATGCCCCCGGAGGAACGACAGCAATTAGATCAGGAAACGACTGCACTCTCCAAAGAACTGAACGAAATGCTTAATGCCAAAAACCGCATTGCGGAAATCGAGCAGGAGTTCTTGCAGCTAAACCCGGAGCAGCATTATTTTGAGGAATATTACGCAAGTTACAGTGACGTGCCAATGGAGAGCTTGGACAAGCTGTCCTCGCAGAAGCTTCTTGCGCTTTGGATGGAATTTGAACAGCACGCAGAGCGTGAGACTCGCTTGAGCCTGTTGCAAAAAATCTCCATCATGTTCCGATTCAACCGTAATGCACTCAAATTGTTTGCCTGTTCCCCGGAACAGGTCATTCCCTATTTGCAAAACCAATTCTATTTCGTAAAGAGGCGGGAACTGGAGGCCGAAAAGCAGGAATTGAACCGAAAGCTGGAGCGCTACGCTTTCGATGCGAAGATGGATGAACTCACACAGAAGTCCCTGCGGCTGTTCCGGGCGGAACTGGCAACACGGTATCATTGGCGGAATAATAGACGGTGCTTTGAAAAGAATGATTTCCGCCGAAATTCTGCGGAGTTTACCCGTGAGTACCCGGTGGTACTTAGCACGACCTATTCCATCAAAGGAACGCTGAGCATCGATCATATCTACGATTACTTGATCGTGGATGAAGCCTCACAGGTCGATTTAGCCACAGGGGTGCTGGCATTTTCCTGTGCGCGGAATATCGTAATTGTCGGGGACTTGAAGCAGCTCCCCAATGTGCTGACGGAGGATGACATTCGCACCAGCGATGCCATTTGGCAGAAGTATTCCTTGGATGAGCGTTATCGCTTTTCTACCCACAGTTTACTGTCCTCTGCATTGGAAATATGGCAGGACGCACCTGTTACATTGCTGCGAGAACACTACCGCTGCCACCCGAAGATTATCAACTTCTGCAACCAGAAGTTCTACCATGGACAGCTGATCGTTATGACAAAAGACCATGATGAGCCGGGTGTGTTGACCATGTACCGGACGATTGCCGGTAATCACGCCCGTGGGCATCTCAACCAGCGCCAGATCGATGTCATCCAGCAGGAGGTGCTTCCGCGGCTGCATCAGCAGAATTTCCAGAGCATCGGCATTATTACGCCGTATCGGGATCAGGTGACAGCCATCCGCAAGCAGCTGGGAGATACTTATGAGGTGGACACCGTCCACAAGTTTCAGGGGCGGGAGCAGGATGCAATCATTCTGACTTCGGTCGACAATGTCATCACAGATTTTGTGGATGATCCCCATATGCTGAATGTGGCGGTTTCCCGCGCGGTTCATTCTCTGGCTGTGATCACATCGCAGGACCCACGCAATGACCAGACCAACTATGGTGACTTGGCCCGGTACATCGAATACAACAATTTCGAGATCATCCAGAGTCAGATCTATTCTGTATTCGATATGCTCTATCAGGGTTATGCCGAGCAGCGCAGAGAATATCTGCAAAAGCATAAGCGGGTGTCTGAGTACGATTCTGAGAACCTAATGCACTCGGTAATTCAAGAGATATTGTCCGATGAGCCTTTTTCCTCTATCGGCTGTGCGGCGCATTTTTCTCTTGCCACGCTGGTGAAGAATTATGCGCCACTGACAGAGGAAGAACGCAAATATGCCCGCAATCCGCTGACACATGTGGATTTTCTACTGTTCAATCAAATGGATAAGCAACCTGTTCTGGCGATCGAAGTAGACGGCGGATCTCATAAATCCGGGAGCAAGCAGGCAGAGCGGGACGCGAAAAAGAACTCCATTCTGGATAAGTGCGCTATTCCTCTGCTGCGCCTCCGTACAGATGGCAGCGGGGAAAAAGAGAAAATCAAAAATGCGCTAAAGAGGGACTGACTATGCCGAAAATTATCAGGAACGCGATCAGATGCAAAAATTGCGGAGATATCATCGAAAGCAAAACTGTCCATGATTTTAAGCTTTGCAGTTGCGGCTCCTGCGCCGTGGACGGCGGTCACGATTACCTTCGCAGATGCGGAAACCTTGGAGATTGGGAAGAACTGTCCGAAGTGGAAAAGGTGGAAGACAACGGCGCATTGACTTGATCCTGGGTGATTAGGAATTGGGGTGATAGGATGTCTCTTAAAATCCAGCTTTTTGAAAATCAGCATATTCGCACGGCGTGGGATGAAGAAAAAGAAGAATGGTATTTTTCCATCGTTGATGTAGTGGCCGTACTGACCGATCAGCCAGATCAGCGCCATGCGGCGAAGTATTGGAGTGTCCTCAAGACGCGCCTGAAAAAAGAGGGCAGTGAGTTGACTACAAATTGTAGTCAACTGAAAATGCGTTCTGCGGATGGCAAGCGATACAATACCGATGTGGCCGATACCGAGCAACTCCTCC
>ERZ779880.2511-NODE-2511-length-12843-cov-13.485455_pt1 | contig 12843 bp, 9 predicted proteins | sample MGYA00511555_ERZ779880 | MGnify/ENA primary metagenome ERZ779880 (study PRJEB29588, sample SAMEA2145815) | human gut metagenome | biome: human gut; feature: human-associated habitat; material: faeces | place: Denmark | collected 2008/2010 ...
CTCGCGGCGGCGCGGAGACGCGCGGCGGTATTCGTTTTTGCAAAGGCCGACAGCTCCATGCGCTCCTCCGGACAATATAACTACAACATACAGTATAACGCAAAAAAACACGGAGTGCAAGAAAAGTTACGGGGAAATGCACAGCTCAAAGAGAAAATCTATAAAACATTTTGAATTTTTTCGATGGAATTTCTTGCAAGTTTGGAAAAACCTGTCTATAATATAAAAGCTTATGAACGATTGGGATCAAAAACCATAGATACTTTGTAAATTGGAGGAACATTATGAGCAAAAAGTATTGTTACCTGTTTACCGAGGGCAACGCCAATATGCGCGAGCTGCTCGGCGGTAAGGGCGCGAACCTGGCCGAGATGACCAACATCGGCCTGCCGGTCCCGCAGGGCTTCACCATCACCACCGAGGCCTGCACCCAGTATTATGAGGACGGCCGCCAGATCAACGACGAGATCTTCGCCGAGATCATGGAGTATGTGGAAAAGATGGAGAAGATCACCGGCAAGAAGTTCGGCGACCTCCACAATCCTCTGCTCGTTTCCGTCCGCTCCGGCGCGCGCGCGTCCATGCCCGGCATGATGGATACCATCCTGAACCTCGGCCTCAACGAGGAAGTGGTCAATGTCATCGCCGAGAAGTCCAACAATCCCCGCTGGGCGTGGGACTGCTACCGCCGCTTCATCCAGATGTATTCCGACGTCGTTATGGAGGTCGGCAAGAAGTACTTCGAGCAGCTCATCGACCAGATGAAGGAGAAGAAGGGCGTTACTCTCGACGTCGAGCTGACCGCTGACGACCTCAAGGAGCTGGCCGGCCAGTTCAAGGCCGAGTACAAGGCCAAGATCGGCGAGGACTTCCCCACCGACCCGAAGGAGCAGCTCATGGGCGCGATCAAGGCTGTCTTCCGCAGCTGGGACAACCCCCGCGCGAACGTCTATCGCCGCGACAATGATATCCCCTACTCCTGGGGCACCGCCGTCAACGTCCAGTCCATGGCGTTCGGCAACATGGGCGACGACTGCGGCACCGGCGTTGCCTTCACCCGCAACCCCGCCACCGGCGAGAAGAAGCTCATGGGCGAGTTCCTGACCAACGCGCAGGGCGAGGACGTCGTCGCCGGCGTCCGTACCCCGATGCCCATTGCCGAGATGGCCGAGAAGTTTCCCGAGGCCTTCAAGCAGTTCGAGGACGTCTGCAAGATCCTTGAGGATCATTACCGCGATATGCAGGATATGGAGTTCACCGTCGAGCACGGCAAGCTCTATATGCTCCAGACCCGTAACGGCAAGCGCACCCCCGCCGCCGCTCTCAAGATCGCCTGCGACCTCGTGGACGAGGGCATGATCGACGAGAAGAAGGCCGTCGCCATGATCGAGCCCCGCTCTCTCGACACGCTGCTCCATCCCCAGTTCGATACCGAGGTGCTCAAGAAGACCCCCGTTATCGGCAAGGCGCTGCCCGCCTCTCCCGGCGCGGCCTGTGGCAAGATCGTCTTCTCCGCCGAGGACGCCAAGGCGTGGAAGGAGCGCGGCGAGAAGGTCGTGCTCGTCCGTCTCGAGACCTCTCCCGAGGACATTGAGGGCATGAAGGCCTCTCAGGGCATCCTGACCGTCCGCGGCGGCATGACCTCCCACGCGGCCGTCGTGGCGCGCGGCATGGGCAAGTGCTGCGTCTCCGGCTGCGGCGACATCAAGATGGATGAGGAGAACAAGCAGTTCGAGCTCTCCGGCAAGGTCTATCACGAGGGCGACTGGCTCTCCATCGACGGCTCCACCGGCAACATCTACGACGGCGCTGTCCCCACGGTCGACGCCTCCATCGGCGGCGAGTTCGGCCGCGTCATGGGCTGGGCGGACAAGTATCGCCGTCTGGGCGTCCGCACCAACGCCGATAACCCGCACGATACTGCGCAGGCGGTCAAGTTCGGCGCCGAGGGCATCGGCCTCTGCCGCACCGAGCATATGTTCTTCGAGGCTGACCGTATCCCCGCCATCCGCGAGATGATCTGCGCCGACACGCTCGAGCAGCGCGAGAAGGCGCTCGCCAAGCTCGAGCCGATGCAGCAGGGCGACTTCGAGGCCATGTATATCGCGCTCGAGGGCCGTCCGATGACCGTCCGCTTCCTCGATCCCCCGCTGCACGAGTTCGTCCCCACCGAGGAGGCCGACATCGAGCTGCTCGCCAAGGATATGGGCAAGAGCGTTGCCGAGATCAAGAACATCATCGCCTCCCTGCATGAGTTCAACCCGATGATGGGTCACCGCGGCTGCCGTCTGGCTGTCACCTTCCCGGAGATCGCCGCGATGCAGACCCGTGCGGTCATCAAGGCTGCGCTGAACGTCAACGCCGCGCATCCCGACTGGCACATCGTGCCCGAGATCATGATCCCGCTCGTCGGCGAGGTCAAGGAACTCAAGTACGTCAAGGACGTCGTCGTCAAGACCGCGGACGAGATCATCTCCTCCGTCAAGTCCGACATGAAGTATAAGGTCGGTACCATGATCGAGATCCCGCGCGCCGCTCTGACCGCGGACGAGATCGCCAAGGAAGCGGACTTCTTCTCCTTCGGCACCAACGACCTGACCCAGATGACCTTCGGCTTCAGCCGCGACGACGCCGGCAAGTTCCTCGGCGCGTACTACGACAAGAAGATCTACGAGAATGACCCGTTCGCCAAGCTCGATCAGGTCGGCGTGGGCAAGCTCGTGAAGATGGCCGCTACCATGGGCCGCGAGTCCAATCCCGACATCCACCTCGGCATCTGCGGCGAGCACGGCGGCGATCCCGCTTCCGTTGAGTTCTGCCACAAGGTCGGTCTGGACTATGTTTCCTGCTCCCCGTTCCGTGTGCCCATCGCCCGTCTCGCCGCCGCACAGGCCGCGATAAAGGAGATGTGAGCGATCTTTTGAGCGTTCACAAAGCGGCTTGAAACTTGCAAACCTTTGATGTGACTGCGTTTGCAGACATCATTGGCTGAAAACAAACAAAAATCCGGTATTGTTCCATTTGGAGCGATACCGGATTTTTTGCATCTTTTGCGGGGCAGGTTGAGAAAAACTGCGTCATGGAGAGATTCCGTGTGCCGCCGGTACTCGGAATGGCACTCTGAATGGCACGCGGAAGCGGCACTCGGAAGGGTTGGCGCATTAACATGACAAAGGAGGACACAGACAAGGAGGATGACGGTGGAACCGGCGGTAATGATGCTCCTGGAGGAGATCAGGCAGAGAGTGGTGGCACAGTCGGTGCTGCTGATAGCCATATTTCTGATGCTGACAGCGGCACTGCTGGCATTGCTGATGAAATGGCTGTACAGAAGGATGGAAGCCCTGATCACAGAGACCATGGTGAAGGCAGCACAACAGACACAGCAGAACCCGCAGGAGACACAGTTCCCGAAGGAGGACTGAGTAACCCCAATTCCACCTTCCCCGCTGTGGTTGCTGTTCCTGCGGAAGTAGTGGATCGACTTAATGAGCTGCTTGCTGATACAACTGATGAACCCGCCACAGACAGTAAGCAGGCCGAACCTCAGCCTACAACGGGAAAAGTTGAACAGGTTATCTGGGATGAACAGCCCACATCTTCCCTCTCCGAAGCAGGGATTTCTGGCGCTGATACAAATGACAAAGTGAAACCCGAGCCTGATGCAAACCCTGAGGGCAGCAGCTCCAAGAAGGTCAAGCAGAAGAAGTCCAAGGCCAAGGCAAAGTAAAATCCCCTCATTGGCATAAGTCCAACAGCCATGGCCGGGAACCATTGCAATTACTGCGTTTCCTGCGTTTTGCTCATGGCTGTGTTATAATTATTTCGTGAGGTGATCCTATCCGGTTCCCGCGCACGAGAGGACTTCCGCCGCACAAGCGACGGCACACGCCAAATGCCGGAAATGCCGGAAATGCCAGAAAGGACTTTACTTATGCGGCGTAGCCCTGTATAATCGTTTAAGATGGAAAATCGTCGAAAGACTATGCTGCAGGGCCATATGCCTGAGCGGAAGAGCCCCTATGATCGACCGACCGCACTCTTAAGGCAACACCGCGCAGTGAAAGCTGCGGTATTGCCTTAGCAGGACTGCGGTCAGTTTCTTTCTCTGCGAAAGGAGGGAGCATCGGTGAACCGCGTGTTCCGCGAGGAAAAGAAATATCTGATCTCGCTGCCGGAGGCGCTGCAAGCCTGCCATCGGCTCGCGCAGGTCATGCACGAGGACCCGCACAACGGCATAAGCGGCTACCCTGTCCGCTCGCTTTACTTCGATACGCTCGACGACAGGGACTTCCGCGAAAAGGCTGCGGGCGTAGAGCTGCGGCGCAAGCTGCGCCTGCGCTGCTACGATCCGGCGGCAGACTTCGCCATGCTGGAGATGAAGCAAAAGCAGGGAGCGAGCCAGCTCAAGCGCTCTCTGCGCGTGACACGGGAGGATGCCCAAGCGCTCACGCACGGCGACTACGCGCCGCTGCTGCGGTATCCGGAGTCTTTTGCCGCGGAGTGCTATGCGCTGATGCACAGCCGGTGCTATCGCCCCAAAACGATCGTAGAATACGACCGCAAGGCATTTATCGCCAAGGAGAACAAAATACGCATTACCTTTGACAGCCGCATTGTTTCCGTCGAGAGCTGCTTCGACCTCTTTTCGCCGCGGCTGAACATGAACCCCGTGCTCGATCCGTACTGCGTGGTGCTTGAGGTCAAGTACAACGGCTTTCTGCTCGATTATCTTCGCGAGCTGATCAACAGCGTGGATCGCAGTGAGCTTTCTGTTAGCAAATATGTGCTTGCCCGCCAAAACGGATGTCAGACGAGGCTATAGGAGGAAAACACCATGAGGCAACAGATCCTGAACCTTTTTACCACACCACGCGATATGTCGTGGGAGGATATTCTGCTCAATATCGTCCTTGCCGCTGTGCTGGGCTTTTTTATCTTCCTGTCCTACGCCATCTCCCACCGCGGGACGATCTACAGCCGCAAGTTCAACGCCTCACTCGTCATTCTCGCGGTGCTGACGGGGACGGTCATGACCGTCATCGGCAACAACATCGCGCTGTCTCTCGGTATGGTGGGCGCGCTGTCCATCGTCCGCTTCCGCACCGCCATCAAGGACTCGCGCGATACGGTTTATATTTTTTGGTCCATCATTGTCGGCATCTGCTGCGGCGTGGGCGATTATGCCGTGGCCTGCATCGGCAGCGCCGTGACCTTCGCGGTGATCCTGCTGCTCGGCTGCATCAAGAGCGATAACCGGATGCTGCTCATCATCCGCGCCCACCGCAGCAAGCAGGAGCCGATCAAGGCGCAGGTCTACAAGCTCTTTCGCGCCAAAGCGACGCTGCGTGTGGAAAACACGACGGAGGATACGGTCGAGCTGATCTACGAGATCACGCAAAAGCTCCTGCGCCGCGCGGAGCAGACAACGCCGGACATTCCCGGCAGCATCTATTCGCTGGGAAGCATCGACTATGTCAATCTTGTCATGCAGAACGACGAGGTGTCGAACTGAGAAACCGGAAAGAGGGGAGCGGAGACGAACATGAAATACAAGCGAATGGCTCTTGCGGCCTGTGCGCTGCTGCTCCTCCTATCCGCAACAAACCTGTCAGCCGTGCTGACCGATGAGCACCCACGCTATCATCAGCATCTTGAGCGCCCCGCCTATACCCCCTGTGCCGACCACGGAGAAGATCTGCTCTGCTCTCATCTGCCGCTCGTTCTCATCGACACCGGCGGCGCGGAGATCCCCGGCGTTCCCATCCGCGACGGCGACGGGAGCCGAAGCAACGACACCTTCACCACTACGGCGGACGGCGGAACGCTGCTGCGCGCGTCCGTCTCGGTGGTGGATCACGCCGAGGGCAACAATCACCCCGCCGACGCGCCGACCCTGCAAAGCACCATCGACATTCGCGTGCGCGGCAACTCCTCGCGCTATTTTGATAAGCACAGCTATCTTGTCAAGACGCTGACGGACGACGGTGCGGCCTCGCGCGATGTCGCCATGCTGGGGATGGATGCCTTCGACGAGTGGGCGCTGCATGGGCCGTACCTCGATAAGACGCTCATCCGCAATTATATGTGGTACAATCTTGCGGGCGAGATCATGGACTACGCGCCGAATGTGCGCTTCTGCGAGGTACTGCTCAACGGAGTGTATCAGGGGCTTTATGTTATGACGGAGACTGTCAGCTCCGGCGCGGATGCCCGCTTGAAGCTCACGGAGCCGTCGAAGGACACGGTGCAGACGAGCTATGCTCTGCGCCTTGACCGCGGCAGCGGCAACGAGGTCAAAAACATCGAGACCTTCTCCCAATACGCCCTGCGAAATCTGCAGGATATGGACATCGTCTATCCGGGAACAAAATGGCTTACGCCGGAGCGCGCGGCGTGGATCGCACAGGATTTCTCCGACTTTGAAAAGTCACTCTACTCCTATGACTATGATACCGAGCCCTATGCATGGTGGGAGCAGGCGGACATGAGCTCTTTCGTGGACTACTTTATCCTCAACGAGTTTACCTGCAACTATGATGCGGGCTGGCTTTCCACCTATATCTACAGGGATGTGCGCGGCAAATACAAAATGTGCATCTGGGACTTCAACTCCGCCTGTGACAACTACAGTCATCCGGTCACAGAGCCGCAGCATTTCGAGTTGCAGCATAACGTCTGGTACTATATGCTCAGCAAGGACGAGGACTTTATGAACGCCGTGATCGAGCGCTACCGTGCGCTGCGGCAGGGTGTCCTGAGCGATGCATATCTCAACGGCTATATGGATGCCGTGGTGGAATGGCTCGGCCCCGCCGTCGATCGCAATTTCTCCGTCTGGGGCTACGCGCTGGATAAGGATATGCTCTCACCCGCAGAGCGAAACCCGCACACGCACACTGAGGCCGTCGCGCAGATGAAGCGCTTCTGCACGGAGCGCGGCGCGTGGATGGACGAGCACATCGACATTCTGCGCCAATACAGCCACGAATCCAGAAATAAGAAATTCAACCACTGAGAAAGCGAGGGCGGAGCCGTGAAAAAATTTATCATCGCGCTTTCCGCTCTGATCCTGCTCTATCTTGCTTATGACACGGCGCGCTACCGGCTGGGATGGTACATCGACCTGAAGCCGGACGAGCCGGTGACGGCCTTTATGACCACGGATACGCAAAGCATTTACATGGATCGCGGCAGCGGTCCCGAGCCGTTTATCGTTAAGGGCGTAAACCTCGGCGTCGGCCTTCCGGGCGAGTGGGCGACGGACTACGCCGTCAGCAAGGAGACCTATCTGCGCTGGTTTGCCCAGATGCAGGAGATGGGCGCGAACACCGTGCGCGTCTACATTACGCTCCACGACGACTTCTACAACGCCTTCTACGAGTACAACACCGCGCGCGAGGAGGCGAACGAGGAACCGCTCTGGCTCATCCACGGCGTGTGGGTCAACGACTATGTGCAGAATTCCCACCGCGACGCCTACGATAAGGACTTTCTCGATGCGTTTATCGAGGACGGGCGCACGCTGGTCGACGTTCTGCACGGCAACAAGAAGATCTCGCTCGGGCGGGGCACGGGATCGGGCTTTTACAGTAAGGATGTTTCCCGCTGGGTCATCGGCTATATTCTCGGTGTGGAGTGGGAGGATGTGACCGTCGCCTACACCGACCACAAGTATCCCGATATGGCGCCTTATCAGGGCGCGTATCTCTCCGCGACGGAGGACGCCTCCGCCTTTGAGTCCATGCTGGCGCAGGCGGGCGACCGGATCATTGAATACGAGAGCCGCCGCTATAAGAGCCAGCGGCTCGTCGCCTTCTCCAACTGGCCGACCACCGACCCCTTCCTCTATCCGGAGGATATCACGACCTTTTTTATGAAGTGCGCGCAGGTGGATGTGGAGCATATCCGTGCGGAGGACGCCTTTCTTGCCGGGCAATTCGTTTCCTATCATGTCTATCCCTACTATCCCGACTATCTCAACTATAGCCTCAACCCCGCGGTGATGGACCGCACGCCCATCTGGGACGGCAAGGCCGTCATCTCTCGTGTGGAGACCGGTCCCGGCACGCCCATCGGTTCCGTGCTGCGCCGATCGGACTTCTACGATGAGACCGGCGCGGTGAACACCTACCTTGCCTATCTGCGCGCCCTGCGGCGGCATCACACGATGCCCGTCGTCATCTCCGAGTTCGGTGTGTCTACGGGACGCGGCATGGCGCAGAGGGACCAGAACACCGGCCGCAATCAGGGCCACATGTCCGAGCAGGAGCAGGGGCAGGCCCTTGCGGAATGCTGGGAGGATATTATGACGTCCGGCTGCGCGGGCGGCTGTGTGTTTACCTGGCAGGACGAATGGTTCAAGCGGACATGGAACACCATGCACGCGGTGAATCTCCAGCGCACGCCGTACTGGAGCGACTATCAGACCAACGAGCAGTATTTCGGTCTGCTTTCCTTCGACCCCGGCGAGAAGGAAAGCGTCTGCTATGTGGACGGCGACCTCTCGGAGTGGACGGAGGAGGATAAGCTCTTCGACACGGGCGAGCGAGCGCTTTCCATGAAGTACGATGAGCGCTATATCTACCTTCTGGCCTATCAGAAGGGCTTTGCAAACGGGGAAAAGCGGATGTTTATCCCCATCGACACCACGCCGAAGACCGGCAGCACCTACTGCAAAAACTATGGCCTGCGCTTTGACCGCGCGGTTGACTTCGTCCTCGCCATCGACGGCAGGGACAACAGCCGCCTCCTGGTGCAGGAGCGCTACGAGGTGCTGCGGGCCATGTTCTACCACGAAACGCACGACGCGGATGCATACCTTGACCCGCCGGACGCAGACACACCGCTTTTCAAGCCCATCGAATTGATGCTCCAGACGGCCACGCCGCTGCTCACCGGAAACTGGCAGGCCAGCTCGGAGGTTTACGAAACGGGCAGGCTGCTCTATGGAAACGCGAACCCGTCGTCGCCCGATTTCAACTCATTGGCAGACTTTATCTTTGCGGGCGACTATGTGGAGCTGAAGCTGCCCTGGCAGCTTCTGAACTTTGCCGATCCCTCGCGCATGACCATCCACGACGATTACTATGAAAACTACGGTGTGGACTACATCACCATCGACACGATGTACCTTGGTCTTACCGACGGCGCGGCGCAGGAGCGCACGCCGCTCTATCCCGCCGCGCTCAAGGGCTGGGGGAACAGGGTAACTTATCACGAACGGCTGAAGGCTTCGTATGATGCGATGCGGAGACTCTGGCGGTAAGAAAGAGAAAGGGGAGAGCGCCGGTGCCTGTTGAAATTCTGATCTACATCTACCTCGGTATGTGCGCCGGCATGATCCTCTTTAACATTGCAACGGCGCTCCTTTCGCGGCGCAGGGAGCATCGGTCCTTCCGCGACGGCATCCGCCTTGAGCTGACGGTCTCGCGGGAGCTTGACCGTCTCGCGGAGACCGGAGCGGTCAGCGAGAGGCATCTGCGCTTCATGGAGCGCAGACTGCGCCGCGTGAACGGCATGGTGGCCTTTGACGCCGCGCTGGAGCGCCTGTGCGTGAGGCGGCCAGAGCTGACCCGCTCCTATCTGACGGCGCTTAACGGTGTGACGATCACGCTGGCAGAGGATTACTGCCGCCGCGATGAGATCGAGGCGGCGTACTTCCCCTACATCATCAAGAAATACCAGCTGCTCGGCGGCGCGGATGACGCGCCGCTCAAGGAGGTGCTGCTCAAACTGCTGAACGAGCCGAGCATCTACTGCCGCGAGAATGCCATGCAGGCGCTCTACACGGCGGGCGATCCCGCCGTCCTTGTGCGCGCGCTGCGCATCATCGACGCAAGCAGCCTCTATTATCACAGCAAGCTCCTCTCCGACGGCTTGCTGAACTACACGGGCGACACATGGAGCTTGCCGACGCGCTTTGGGAGGCGTTTGATGCGTTTCAGCCGTGGATGCAGGTGACGCTGCTCAACTATTTCCGCTTTTCCTCCGGCGCATACTGCGAGAAAATACACGCGCTCCTCAACGATCCCGCGCAGGACGACGAGGTGCGCTTTGCCTGTCTGCGCTATCTTGGCCGCTATCCCTATCCGCCCGCCTACGCCGATCTGCTGCGCTATGCGACGCCCTCGGAAACCGCGCGCTGGGAGTATGCAGCCATTGCGTCCTTTGTACTGGCGAGCTATCCCGGGGCGGAGACTGCGGCGGTGCTGAAGAGGAACCTCTATCATCCCAACTGGTATATCCGCTTCAACGCGTCAAAAAGTCTGGAGCAGCTCGGCTTCGGCTACCGCGATCTGATCGACGTGATCGAGGGGCACGACCGCTACGCCTCCGAGATCCTGCGCTATCGCTTTGATGTGCGGGAGCTGGAGGAGCGAAAGGAGGACGCAGTATGTACGACGGTATAAAGCTGTTTCTTGAGTGGGTGGGCTATTTCTTTATCGCTTATCTGATCGGCTACTCGACCTTTCTGTTTCTGTCGGTCGTCGTCGGCTCACTTGAGCTGTACAAGCACCGCCGGCAGGAAATGTTCAAAAGCATTCTGCCCTCGGATTACTACCTGCCCATCAGTATCATCGTTCCCGCCTACAATGAGGAGGTCACCGTGGCAGACACCGTGCGCTCACTGCTTGCGCTCGACTACCGCTCCTATGAGATCATCGTGGTGGACGACGGATCGAAGGACCGCACCTCGGAGGTGTTGGCCGAGACATTTGATATGCACCTTGTTCACCGGCCCATTCGCCGGCAGATCAACTGTCAGCGCGAGGAATACGTCTATGAGACACGCGCACAGAAGGTACCGGTGACGCTCATCCGAAAAAAGAACGGCGGCAAGGCAGACGCGCTGAACATGGGCATCAACGCCGCAAATTTCCCGTACTTTATCTGCATGGACGCGGACTCCGTTCTGCAGTACGACTCTCTGCGCCGCATCGCCCAGCCGATATTGGAAAACGGCAATGTGGTGGCGGTTGGCGGCATCGTCCGCATCTCCAACGATGTTGAGCTGGAAAACGGACGGGTGAAGCATTACCGGCTGCCGCGCAATATTCTCGCCTTCATGCAGGTGCTGGAATATGACCGTTCGTTTCTTGCCTCCCGCATTCTCTTTGACCGCTTCAACGGCTCGCTCATCATTTCCGGCGCCTTCGGGCTGTTCAAAAAGGATACCGTCATCGCGGCAGGTGGCTATGACAGCGGAACGATGGGCGAGGATATGGAGCTTGTGGTCAAGCTGCACGAATACTGCACGGTCAACAACATCGACTATGCCATTCGCTACGCATCCGACGCGATCTGCTGGACGCAGGCGCCCGAGCGGCTGCGCGATCTGTGCAAGCAGCGCAAACGCTGGCATCTGGGCCTGTTCCAGAGTATGTACAAGCATCGCGTCATGTTTTCCAATCACAGGTTCGGCGCGGTGAGCTTTGTATCCTATCTCTATTTCCTCATTTACGAGCTGCTTTCGCCGTTTATTGAGATATTCGGCGTTTTTACAATGGTGCTCGCGTGGTGGTTCGATTTGATCAACGTCCCGTTTATGCTGCTCTTTTTCCTGATCTATGCCGTGTTCGGCTCGGTCCTGACGCTTACCGCCTTTTTCTCGCGCATCTACACGGCGGACCTCACGCTCTCGTTCGGCGACGGCCTCAAGGCCGTCTGTCTGTGTCTCTTTGAGCTGGTGTTCCTGCGCTTTATTCTCGCATGGGTGCGCTGCACGGCCTTTATCGGCTATAGGAAGAAAAAGCTCAGCTGGGGGCGCATCGAGCGCCGCAAGATCGATTTGAAATAAAGGGGGGGTGCCGCCTGTGCGCCGAAAAAAGCTCTTGGGAATCACGCTCTGCGCCGTGCTGACGATCGGAGCGCTGCTGTGCTGTATGCCGGATGCAAGCGCGAGGGAGACGCTTCTGATCTCGGGAAACGCCGATCTCTATCCCATCGAGTCCTATGACCGCGGCAGAGAATGCTATGTCGGATTGCTGCCGGAGCTGTACGAGCGCCTGAGTGAGCAGACAGGGTACGATCTTGTCTATCTTCCGTACAGCAAGAACACAACGCAGGCACAGCAGGCGGAGAACCGGCAGGCGGACATTATTTCCGCCTATCCCTCCGGCGCGGTCGACAGCGGCGCGATGCGCCGTCAAGTGCTGCTCTGCACGATAGAACATGACGGCGCAGAGCGCGCGATATATGTTGGCTTTACCAACGCACTCACGCCGGAACGGGCCGGCGCGCTTGCACAAGCGCTGGAGAATCTCTCCGGCGCGGAGAGCATCGGCGTCCTGGCAGACTATACGAATAGCAGCGGCGCGGAAGCCTACCGTACCAGGTGGCTCATTACGCTCGCCGCATTGATCGCGGCGATGCTTGCCGCGGCGGTCGCGCTGATAGTCTTTGCGCGAAAAAAGCGTGCCGAGCAAAAGACCAACGCCCTCATCGATCCGCGCTACGGCATCGGCAACGACCGCTTTTATCTGCATTGCGTGGAAACGCTGCTCCCCGCCCCGCTCAGAAGCATCGTCTATGTCATCTGCATCGGCTGCGATATGCCCTCGCTCGAATGGCGCTTTGGCGAGGCGGAGCGCGAGGAGATCTTCTCCCGCGCGGCGGAGTATCTGCGCCTTGGCTGCGCCCGCGAAGATTACCTTGCCTGTGTGGGGCGCGGAATGTTCGCCCTGGTGTGCCAACGCAGCAGCCGCGAGGCGGCACAGCAGCGCGCCGAGGGGCTTATCCGCGGGCTGGACGGCTACCTTGCGGGCTTCCGCGCCGAATATGCCGGCGCGTTCCGCGCGGGCATCTGCTCGCTGGAGGAAAACCCGGACTACAGCGGCGAAG
>ERZ779880.2519-NODE-2519-length-12810-cov-29.686005_pt1 | contig 12810 bp, 7 predicted proteins | sample MGYA00511555_ERZ779880 | MGnify/ENA primary metagenome ERZ779880 (study PRJEB29588, sample SAMEA2145815) | human gut metagenome | biome: human gut; feature: human-associated habitat; material: faeces | place: Denmark | collected 2008/2010 ...
CAAAAGTAATAGGATATTTTGAAATATGCAATATCTTTGCAAAAAAAATATCGAAGATGGATAAAATAATTGGGTTGGGCAATGCTTTGGTCGATGCGCTGGCAATCATTGAAGATGATAATATTTTGACGGAGATGCAGCTTCCGAAAGGAAGCATGACGCTGATTGATGAAGATAAGTTCTTGAAAATTAGTGAGTATTTCAGCCGGATGAAGACGCACCTGGCTAACGGAGGTTCTGCCGGAAACGCAATTCGGGCAATGGCATGCCTTGGTGCGGGTACGGGATTCATCGGAAAAGTAAGCAATGACTTTTACGGTAACTTTTTCCGGGATAGCCTGCTGGAACGTGGGACAGAGGCGAATTTATTGCTTTCCACTACCCTTCCGTCCGGTGTAGCCTCTACTTTCATTTCTCCTGATGGAGAGCGCACTTTCGGCACTTATTTGGGGGCGGCTTCTACATTGAAGGCGGAAGATCTTTCGCTGGATATGTTCAAAGGATATGCTTACCTATTTATAGAGGGGTATCTGGTGCAAGACCATGATATGATTCTCCGTGCCATTGAGCTGGCTAAAGAGGCCGGCTTACAAGTATGTTTGGACATGGCGAGCTACAATATAGTAGAAGGAGACCTTGAATTTTTCTCTTTGTTGGTCAACAAATATGTGGATATTGTTTTTGCCAATGAGGAAGAGGCAAAGGCTTTTACGGGTAAGGAACCGGAGGAAGCATTGGACATCATTGCCAAAATGTGTAGCATAGCCATTGTAAAGGTGGGTGCCCGTGGTTCTCTGATTCGTAAAGGTACAGAGATGGTGCAGGTACAAGCGGCTCCGGTAGAGAAAGTGGTGGACACTACAGGAGCGGGTGACTATTTTGCGGCGGGTTTCTTGTATGGACTGACGTGTGGTTACTCGCTGGAGAAATGTGGCAAGATAGGTTCTCTTCTCTCCAAAGATGTGATACAAGTGGTGGGTACGGAGCTTCAGGTAGCACAATGGGAAAAAATCAAGGAAGAAATTTTATTAATTAATTAGCATATTATCACATAGACATATTATGAGAAGAATTTTAAAGATACGCTGGATGATTACCTTGCTGATTGTAGCAGGAGCCGTTTGTTTTTGGGGGTTTAAGAGTGGTGATAGCCGTAGTTTTCAAATAGCAAAGAATCTGGATATATTCAATTCCATTGTGAAAGAGTTGGATATGTTCTACGTGGATACGATTGATCCTAACAAGACTATCCGTGAAGGCATTGATGCCATGCTCTACTCGCTGGATCCCTACACGGAGTATTATCCGGAAGATGACCAAAGCGAATTGGAGCAGATGCTGAAGAATTCCTATGGTGGTATAGGTTCTGTGATTACTTGGAATCCGAAACTAAAACGTTCCATGATATCTGAGCCATATGAGAATATGCCTGCTGCCGATGTAGGCCTGAAAGCCGGAGATATTTTGATGGAGATTGACGGAAAAGACCTTGCCGGAAAGAACAACCAGGAAGTCAGCGAGATGCTTCGCGGACAAGTGGGTACCAGCTTCAAGCTGAAAGTGCAACGTCCCGGTACAGAGAAACCGTTGGATTTCGACATTGTGCGCCGTTCCATCCAATTGCCGTTCATACCTTATTATACAGTGCTGGATAATAATATAGGTTATATCAATCTCAGCACCTTCTCGGGGAATCCTTCCAAGGAGTTCAAGCAGGCTTTTCTGGACTTGAAGAAACGGGGGATGACTTCGTTGGTGATTGACTTGCGGAACAATGGAGGTGGCTTGCTGGATGAATCTATAGAGATAGCCAACTTCTTTCTGCCTCGCGGAAAAACACTTGTGACGACAATGGGTAAGATTAAGCAAGCCAGCAATACCTACAAGACATTGCGTGAGCCGTTGGATTTGGAAATTCCTTTGGCTGTTCTGGTCAATGGCGGAACGGCTTCTTCGTCAGAAATCCTTGCGGGCTCTTTGCAGGACCTTGACCGTGCGGTCATTATCGGTAACCGTACTTTCGGTAAGGGATTGGTGCAGACCACCCGTCCGTTGCCATACGGTGGTACCATGAAGCTGACGACTTCCAAATATTATATTCCCAGCGGCCGTTGTGTGCAGGCTATCGACTACAAGCACCGGAATGAGGACGGCAGTGTGGGACGTATTCCGGACAGCCTTACTACCGTGTTCCATACGGCTGCCGGACGTGAAGTGCGTGATGGTGGAGGCGTGACTCCGGACATTGCGGTGAAGCAGGAGAAGCTGCCCAACATTCTGTTCTATCTTGTCAATGACAATCTTATTTTCAATTATGCCACGGACTATTGCTTGAAACATCCTACCATCCCTTCAGCAGAGAAGTTTGAAATTACAGATGCCGATTATGCGGACTTCAAGGCGATGGTGAAAAAGGCGGACTTCAAATACGACCAGCAGACAGAGAAGATGCTGAAGAACCTGAAGGAAATGGCCGAATTTGAGGGCTATCTGACTGATGCTTCGAAAGAGTTTGAAGCGCTGGAGAAAAAATTGTCGCATAATCTGGACCGTGACCTTGACCATTTCTCCAAGGACATCAAGAGCATGATTGCGGTAGAAATCATCAAGCGTTATTATTTCCAGCGTGGAAGCATTATCCAGCAGTTGAAAGATGATGATGATTTGAAAGAGGCTGTAAAGATACTCACTGCTCCGGAAAAATACAAGGAAATGTTGAGTGCTCCGGCAGTGACGTCAATGTCTCTGCAACAAAGAAAGGAGACAGCCCCGGTTTTTCTGAGTACCGCTACGAGAGCAAATGAACATGTTTATGATGAAATAGTATAAGGACACTCTTAAGAGGATTCTTTTATTTGCTCCTTAATTTATACCGGATAGTCTCTGTATAAGCCTTTTATACACGACTATCCGGTTAAGTTGTTTGTAGGGTATTAACTTGTTTTATATTTTTGCAGGTGATAATGAAAATATTGACAAGGTTATGAAACGATTGAATTCTCTGAAAGTATGGCTGTCTGTGGTATTGTTGCTTTGCTTCTCTCTTTCCGGACAAGCCCAGTTCCTGCGCACTTCCTACTTTATGGAAGGAAGTAACCAGCGTATGCAGCTTAATCCGGCCTTGATGCCGGGACGCGGTTATCTGAATATTCCTGTGATAGGTTCGTTGAATGCTACCGTCAACTCCAGTTCCCTGGGGTATAGGGATATTATGGACATTATTGAGAACAGTGATGATAGCGACTATTTCATGAGCAATGACTTTATGAACCGACTGGATGCTACCAATAACTTGAATGTGAATTTGAGTACCGACATTCTGTCTGCCGGATGGTATAAAGGAAAGAACTTCTGGTCAGTTAATGTGGGGTTGCGTAATGATATCGGTGCCGCCATACCGAAAACCATGTTCCAGTTTATGAATAACATGAGCAGCCGGGAGTTTGGTGACAATATTTCTGACTATTTGGGTATTAACGAAACCATTAATGGACAGAGGCTTGAGATAAATTCCTATGCGGAAGTCGGCCTTGGCTTTGCAAGGAATATCACAGACCGACTGGCTGTAGGTGGTAAGGTGAAGATGCTGCTGGGTATCGGTAACTTAAAGCTGAACATCAACCAGATTCATGTGGAAACTCCTTCTGTCGGCTCTTCAGGAGTGACGAGTAAAGCTTCCATTCAAGTGGATGCAACTTTGGAGAACTCGTCAAAGCTGTTGGAGCTTCCCGAGAATGAGAGTGGTGATTATATCGATGAAATCGATTTTGGCAGTTTTGGTTTTGCCGGATATGGTGGGGCTATTGATTTGGGAGTATCTTACAAGTTACTGGATAAATTGACACTTTCTGCTTCAGTTCTTGATTTGGGCTTTATCAAATGGTCTAAATCGAATACCAGTATAGCGCGAGCCAATGCGGAGCAGACTTATGATCTTCTTGACCCGGCCTCGCAACAGGAGTTCATGGATATTGTGAACAGCGGCGAGATTCTTAACTATGACATGTTGCAGCTCAAGACGGAGGAGGCTTCTGAGAAGAGCCGTACCCGTGGATTGACTTCTACAATGGTTCTTGGCGCTGAATATGCCTTACTGAATGATTGGCTGGTAGTGGGTGCCTTGTATACCGGTCGTTTTGCCAAACCGAAAACTTTGAATGAGCTGACTTTCTCTGCCTGCATCCGTCCGACGAATGCTTTCAATGTAGCTGCCAGCTATTCCGTACTTCAAGGAGCCGGTAAAACCTTCGGTCTGGCACTGAAACTGGGTCCTTTCTTTGCGGGAACAGACTATATGTTCTTTGGTAAGAATACGAAGAATGTCAATGCTTACTGGGGTGTTTCTATTCCTTTGGGAAAACAGAAAACTGCTGAAAATTAATAAATTGGATTTGGATATTATCGCGGATTATCTTTCTATAAAAGAGGATAATCTGCGATTTTGTTTTTACGAAAACGCAAAAAGCTTTATCTTTGCTGGTAAATACCTATAAACAGTACTCATGAGAATTGCAATAACGTTTTTCTTGTCTTTGGTTTTCAGTAGTTTGCTGCAAGCTTCACCCATACCTTTTTCTCCTATAGTGAGGAGCTATTCGGTGTCGGATTATAATGCCGGTATTCAGAATTGGGCCATTGCTCAGGACGAAAGAGGGGTGATGTATTTCGGTAATAACAGTGGGCTGCTGGAATTTGATGGAAGTGCTTGGCGGCTGTATGAATTACCGACAAAAGGAATTGTGCGTGCTATATATATCAGTGAAGATGGAAGAATTTATGTAGGCTCTTACGAAGAATTCGGTTATTTTGTTCATACTCCTTATAATACCCTTGAATATCACTCGCTAAAAGATGAGGTGAAGGACTTTACTTTTCATAACGACGAAATCTGGAACATTGTTTGCGTTCAAGGGGAAATTGTATTTCAATCGTTTGGTTCTCTCTTTTTTTATAATGGAAATTCTGTGGAAGGTATTCGGGTGAAGAGCCTTCCGAACTTATTTCAGGTTGGAAATACTTTTTATTCTCAAAGAATAAATGGTGGACTTTGTGTCTTTTCCGACAGGAAAATGGAAGAACTTATTCCCAGAAAGGTATTTGGAAATAGCGATGTCTTGGCTGGGCTTCCTTATGATGATGCCGTTTTAATGCTTACCCGTAATCAGGGAGGTTTTCTCCTCTATCGAGATGGGAGGGTAGAAAAATGGGAAACCGAATGTGATGATATATTCAGGAAGCATACCATTAATCGTGCGGTGATGACCAAAGACAGTTGCTACGTTGTTGGCACAATATCCGATGGTATATATGCGTTGGATAAAAAAGGAAAGCTGATTTGGAAGGTCAATACGGATAATAAACTACAGAACAATACTGTTTTGAGATTATATTGTGATGATGACAACAATATATGGACAGTTTTGGATGAAGGTATTGCCTATATACACAACAATTCTTTAATCTATTATTATGAACCTCCATTTCGTAAAATAGGCATGGTATATGATGTTCTGGTAAGGGAAAATGAAGCTTATATTGCTTCTAATCAGGGACTTTATTGGCTTAAGGATGGAAAGACTGAATTAGTTCCGGGTTTGGAAGAACAAGCGTGGTTCGTCGATGAATGGGGAAAACAGATTTTTTGCGGGCATAACAAAGGAACTTTCCTTATATCGGGGTTGAAGTCAAAGTTGGTATCTGATGTAAAGGGAGGGATGTGTATGGAAAAGATTGAATCGAAGGAAGAATCTTTTTTATTGGAAGGAACTTATGCGCTTTTAAATCTATATACGGAAGATACTTCGGGAGCATATGGTTTTATCCGGTCTCTGCGTGGATTCAGTCATATGGTCCGTCACATAGAGGTGGACCATCAAGGGAATATCTGGGCGAAACACTTAAGGAATGGTTTGTATCGTTTTCGGATTGATCCGGATATGAAGCAGGTAAAGGATGTACGGAAGTATGAGGGCCTGGGAGAAGTGAAAGGTGGGAGTTTTACTTTGTTCAAAATCAATGGTCGGGTAGTTTTTTCTAATGGGGAATATTTCTATACTTACGAAGATATGACTGATTCGATTGTTCCCTATGAAACAATGAATGAACAATTGATGGAATTGAAGGAAATCAAGACAGTGAGTCGTGCGAACGGAGATTACTATTGGTTTGTGGGTGATAGGATAGTGTATTTAGTGAAGTGTGCGATAAATACTTTCAATATCGAACTCCGGATTCCATATTCTTTGTTTGACGGTCTGACGGTGGAAGAACGGGGAAGCGTGGCTTATGACGTGAGGAATGGCTGTTCCTATCTTTGCCTGAACAATGCCATTGCCCGTATTGAGACGGACAGTTCCTCGTTATATAAATCTCGGGTCAGACGCTCTTTATGGATTTCGGGAATGCGGGTCATTGATGAATTCAGTGGTAAGCGGAAAACATTGGTCGTGCAGCCGGGAGCCAAGGTGGAGCCTGAGTTTAATACGGTGAATTTTACATTGTGTTATCCGGTTTATAGTAATTATACTTATAAGGTAAGGTATCGGTTGGAAGGATATTCTGACCAATGGATGCCGGGTGGACGCTATTTGCAGAAGAAGTATTCTCGGCTCTCCTATGGAAGTTATGTTTTTCAGGCAGAGATATATGATACCGATAGAGTTTTGGCATCGGTAGAGCTTCCTTTTGAGATTTTGCGTCCGTGGTATTTGTCTTATTGGGCTGTGGGAAGTTATATCTTGGCAGGATTGTGTCTGTTGGCTTTATTGCAATATCTGGTCTACCGTTTCGTGAAGAAAAAGAAAGACCGTGTGATTGAACGGCAGCGCGTAGCCCATCAGGCAGAACTCGAGCGGCAAGAGAAGAAGATTGTTGAGTTGGAAAAGGAACAGCTTGAGGCCGATTTGCGTTTTAAAAGCAAGGAGTTGTCCAGTGTGGTAATGACAAATATCGCCCATCAGGAATTTCTGAGTTCCTTGAAAGAAGAGATACAGCGGCAAAAGTTGTTAGGACAGTATAGCCGTAAGAACTTGGATAAGCTGCTCACTTTAGTTAATAGCAATATAGTGTCCGATGAAGAGAATTGGACTATGTTTCAGGCTAATTTTGACCGTATACACGAGAATTTCTTCCGTAATCTGAAACTTCAATATACAGATTTAACTTCAGGAGATTTGCGCTTTTGCGCATTGCTTCGCTTGAATATGCCGACAAAGGAGATAGCGAAGTTGCTCAACATTTCCACGCGTGGGGTTGATGCTGCAAGATACCGGTTGCGCAAGAAATTCAATCTGCTTCCGGAAGAAAGTCTGACTGATTTTCTTATAAACTTTAAATAGCTGCTTTACAGTGAAATATTAATGGGGGAAGTACTAATATTGTACTTCCTCTTTTGTTTTTTAGTGATGGTTGTACTTTTGTTGTAGTACGGGATGTGGAGATTGTCGCATGCTTTTCTTTTATTTGCAGTAAAATAATATTTCTATCAATTAAAAGCATGAAAGACATGAAGCATTTACTTTTCAAGTTACAATTATTTTTAGTCTTGTTGGTGTTTACTGCCGTTAGTACGTATGCACAGAAATCTCCGGTTGATATGGATCGTTTCATCGACGATTTAATGAAGAAGATGACCCTGGAAGAGAAAATAGGTCAGTTGAATCTGCCGGTTACCGGTGAGATTACGACCGGTCAGGCTAAAAGTAGTAATGTGGCCAAACGTATTCGTGCCGGTGAAGTGGGCGGGCTTTTCAATCTGAAAGGCGTGGAACGTATCCGCGATGTACAGAAGCAGGCGGTTGAAGAAAGTCGTTTGGGTATTCCTCTCTTATTTGGTATGGATGTTATTCATGGATATGAAACGGTGTTTCCCATTCCTTTGGGATTGTCGTGTACATGGGATATGAAGGCGGTTGAAGAATCGGCGCGTATTGCAGCCATTGAGTCCAGCGCCGACGGTATTTGCTGGACATTCAGTCCGATGGTGGATATTTGCCGTGATGCCCGTTGGGGGCGTGTGTCCGAGGGCAACGGTGAAGACCCGTTTCTGGGAGCAGCCATTGCGCAAGCCATGGTACGTGGTTATCAGGGAAAGGATATGAGCCGTAATGATGAGATCATGGCTTGTGTAAAGCATTTTGCCTTGTATGGTGCCGGCGAGGCAGGACGTGACTATAATACAGTAGATATGAGTCATCAGCGCATGTTCAATGAATACATGTTGCCCTATCAGGCGGCGGTTGATGCCGGTGTGGGCAGTGCGATGGCTTCTTTCAATGAGGTCGATGGTATTCCAGCTACTGGAAACAAGTGGTTGATGACGGATGTATTGCGTAAGCAGTGGGGGTTTGACGGTTTTGTAGTGACAGATTATACCGGAATTACAGAAATGACCGACCATGGCATGGGCGATACGCAGACTGTTGCCGCGTTGGCGTTGAATGCTGGTGTCGATATGGATATGGTGAGCGATGCATTTGTAGGTACGCTCAAGAAGTCATTGACAGAAGGAAAAGTGACAGAAGAAGCTATTAATGCGGCTTGTCGCCGTATTTTGGAAGCTAAGTACAAGTTAGGCTTGTTCGATAATCCTTATAAATACTGTGATGTGAAGCGTGCCAAGAAGCAAATCTTTACCAAAGAGCATCGTGCCGTTGCGCGTAAGATTGCTTCGGAGAGCTTGGTGTTGCTGAAGAACGAGGGTAATGTGCTTCCGCTGGCCAAGAAGGGCACTATTGCTGTGGTAGGTCCGTTGGCAGACAGCCGCAGTAATATGCCGGGTACTTGGAGTGTGGCTGCCGTATTGAAGAATGCTACTTCTTTGGCTGAAGGTTTGAAGGCGGTAGCAGGCGGTAAAGCCGAAATACTGACTGCGAAAGGCTGTAATTTGATGAGTGATGCCGAATATGAGAAACGTGCCACTATGTTCGGACGTTCTTTACACCGTGACAATCGTTCGGACAAGGAGTTGCTGGACGAGGCTCTTGCCGTGGCTGCCAAATCGGATGTTATTGTGGCTGCGCTCGGTGAGTCTTCGGAAATGAGTGGAGAGAGCAGTTGCCGCACGAATCTTGAAATGACGGACACCCAACGCATACTGTTACAGGAATTATTGAAAACGGGAAAACCTGTGGTACTGGTGCTGTTTACCGGTCGTCCGCTGGTACTGAACTGGGAGCAGGCAAACGTGCCGGCCATTCTGAATGTATGGTTTGCGGGCAGTGAGGCAGGTTTTGCCATCGGCGATGTACTGTTTGGTGATGTGAATCCGAGTGGGAAGCTGACTACGACTTTCCCGAAGAGCGTGGGACAGATTCCTTTGTTCTACAACCACAAGAATACGGGCCGCCCTCTTGCCGACGGTGCATGGTTCCAGAAATTCCGCAGCAACTATATAGACATAGACAATGAACCGCTTTATCCCTTCGGTTTCGGTTTGAGCTATACCACATTCTTTTATAGCGACGTGGCTTTGGACAAGACTAGCATGACGGATAAGGGCGAACTGACTGCTACCGTGACTGTGACCAATACCGGCAAGAGAGACGGTGCCGAAGTGGTCCAGCTTTATATTCGTGACCTTGTGGGAAGTGTAACCCGTCCGGTGAAAGAGTTGAAAGGCTTTGAAAAGATTTTCCTGAAAGCCGGCGAATCTAAAAAAGTATCTTTCAAGATTACCCCCGAATTGCTGAAGTTCTACAACTACAATCTTGATTTTGTATGCGAGCCGGGTGACTTTGAGGTGATGATTGGCAGAAGTTGCCGGGACGTAAAAAAAGCAGCGTTCAAGTTACTCTAACTGATTCCCAAGGCGGCAATATGCAGCATTCGAGTCACTGCGTTGAAATGGCATTGTTGCTGCATATTGTCTGCATTTTCACTGCAAACTATATGCAGTATTCTTGCAGTATTTGCTTGACTTGTGTAAGATAATATGATCTATTGAAAAACATGAAGAAAATATTTTTATTAATATTGTGTCTGTCCACCATGTACCCGGTTGTCAATGCTGGGCGGGTGGTTCAGAGTTTTAATGACGGCTGGTATTATGCCGCATGTGATGACAATCGGTTGCAGGAAGTGCAACGCCATGAAGAAGGTTGGCAGCAGGTACATCTGCCGCATACCTGGAATGCGGATGCCTATTCTACCCGTAACTACCGCAGGGCTTCTTCCTGGTATAAGAAAGAGTTCCGTACGGATGCCGCGCAGATGCGGGATAAACAGCTTTACCTGAAATTTGATGGTGTCAATTCTCTGGCAGATGTGTACCTCAACGGCGAGCTGCTCACTACCCACAAAGGAGGTTACTCTGCCTTTACCGTAGACATTACGGATAAAGTAAGGACCGATGCCCCGAATCTGCTGATGGTGCACGTCAATAATCAGAACGACCGGATACCTCCTTTGTCCGGCGACTTCACCATCTTTGGCGGCATCTACCGCAATGTGTGGCTCATCAGTGCTGCAAAGCAGCACATCAGCCTTACCGACTATGCCTCTACGGGCATTTATGTCGATTTGCCTTCCGTGAGTGAGGATAGGGCAGAAATCGGTGTGCGTGGGACTTTGGTGAACCGTGATGTGCGGCGTGCGGTGTTGAAGTTGGACGTCGAGGTGCTGGATACAGATGGGAAGACCGTAGCCCAATCTTTGCGCAGCGTCCGGATAGATGCCGACGGGGCGTTCGCCTTCGAGGAACGGTTACAGTTGGAAAAGCCACAGTTGTGGTCGCCCGATTCCCCTTATCTGTACAGCGTGAAAGTTTCTTTGAAAGATGTGCGTGGCAAGGTGTTGAAAGATGAGACACGTGTCCCTTTGGGGGTCCGCTGGTTCAGCGTGGATGCGCAGGAAGGCTTCAAGTTGAATGGGGAACCCCTGAAACTTATGGGAGCTTGCCGTCATCAGGACCAGATGCCGATGGGCATAGCGCTTTCGGATGAGATGCACCGCAGGGATATGCAGTTGCTGAAAGACATGGGTGTGAACTTTGTCCGTCTGGCACATTACCCACAGGACGATGCCGTGTTGCGTGCTTGCGACGAACTCGGCATGCTGGTATGGGAGGAGATTCCGGTAGTAGATTTGATAGCTTTGGGTGACGAGTTCCGCGCGAATGCCACAAGCGCCTTGCGCGAAATGATTCGCCAGCATTACAACCATCCGTCCGTCATTATGTGGGGGTATATGAACGAGGCGGTTATCCAGCTGCAGTATCGGGTGAAGAAACAACGGCTCAACGGTTTCTACGAGAATACCTTGGCGCTTGCCCGGCATCTGGAGGAAACTCTGAAGAGGGAAGACCCCTACCGTCTGAGTACGATGGCCTACCACGGCAATCAGATTTACAATAAAATCGGTCTCAGCAATATCACCGACATTTCCGGTTGGAACCTTTATCAGGGCTGGTATGAGAACGACTTCAAGTCTTTCGACCGCTTTGTGGACGAAGAGCATCGTAAATACCCGCACCGTCCGTTAATAATCAGTGAGTTCGGTGCCGGTTCCGACCCGCGCTTGCAGTCGCTCGATCCGCAGATATTCGATTTCTCCATGCAATGGCAGCAGTTGTACCTCGAATACTATCTGCCCGCTATCATGAAGCGACCGTTCATAGTGGGCGCCACGGAGTGGAACTTCATTGATTTCAGTTCTGCCAGTCGCCAGGAGGCTACGCCGCATATCAATAATAAAGGACTGATGTACAATGACCGCCGTCCTAAAGATGTGTTCTATTATTTCCAGGCATTCCTGCGCAAGGATATTCCGGTGCTGCACATTGCTGTGGATGACTGGAAGCATCGGACTGTGGTTTCGGACGGTGAAGCGGTGGAACATCCGGTGAAAGTGTATTCCAATCTGGATAAGGTGGAGTTGTCTGTCAACGGCACGAAGCTCTCCGTGCAAGGCATCGAGAATTGCCATGCAGTGTGGCAAGTGCCTCTCGTTGCGGGGCGAAACACGCTTGTGGCTTCAGGTATCTGCCATGGGAAGAAGGTGGAGCAGGTTTCGGACATTTTTGTGAAGATGCAGCCTCGCCATATCGCGGCAGTCGGCTCCGGACAGCTGGAACTTGCAGTGAACGTGGGCAGCAACTGTTTCTTTACGGATGACAAGAGTGATCTTTGCTGGCTTCCCGACCAAGCTTATACTCCTGGAAGTTGGGGCTACATAGGTGGAGAGATTTTCCGCCGTTCTCCGGGACGTATCGGAACCACTGCCGAAGTGAAAGACACCCGTAACGTTCCTTTGCTCCAGACCAAACGCAAGGGCATCAAAGCCTATCGCTTCGACTTGCCCGACGGCGACTATGAAGTGGAACTTCTTTTTGCTGACCTGAACGCACGTTCCGAACGGGTGACTTACGATTTGGGAGCTGTCGCTACCCTAGACAATGCCGATTTCCGCGGCAGTGTCTTCAATGTTTCTGTTAACAACCGACCTTGGCTGAATCATTTCTCTCCGGCGATAGAAGTAGGCGGGAACCGTTGCATATCCAAGAAACTGCATGTTGCCGTAACCGGTGGAAACCTTACGGTGAACTTTGAGGCGGTGAAAGGGATGACGTTCTTGAATGGGATAAAGATATTCAGGATTCATTGATGTTCTATTCTTAATAATGTTGTATTAACCGATAAATTGAGTGAAATATGAAACACAAATTACTTACCGGGTCTCTCTCCTTCACAGTAGGGATGGGATTCAGCGCTTTGCCTGCCGTCGCGCAGCAATCTCCGGCTTCCACTGAGGTCAAGCCTAATGTAATCATTATCAACGTTGATGATTTGGGCTATGGCGACATTGGTTGTTACG
>ERZ779880.2530-NODE-2530-length-12719-cov-2.521162_pt1 | contig 12719 bp, 8 predicted proteins | sample MGYA00511555_ERZ779880 | MGnify/ENA primary metagenome ERZ779880 (study PRJEB29588, sample SAMEA2145815) | human gut metagenome | biome: human gut; feature: human-associated habitat; material: faeces | place: Denmark | collected 2008/2010 ...
TAAAGCATGCCGCCAGCGTTCAATCTGAGCCAGGATCAAACTCTTTAGTTCAATCTCTGTTTGTCGCTCTTCGCCGGAATTGAAAGAGAAGGAATTAACCTTCGTCTTTCGACTTTTCCTTCAAAGCGCGAACTTCGTAAGTTTTTCGAGTGCCTCTGAAAGTCACTCTTGAAACTGCCGATGTTCACACTTATCGGTTCGTTGAATTTAGATTTTTAAAGAACTGCCTTCGCGAAAAGCGAAGGATTTGAATTATGCAGAAGTCTTCGGCCGTTGTCAAGACCATCCCTCAAAAAAAACGCAGACGCATCCAACGCCTTCTTGAGAAAGCTCAGACGAAATGAGGTGGAGTGCTCATGTCTGGCTCGGCTGACATGTCTGCCCTACCCTACAATCAAGCGTAGACATTCGCATCTGACTTGCGCCTCAGGCTTTTGCAAAAGACTCACGCATCACACCTACGTCCCAAGCTCCAGCATTTGTAGAACCCATGACCGCATCCGCCATTCGCTCCGCCACAGGCTGTGCGACGCCCCTCACTAGGCTTCGCCGCGCCCTTCCGCCCGTGCTTCTTCCAATCCTCGCACTGGGCACGTTCGCCAGCATTGATGCGCTTCAGACGCAGATGCGCCTTCCCGAGCACGCCCTCTTCATGAGTACGGGAGACACCGTTGAACTGACAGGCGTCATTCGCGCACCACTCCCGTCCGCACCTCCCGCCTGGCGCCTGACTATCAGCCCCGACTCCGTGCCCGTCACACTCTCCGGCGTCACGACCAGTCAAAGAACGCTCTCAGACGACACCGTCTGGCGTGCCAAACTGACTCTTGGCGAGGTACCTGCACACCTTGCCTTCAAGGCAGACATCAGTTTTCCTGACCTCCATCATGAGGCCTCCCAATCCTGGCAGATTGAAGCCTGGCCAGATCGCACATCGATGCAGGAGGCCAGTCCCTCTCTGCTCGTCTCCAAACTAGGCATTGATCCCCTGCCTGCGGCCTTCGCCTGCCTGATCTCTGCGCTCCTGCTGGCATTGCTCTACCCCGCACTCTACTTCATCGACAGGAGAACACTCGCCCGGAGCGGCTGTCTTCGCGTTTTTCACGCCCGCACGTCAGGGCCCGACACACTCCTCTACTGCGTTCAGCCTGTAAGAGATGCACCCGTTCGAGGCACTGCCTACCGGGTGCTTTCCGCCACCGGGCAGCTGCTCGGCATGGCGGTCCTAGCTGACTCAGGCCGACGACACTGCGTATTCAGACTGCATGCGGCCCGAGCCCGCGCAGGCTGCATTGTCGCCGTGAAATGACAGGGATGAAAATCTCGCCCCATGAATTTAGGGCAACAAAAAGGCCTCGGTTCCTTCGAACCGAGGCCTTCATATTGGTTGCGGGGGGAGGATTTGAACCTCCGACCTTCGGGTTATGAGCCCGACGAGCTACCGGGCTGCTCCACCCCGCGGCAATTCTGTCGAAACGGACTGTTCCGTTGAGGATTTGAATATTACAGACTATTTTTTCGTTTGTCAAGAGATCGGCAAAAATATTTTTTGACTGGGCTATGATGACAGCCTGACCTTCATCACGAACGCAAGTCCATGACAACAGATTCCGCCCAGGACGACACCCCCATCATCAGCGGCGACGCCGTCGGCTTCGACATGAGGCCCCGCATTCCCGAAGACGAGGAGCGCTTCACATTCTCCACCGTATGCCGCAGCAACGGCCTTTCTTCCCGTCTCATCATATCAGGTTACACGCAGGGTTCCTTCCCCTGGCCTGACGCAAAGGATGCGGACGCGGGACTCTATCCCTGGGGGCGACTCTTTCCGTGCACCATTCTTAAGACAGGACGCGTCAACCTCACTCATTCCATGAGAAGGCGCGTCCGTGACGCCGTCCATCGACACTATTCGGGACTTGAGCTTGAAATTCTCCTCGACTACGACTTTGACGAGGTGATTGAGGCCATTGCCGAATATCACAGGAAGCGCTCGAACGGCACCTGGATGACTCGGGACATGATTGACATGTGGAAGGCCCTCCACAGACAAAGGATCGCCCACTGCGTATCCGTCCACATCGACGGAGAGCTCGCAGGCGGCCTCTACTTCACATCCGTCGGACGGATGCTCTACGGCGAAAGCATGTTCTCCCTTCGTCCAGACGCATCCAAGCTTGCTCTCGCCGCACTGGCAGCCTTTGCAGGCATGGCGCACCTGCCCGTCATCGACTGCCAGATGCCCACCGAACACGTCATCCGCATGGGAGCCGCCGTCGTTGAAGGCAGGGCCTTTCTCAAACTCAACGAGTTTCTTGCGAGGCAATCCCATTTCCCCTGGAGTCGCTCGGAAAGCCTCAGCCTGCTTCCTTTTCTTGAGTCCGTCTATTCCGAATACGCCGAACGCACGCCGAACGATCTGACCATCGTCCATGAACAGCGCTTCGCACACGCGGGTGGAATGCTTTTCCATACGCTCGCCATCGACGGCACGTGCAACTACTATGAGGACGGTCGCAGATCCACGATGGAAGTCATTCCACTTGCTTCCACCGATCCCCGCGTCACGCCCATGTACAACCGTCTGATCGAGGCCGGCTTTCGACGCGACAGCACTTACCTGTACAGACTTGCCTGCAACGAATGCCGTCGGTGCATCCCGACTCGCATCGACGTTCACGCCTTCAGGCCTGACGACACAATGCGCCGCACGATGAAGCGCAATGCATCACTCGTCATGCGCGAGCTCAAGCTGGCCCCCATGACGGAGGAACAGTACGAACTCTACAAGCGCTATCAGGACTCGCGCCATCGCCGTAGCGTCATGGCGGACATGGACCGCAGCACGGTAAGCACGGTGCTCTTCTCCACGTGCTCGGACACCCGCCTCCTTGAGTTTCGGACTTCCCCTGATGCCCCTCGCCCCAACGAGCTTAAGATGGTTTGTATAATAGATTGTTTAGACAACGCACTCAGTGCCGTCTATACGTTCTTCGACCCCGATGTTCCCAAGCTGAGTCTCGGGACTTTCGGCATCCTCTCCGAAATCGAATATGCCCGTCGAAACGGCCTCAGTTACGTGTATCTGGGGTACTGGCTTCCCGGCTATCCAGGCATGGACTACAAGACGCGCTTCCAGCCGATGGACATATTCTGGGAGAACGGCTGGATGCCGGAACGAAAATTTACAGCCGACCCCAAGCTTCTCGACCCAACGTCCCTTTAGATCATCATGCTTTACTCGCTTTGCCGCCGCGTGCTGTTTTCGATGCAGCCGGAAACCGCTCACAACGTCACCATGGCCAACCTCGACTGGGCCACGCATCTCGGACTTCACAAGCTCCTGACGCACATGCCTGACGAGGATCCGGTTGAAGTGATGGGCCTGCGCTTCCCCAACACGATCGGTCTTGCCGCCGGCATGGACAAGGACGGCATCCGCGTGAACGCCTTCGGCGCCCTCGGCTTCGGCCACGTCGAAATCGGCACGATCACGCCGCTCGCCCAGCCCGGCAATCCGAAGCCCCGCTGCTTCCGCGTCATCCCGGCCAAGGGCATCATCAACCGCATGGGCTTCAACAACGAAGGCTGCGACAAGGTGATCGAAAACCTCCGCAGCGCCGACGCCTTCCGTCTGCGCGGCGGCATTCTCGGCATCAACATCGGCAAGAACGCCGTCACGCCGATCGAAAATGCGCTTTCCGACTATGAAAAGTGCCTCGACAAGGTCTACGACCACGCCGACTACATCGCCGTCAACATCTCCTCGCCCAACACGAAGAATCTTCGCCAGCTTCAGGGCGCCGACAAGTTCGACCATCTTGTTTCCGGCATCGTAACCCGCCGCCAGCAGCTCAAGGACGCCCGCAACGGCAAGCACGTGCCCATCGCTGTCAAGCTTGCCCCCGATCTTGAAAACGAAGAGATCCTGCGTTGCGTCGACACGCTCATCGAGCGCGGCATCGACGCCGTGATCGCCACCAACACGACCATCACGCGCGACCGTATTCAGGGCATGCCCAACTGCACGGAAACGGGCGGCCTTTCCGGCGCTCCGCTCCGCGAACGCTCCACTGAAGTCGTCCGCCTCATCGCCGATCACGTTCAGGGTGCTCTTCCGATCATCGCCTCCGGCGGCGTCATGACGCCTCAGGATGCCGTTGAAAAGATGGAAGCGGGCGCCAAGCTCCTCCAGCTTTACACCGGCTTCATCTATTCCGGTCCGGCCCTCATCGCCGAATGTTCCGAAGCGGTCGCCCGTTGGCGAGCCGCTCAGAAGGCCTAATCAACAAGGTCTTCCTTGAGAACAAATGGGCGCTGCGGCCTCGGACCGCAGCGCCCTTTTCTTTTTCCCTTCAATGACAGGATTTGCCATGCCCCGCGTTTTTGCCGCGCTTCTGCTGCCTCACGACGTGTGCGACGCTCTTGCCCGTGACGCCAAGGCTTTCGCCAGAATCGATCCTCTGGCCCGCTTCACCCGAAGCACCAACCTTCACCTGACGCTTGCCTTTGTGGGCGAGATTTCGACGATCGACGCCCGCAGACTCTCCGCCGCCCTCCGTCCGCTCTGTGCGCTTACGCCGCGCGACATCACGATCGGACGCATCGGTACGTTCGATCGACAGCGCATTCTCTACGCGGGCCTCTCCCCCGCCGAGAGCCTCGATCCCGTCGTCAACGAAGTCAGGAGTACCATCCCCCGACTCGGCCTTCCGCTCGACGACAAGCCCTTCAGAGCCCACATCACGCTTGCCCGCGACTGGCGCCGCGGCCATCCGCCCATGACGCTTCCCGCCCGCACAGTCCCGCTCTCAGGCCCCGTTCTGATGGAAACCGTCAAGGATCCACGCACGGGCATGATCCGCTACCGTCAGGTCCTCTGAGAAACAGCCATCGAAGGGAGACTTTCCGCATTGCGGAAAGTCTCCCTTCTTTTTTAGTACAATGACGCCCTCATTCATCAACCCCGTACCACAGTCTCCCATGACAGACCATCCCATTCGCCCCGCCTTCTGGAACGTGCCCCTTTGGGGCGAAATCGGCGTCTATGTGCTCGGCTTCACCGCCGTCGCGCTCCTCATCGCAGGCATCCTACGCAATCGCCACCTGTGGCTTCGAGGCGCAGAGGATCCACACCCCGTCAAGGATAGAAGAGCCCGTCTTTTCTCCGTCATCGCCGACGTCTTCACTCAGAAGAAGATCCGCGAGACGAGCGCAGGGCGCCTACACGCAGTGCTTGCCTGGGGCTTCTTCCTTCTCTTTTGCGGCACGGCGCTCGCCACGCTCGACTGGGACGTAGGCCACTACGTCTTTGATGCTCAGTTCCTTCAGGGAGGCTTCTACCTCGCCTACAAGTTCGTGCTCGACTGCGCAGGCATCGCCGTTCTGATCGCACTCGCGCTCGGAGCCGCCCGCCGCTGGTCCAAGGAGTCGGGCCTGCCCGGTGACGCACGATTTGTCTGCGCCTATCTCTCGCTCGCGTTCATCGTGCTCACAGGCTTCCTTGTTGAAGGCATCCGTCTGGCGGCCACCCTGCCCGCCTGGTCCGTGTATTCGCCCATCGGGCATCTCGTTGCCAAGATGCTCCTCGCCTGCGGTCTGTCGGAGGCGGAACTACGTCTGCTTCACACCTGGATCTGGACGATTCACGGCATCTCATCCCTTGCCTTCATTGCAGCCGTTCCGCTTACTTATTACGCGCACGTCTACCGCACACCTGCAGGGCTCTTCACCCGTGAGGAAAAGCCCGCAGGCCTCCTTCGCAAGATCGACGACATTGAGGAGCAGGAAACGTTCGGCGTCTCCAGCTTCAGTCAGTTCACGACCCGCGAGCGAACGGCCTTCGACGCCTGCACGGAATGCGGCCGTTGCACGGCCGCCTGTCCTGCGGTCCGCGCAGGAACGCCGCTTGATCCTCGAGCCCTGATCGTTTCACTGCGTGACCGCATGCACATGGAGGAGAAGACCGAAGAAGCAGCCGCGCTTCCGTCTCTCGAGGAAACCGTCTCCCGCGACGCCCTCTGGTCCTGCACAACCTGCGGCGCCTGCTCACGCGCCTGCCCTGCCGGCATCAGTCTCCCCGAAATCATCGTCAACATGCGCCGCCATCTGGCGCTCGAAGCAGGCGACTTCCCTGAAGGCGTCGCCAATGCGCTCGAAAACACCGCCTCCGTCGGCAATCCCTGGGGACTTGATCCCTACGAACGCCTCGATTGGGCCAAGGATCTTGATGTTCCGGTCGCAGAAAGCGGTGTTCACTACGACGTCCTCTACTGGGTTGGCTGCGCCGCCAGCTACGACCGCCGCGCGCGCAAGATCGCACGCAGCATGGTGAGGATTCTCAAGGCCGCAGGGGTCAACTTCGCCGTCATGGCCGAAGAGCGCTGCCACGGCGAGTTCGCCCGCAGACTCGGCGAGGAATACCTCTACCAGACCGCTGCTCAGGAAAACATCGGAAACTTCGCCCAATATGACTTCGACCGCATCCTGACGGCCTGCCCCCACTGCTTCAATACGCTCAAGAATGAATATCCGTCCTTCGAGGACTTCCGCTGGCCCGTGGTCAGTCACTCTGTTTTCATTGACGAACTCATGAAGGCAGGCAGTCTTCCGTACGTCAAGTCCGAAGGGCTCAGTGCGGTCTACCACGATCCCTGCTACCTCGCGCGCATCAACGGCATCGTCGCAGAGCCCCGCAGCGTGCTCAACTCCGTCTGTACCGTCCTCAAGTCCCCCGCCGAATCCGGCGAGCGCACGCTCTGCTGCGGTGCGGGCGGTGGGCAGATGTGGATCGACAGGCACGGCTCCAACTCCGTCAACGTCATCCGCCTGAAGGACCTCCGCGCCTCGGGAGCAGACACCATCGCCGTATCCTGCCCGCACTGTCTCACGATGCTCGAGAGCGCCCGAGCCGTTACCCGGGATGCTGAGTCGGTCAGCATCTCCGACATCGCCGAACTCGTCGCCGCCGCGCTTCCTGAAGAGGGCGCCTCCAAATGACGGAGAGCTCCGAATCCAGACACGGCATTCAGGTGCTTGACCGAGCGAACCGTCTGCTTGCCAGACTGGAGGCCTCGTCCGAACCGCTCGCCCTGACAACGCTCGCCCGAGAAACGGGACTTTCAGCCTCGACGGTCCACCGAATTCTGGGGTCTCTCTCGGCCATGGGATTCGTCAAGCAGAATCCCGCCGGACAGTGGAGTCTTGGACTCAGGCTGTTGGAACTCGGCAACCTCGTCTACGAGCGCTTCACGGTGCGCCAGCGCGCTCTTCCGTTCATGCAGCAGCTTCACGCCGCAACAGGCATGACGGTGAATCTGGCCATTCGCGACAACGACAGGCTGCTCTACATCGAACATGTGCTTGCGCCTGAATACAAGGCCAACCAACTTCGCCGCATCGGGTCTTGGGCACCTCTGCACATCACGTCAGGCGGCAAGCTCTTTCTGGCACGCATGTCACCTGACGAAATTCGCGGCTACACGGAAAGAACAGGCCTGAAGGCAGGGACGCAGAACTCCATTCAGTCCCTCGACCACCTGCTCGTGACCCTTGCGCACGCCCGTGAAACCGGCTGGGCTTATGACCGCGAGGAGTACGAGTCAAACGTGCACTGCGTTGCCGCACCGATCTTCGGTGCCGGCGGCAGGCTGATCGCCACGATCTCGCTCGCCGCCCATCGTTCCAACGAGTTCACCCCCGAGCGGATCGCCAAGCTCTGCGGCATCGCCCAGTCGATATCCTCCACCATGGGCGCAGGGATCGGAGAGCGCATCAAGGGAAAGGGGTACGGTGACGGCTAACCCCAATGCAATGAAAAGCCCGCCTGTCAGGGGAAGCCTGACGGCGGGCAAATTCGTTTCAGCCAAGATGAAGGCTGTCAGAACACCTCGTAGGGATGCATCGAATCGAACTGCTCGTTGATGTGATCCTCATTTTCCACAAAGGTTCGCATGGTCTGCATGTCGGCCGCACGCTGCGCGCTGTTCGGACTGTCAAGGAGCACCATGACGACGCGTCGATCGGCAAACTCACTCTGCACGACCATGCAGCGGCCGGCCGATGTTCCAGTCGGGATTGCCGATCAGGCGATTGGTCGTCACAAGCTTCAGTTGCCGGCGCCCCGCAGGAACGCTCGCGAACTGCAACGTAGACGACTCGCGAATCACCTCATGCTTGTGCGCCTCTGCGACAAGCTTCGCAAGATCACGCGCCGTGGAGTGATTTCGATTGTCCAACCCCGACGGATCCGCAAAAACGGAATCCGTCATGCCGAGACGTTCCGCCGTTTCATTCATCTTCATGACAAAGGCCTTGCGCCCGCCCGGATAGGTGCGCGCAAGCGCAGTCGCGGCCCTGTTGTCGCTCGACATCAGGGCGGCCTTGAGAACGGCTCCGCGCGTCATGCGCATGCCGCTCCTCAGCTTTGAGCGGGCGCGGCTTCGCACATAGTCCTCTCGGGAGATGCGGAGCCTTTCATTCATCTGCAGGCCGCTCTCCGCAATGACGAGCGCCGTCATGAGCTTCGTGACCGATGCGATCGGCAGCTCAACGCCGGCATTCTTGCTGAAGAGCTCCTCGCCTGTATCCTGATCGACGGCAAGCGCCACGCTGCTGCCAAGACTCAGCAGGTCGGGCGTCTGCCTGAGACCGGCGAGCGTCGCCTGAGAGGGCGCCGTCACGCGCCTGCGCGCCTGTCTGCGCGGCTTCTTGCTCGACTTCTTGACCGCATGTTTGGCCCTGCCCAGCGTCTTGCGGCTGTTCGTACGCTTGACGGAGGTGGTCTTCTTGACGGTCTTTCTGACCGACGTCTTCTTTACACCCGCCTTCACTGCCTTCTGAGTCGTCGCCGCCAGCACGGGCGTCACAACAACCGACGGGCCTGCCGCCACGAATGCGCCTAGCCCAAGTGCCAACACGATTTTCTTCAAGCTGAATTTCACGACCACCGCCCACGACCTACAGAAGGTCCGTCAAATCCCAAACAAGCCGCTGCGCCGGATGCGCCGGCGCAGTACATTTTGTTAATTTTAAAAGTTGCTGTCGGATTGCGGAACCGACGGCATCAAGAAACCCGACACCGTACGCGAGAGAAAATCGTTAGCACTTGTTTCTGCAAGACGTCGTCAAGTGTCATAGTCTCGTGATCGACATCCACACGCGCTCGAGACGCTTGACACTCACTGGCATCGGCGTTCGCAGCTGCTGGGCGAAAAGCGAGACGCGGAGCTCCTGCAACATCCATCCGAATTCATCAAGACGAGAGTCGGGCTGTCCGCGACGCGCCGCACGAGCCCTCATGAGCGGTACGGAAAGCCTCTCGATGTCCGCACGGCGGGATTCGTCGCGTACGGGATCGTCACGATAGCGGTCAAGCCTGTAGTGCACCGCCCTCAGATAGCGGGGATAGTGCGCGAGCTGAGAAAGCGGCACCGTCGTCAGAAAATCCTTTCTGAACAGATCGTTGAGCTGAGCCTCAATGTCATCCGTCAGAGCCTTCTCGCCGCTCAGACGGCGAAGCTTCAGGGGAATGCCTGCGGCCTCCGTCACAATCTCGGTGAGAAGACGCGAGATTTCACCGGCCACCAGCGTGAGGCGCCCCTTCACGTCCTCGCGTCGCTCCCTGAAGCTTGCCTCATCGTGAGGCCAGGGTTCGGCAAGCGCCGTTGCCTCGAGCGCGCAGTCGACGACGGAAGTCGACAGCGTGTCCGCGCTCTCGAAGAGTCTGGACAGTCCTGGCACCGTCTGAGCCTGCATCTGCACGCGGCCAAGATCTCGAAGCGTTCTTTCAACGAACTTCACCTGCTCGCGAAGAGCGAGCCTGAAGAGACGCAGAAGCCCCTTTCTGTGCTCTCGACGGGCCTCCAGCGGATCATCGTAGACCTCGATTGCACAGTCGGTTCCGCGATCCGTAAGCGCAGGATGACCGATCAGGGTCTGACCCCTGCGGGAAATCTCCATGAGCTCAGGAAGCTCGCCGAAGGTCCAGTCGGTGATGCCGTCCTCAAGATCCTTTGCTACAGCCGCATCCTCCTGAGCGACGTGGCGGAAAGTCTCCTGTGCCGCCTCGCCGAACTCGGCGCGCAACTGTGCAAGATTGCGCCCCATGCCGATCTGGCGACCATGCTCGTCCAGCACCTTGAAGTTCATGATGAGATGCGGCGGCAGCTGCTCGAGCTTGAAGTCTCCGACAGTGCAGGGAACGCCAGTCTGGGACCGCACGTCGTCGGCAAGCGCTTCAAGGAAGCCCTTCGCCTGCGGCTCTCCCTCCTTCGTTCGCGTGAAGAAGCCGCCCGCAAAATCGGCAATCGGCACGCAGTGGCGCCTGATCTTCTGCGGGAGCGACTTGAGCAGCGTCTGAGCCTTCTCCTTCACCATGCCCGGCACGAGCCATTCGGCGCGTACGGCGTCGAGCTGGTTGAGGGCGTAGAGCGGCACCGCAAGCGTCAGACCGTCCCGGGGACTGCCGGGCTCGAAGTGGTAGTTGAGTGCCATCGAAATACCCGCCATCTCCATCGTCTTCGGGAAATAGCGGTTGGTGACGCCTGATGCGTCATGACGCATCAGCTCGTCACGGGACATGAAGAGCGCCTTCGGATCGTCGCGGGAGGTTGCCTTGAGCCACTTCAACAGCGTCGGCGTGGAGACGACATCTGCCGGAATCCTCTCATCGTAGAAGGCGAACATCAGCTCGTCGTCCACAAGCACGTCGGGGCGGCGAGTCTTGTGCTCGAGATCCTGAATCTCCCTGACCAGCCTGGCATTGTGTGCATAGAACTCCGCACGGCCATCCCACTCGCCCTCAACGAGCGCTTGACGGATGAAGAGTTCGCGTGCGAGCTTCGGATCGTGCGGCGCAAAGCTCACCCTACGCTGCTGGTAGATCGTGAGACCGTAGAGCGTGCCGCGCTCGAATGCAACAACCTCCCCTCGGCTCTTCTCCCAATGGGGCTCGGTCCAATTCCTGCGAAGCAGATCGCCTGCAGCCGCCTCGATCCATTCGGGCTCGATGTCTGCCACGCAGCGCGCGAACATGCGGGACGTTTCGACGATTTCGGCAGCCAGAATCCAGCGACCCGCCTTCTTGGCGCGCGCCGATCCAGGCCAGATCCAGAACTTGATGCCGCGAGCGCCAAGGTAGGGAGGCACACGAAAGTCGCTTTCGACGGCCTTAGAGCCGATGTTGCCCAGAAGACCCGTCAGCAGGGCGCGGTGCACCTGCTCGAAGGTGGCGGGCGACGTGTTCCTGCGCCAGCCGAGCTCGTCGGTGAGCTGCACGAGCTGACGGCGAACATCGCGCCATTCGCGCAGGCGCCTCACCGAAAGGTAGCGCCTGTGAAGCTCGGCCTCAAGCTTGCGGTTGCTTTCCTTCTCGGCATTGGCCTTTTCATACCAGTTCCAGAGCTTGACGTAGGAAAGGAAGTCAGACTTTTCGTCCGCAAGCTTCCTGTGCGCCTCATCCGCCGCCTGCTGTGCATCGGCGGGACGCTCTCTCGGATCCTGAATGGAGAGCCCTGCGCAGATCGTCAGCAGCTCTTCAAGGCTGCCCTGTTCGGAGCCTGCAAGCAGCATGCGGCCGAGACGCGGGTCGACGGGAAGCCTAGCGAGCTCCCTGCCCACGCGCGTGAGTTCGCCTTCCTCCGTGACGGCGTTGAGCTCCTGCAGAATGGCAAAACCGTCCGCAATCGCGCGGGGCGGCGGCGTCTGAACGAACGGAAATTCGCGCACGTCGCCCAGCTTGAGCGAAATGGCGCGCAGGATGACGGCGGCAAGGTTCGAGCGCAGAATTTCGGGATCCGTAAAGGCGGGGCGGCGTGCAAAGTCATCCTCGCTGTACAGTCGGATGCAAATGCCGTCGGCCACGCGGCCGCATCGGCCGGCGCGTTGATTGGCGGAGGCCTGACTCACGGGTTCGATCTGAAGCTGCTCGACCTTGTTGCGATAGGAGTAGCGCTTGACGCGGGCAAGCCCCGTGTCCACGACGAACCTGATGCCAGGCACCGTGATGGAGGTTTCCGCCACATTGGTGGAGAGCACGATTCGCCTCGCTCCGGAGGGGCGGAACACGCGCTCCTGCTCTGCAGCCGTCAGGCGCGCAAAAAGCGGAAGAATCTCCGTTGTCGAGGGACGCGACTTGCGAAGAACGTCCGCGGCCTCGCGGATTTCGCGCTCGCCCGGCAGGAACACCAGAATGTCCCCGCGTCCCGAAGCCTCGAGTTCGCCCACCGCATCGTCAATCGCGCCGACGAGGGTCTTGTCGTCGGCCTCATCCATGTCCTCGATCGGACGATAGCGAACCTCGACGGGATAGGTGCGGCCCGAGATCGTCAGAATCGGAGCGGGACGCCCGTCGATCTCAAAATGTCGGGCAAATCGCTCGGCGTCGATCGTGGCCGAAGTGACGATCACCTTGAGGTCGCGCCGCTTCGAAAGCAGGCGCTTCAGATAGCCGAGCAGGAAGTCGATGTTGATCGATCTCTCGTGCGCTTCGTCGATGATCACCGTGTCATAGGCGCGAAGCATCGGATCATTCTGAGTCTCGGCAAGCAGAATGCCGTCCGTCATCAGCTTGATGGTGGCGCCCGGCGACATCGTGTCGGTGAAGCGCACCTTGTAGCCCACGACTTCGCCGGGCTCGGTCTTGAGCTCCTCGGCGATGCGCTTGGCGATCGAGCTCGCCGCGATGCGGCGGGGCTGAGTGTGCGCGATCATCCCGTGAA
>ERZ779880.2531-NODE-2531-length-12711-cov-3.190107_pt1 | contig 12711 bp, 10 predicted proteins | sample MGYA00511555_ERZ779880 | MGnify/ENA primary metagenome ERZ779880 (study PRJEB29588, sample SAMEA2145815) | human gut metagenome | biome: human gut; feature: human-associated habitat; material: faeces | place: Denmark | collected 2008/2010 ...
GCGCAGGCGTATTTTCAAAACAGGCTTTTGGTTTCGCCGGAGAAAACGGCGCTCGCCTTTGACGTGGCACAGGCGGAGAAACGCATCATGGATACCTCACGTCCAGAGTCGTTTAGCCTCTATCTTTCCATTCCGTTTTGTCCCACACGGTGCAGCTACTGCTCCTTTGTTTCGCATTCCATCACAGCCTCCAAAGCCCAAAAGCTTTTGCCGCGCTATGTGGAGCTGTTGTGTGAGGAGCTTGCCATCACGGGCCGGATCGCCTCTGAGCTGGGCCTCCGGCTGGAAACGGTCTATTATGGCGGAGGCACGCCCACAACGCTTGCGGCGGAGGATCTCATGCGCCTGCATGCGGCAGTGGAGGAGAATTTTGACCTTTCCACCATGCGGGAATATACGGTGGAGGCCGGGCGGCCGGATACCGTGACACAAGAGCGGCTGGAAGCGCTCAAACGCATGGGGGTGACACGGATCAGCATCAATCCGCAAACCTTCAATGACGAAGTGCTGCAAGAGATAGGCCGCAGCCACACGGCGCAGTGTGCGCAGGAGGCTTTTCTGCTTGCGCGGGCGCACGGCTTTTCCAATATCAATATGGACCTCATCGCCGGGCTTCCAAAGGATACGCCCGCAAGCTTTTGCCAAACGCTTGACAGAACGCTTTCCCTCGATCCGGAGAGCGTAACAGTGCATACCCTTGCGCTCAAGCGTTCCTCCACGCTCGTCACCAATCAGCAACGAGCGGGGGATGCTTCGCTCACCGGAGATATGCTTGCCAGCGCGCAGGCGGCTCTCACGGCGGCGGGGCATTTCCCATATTATATGTACCGGCAGAGCAGGTGCCTCGGCAATCTGGAAAATGTCGGCTGGTGCAAAAAGGGGCACGAAGGGCTTTACAATATTTTTATGATGGAGGAATGCCATACCGTGCTCGCCGCCGGCGCGGGGGCCGTAACAAAGCTCAAAGCACCGCATGGCGATCGGATCGAACGTATTTTTAATTATAAATATCCATATGAATATAATGAACGGTTTGAGCAGCTCATGCAGCGCAAAGAGCGCATAAAGCAATTCTATGCGTCATATAAATAACCGATTCACGCCGGAGGAAGCTTATGTCGAGGCTCGATAATTACTATGAATCCATTAATGCCCTTGCAGCCGGGCAGCCGGAGCAGTTTATTCATGCGTCGGAGGAGCGTTATCGCAATATCATCCGCCGGGTGGCGGAGCAGGCCGTGTCGTCGGGTGCGGCTTCTATTATCCTGCTCGCAGGGCCAAGCGCTTCCGGTAAAACCACCACGGCGGGCAAAATCGCCCAGGCCCTCGTAGAGAGCGGCCATGGGGCCTATACGGTTTCGTTGGATAATTTTTATCTCAATCAGGATCTTTCCCCGCGCCTGCCTGACGGCACGCCGGATTTTGAAACCGTACATGCGCTCGATATCCCCCTGATTCATGAAACGTTTTGCCGTCTGATGCAGGATGGCCGCTGCGAGCTGCCGTTGTTTGATTTTCCCTCGGGGCGGCGGCTCATCCAGACAGAGCGGTTAAAGCTGGAAAAGGGGGACGTCGTCATCGTAGAGGGGCTGCACGCCCTGAATCCACTGATCTATGAGGCGTTTCCGCCGGAGCATCTGCTTAAGGCTTATGTTAGCGTTTCTTCTCGGATCTATACGGAGAAGGGGAAGATCGTTTTGAATAAGCGCAACCTCCGGTTTGTCCGCAGGCTAATCCGGGATAGCCGATTTCGCGCAACCAATGTGTATCAAACTTATCTGCTTTGGCAAAGCGTGCAGCGGGGGGAGGATTTGTATCTTTTCCCCTTCCGTGGCAATGCCGATGTGCGGATCAATTCGATCCACTTATATGAACCGTGCGTATTCCGGGAAGAGGCCGTTGGAATGCTGCGGCAAATTGAGCCGGAGCATCCCTTTTATCGGGATGCAGTGCGCATGATTGCAAGCCTTGAGCGGTTTGAGCCAATTGCGCGCGAACTGGTGCCGGAGGAATCCCTGCTGAGGGAATTTATGGGGAATGATTAGCTTGTTGATCCTATGGAGTTTGAAAAAGTTGCTTCCGCATGGAATTGGTAGTATAATACAAAGCAAAAAATTGCTTCCGATGTGTGAAAGGAGTTCTTGCAATGGGACTGTTTGAAAACGCGGTCAATACCGCAAAATCCGCGGCCAAAAACGTTGGCAAAAAGGCAGAGGAGGTTTTGGATCTCTCTCGGAACAAGCTGAATATTGCCGAGCTGGAAAATAAGCTGAATGACAGTTATGCTGCCCTTGGGATGCTGTATTACAATTATTTGGAAAATGGCACGACCGATCCCGGGCGAGAGCAGGAGCTGGTGCATGAGATCGACGAGGCAAATGCCGCAATCAAAGATTTGAAAGAGACGATCAACGAGCTGCGTAATCGTGTGACATGCCCCGCTTGCGCTGCGGCAAATGCTCCGGAGGCAGTGTTTTGTTCCCAATGCGGTGCACGCTTGCAGGGGGAAGACTAATATGCCTGTATGCGGGGCGTGCCGTTTTGCCAGCGGCCGTATCCGCTGAACTTTCTCTGGCCGGTGTAAGGAGACAGAATTATTTTACAGGATAGGAAGTGTTGCGCTTGCCGACGAATAAAAAGCAGACGATGCTCAACGGCGCGATCACCCTTGTGATTACCACGCTCATCGTCAAGGTCATCGGCGTGCTCTATAAAATCCCGCTGACCGCCATGCTTGGCGAGGTGGGCCTCGGATATTTCAGCTCAGCGTATGATGTTTATACCCCCATTGTCTCCATTTCTATGGCGGGCATTCCGATCGCGGTGGCGAAGATGGTGTCGCAGGATGTGGCGCTGCATCGCTACCGTAACGCCCGCCAGACCTACCGGGTATCATTTCGCCTGTTTATTATCATCGGCGTCGTCGGCACGGCGGTCATGCTGCTGCTGGCGTATCCCTATGCCTTTTGGATCAGCAAATCCCCCAATACGTTTTATAGTATTCTTGCCATTTCGCCGGCTGTATTTTTCTGCTGCGCGATGTCTATCTATCGCGGCTATTATGAGGGCCTGAGCAATATGGTGCCCACGGGCGTTTCTCAGGTTATTGAGGCGCTGGGGAAACTGGTTTTGGGGCTGTTGCTTTCCTATGGTGTCATCCGGGCAGGCAAAGCGCAATTCGCCTCCGGCGGGGTAGTGTTCGGCAAAGCAGTGCAGAATAGGGATGAGGCCATGGCGGAAATATATCCGTATGCCGCGGCGGCAGCCGTTATGGGCGTTACGATCGGCACAATGATCGGCTTTTTCTACCTGCTTCTCCGGTATAAAGTGAAGGGAGACGGCTTTACCCGCACCGATCTTGTCAATTCCCCGAAACCGCTCAGCGGCCAGGAGATCGCCAAGATGATGATTGCGCTGGCTATTCCCGTCGTTGCAAGCTCCCTCATCACGAACGTGACGAATATTATCGACGCAGGCATGTTGCGCGCTCGTCTTGCCAGCATTATGAACGATCCGGCGGCCGCGGGCATTATGAAGTCGATGTATGCCGAATCTTTGCTCGGTACGGGCACGCCGGATGACAGCGTGACGGATTATCTCTACGGCTGCTATTCTGCCGCCATTAATTTTAAAAACCTGGTGCCGATGATCACGATGAATTTCGGAGTGAGTGCACTGCCCGTCCTTTCTGCCGCATGGGCGACGAAGGATCATAAAACGAGCCGGGTTACGATTGAATCCGTGCTGCGGCTGACGCTGCTCATCGGCTTGCCCGCCGGCATCGGCATGGCGGTGCTGGCAAAGCCAATTTTGATGCTGCTCTATGGTAGCCGCCCATACTTGGTGCCTGTTGCCGTGCCAATTATGCAGGCGTATGGCTATTCCACAGCGCTTATGGCGCTCTCTGCGCCGATTACCAACATGTTGCAGGCGATTGGCCGCACGGATGTGCCGGTGAAATCACTCTTGATCGGCGCCGCGATCAAGATTGTGGGCAACTTTGTGCTGGTTGGCATCCCCTCAATCAATATCCAGGGCGCGCCGTATGCGTCGATTTTATGCTATGTTGTCGTGGTTGCAATCAACTTGTATTTCCTGCTTCATGTCTCGAAAGTGCGTATCAATGTAATCTCCGTTTTCTTGAAGCCGGCATTTTGCTCAGTGGTGTGCGGCGTGGCGGCTTTTGCAAGCTATGGCATCCTGAGTACGTTGCTCGGCAGCATCTGGCCTGCGGGCGGCCTGTTCGGCAAGAGCATGCTCAGCGCAGGCAATATGTCTGTGCTGATTGCGGTTATGATTGCCGTAGCGTTTTATGTGGTGGCGCTGCTATTCAGCCGCGCGATTTCAAAGGATGACGTTGCCATGCTGCCCAAGGGAGAAAAAATTGCTAAAATACTTGAAAAATACGGCCTGATGGGGTAATATACTCATGTCGCATTTTTCCTGCATGCGGGGAGGGCTGCAAATGATCGATGGGTTTTCGTTCAAGGATGTTTATGGGATCGGCGATCTGCTTCAAATTATGCAGTGCCTGCGTTCCGAGGGCGGCTGCCCATGGGATCGGGAGCAGACGCATGAAAGCATCAAAAAAAATTTGATCGAAGAGACCTATGAGGTAATTGAGGCGATCAATCAGCAAGATAAGGCTTTGCTCTGCGAGGAGCTGGGTGATGTGCTCATGCAGGTCGTCTTTCATGCCCAGATGGAGGCGGAGGAGGGTTCCTTCACCTTTGAAAACGTGGCGGACGGCGTGTGCAAAAAGCTTATTGAGCGGCATCCGCATGTGTTCGGCGAGGTCGAGGTAACGGGCTCCGAGGAGGTTCTGCGCAATTGGGATGATATTAAAAAGCGTTCCAAGGGACAACCGAGCCAGACGGAAACGATGCTCTCTGTCCCGCGTGAGCTGCCGGCCCTGATGCGCGCCACGAAAGTGCAAAAAAAGGCGGCGAAAGTCGGCTTTGACTGGCCGGATATTTCCGGCGCGGTGGACAAGCTGTATGAGGAAACCTCTGAGCTCAGCGGCGCTATTGAAAGCGGCAGTGAGGAAGAGATCGCTGAAGAATTGGGCGATCTGCTCTTCAGCGCGGTCAATGTTTCCCGCTTCGTCGGCTGCGATGCGGAGGAAGCGCTCACGGCAGCGACGGATAAGTTCATGCGCAGGTTTGCTTGTGTGGAGGAAAAGGCGCGTGAGCGAGGCCTCAAGCTGGAAGAACTGTCCTTGAGCGAGCTAGACGCTCTGTGGGATGAGGCGAAGCTTGATTTGCTATCCAAATGAAATAATTGCTATTTCATGGATTAATAAATATTTCTTGAAAGTGGAGGAAATCAGTAATGAATAAGACAGAGCTTGTAAACGCAGTCGCCGAAAAGGCGGATTTTTCCAAAAAGGATGCCGATAAGGCCGTAGCGGCAGTGTTGGACAGCATTACCGATGCGCTTGCTCAGGGCGATAAGGTTCAGATTGTTGGCTTTGGCACATTTGAGGTTCGTGCACGCGCTGAGAAGCAGGGTCGTAACCCCAAAACGGGCGAAGCGATGATCGTTCCCGCTTCCAATCTGCCGGCGTTCAAGGCAGGTAAGGCGCTCAAGGAAGCTGTTGCAAAGAAATAAAATTTGCAAAAGCATAAGGGCTGCGGAGAGGTTGCTGTGCTTTTGCCTGCCGGTGTGGCGGGTCGCAGGGCGATTGTGCGGCTTGGAGGGCAGGCGGGGCGCCTGCCCTTCTTTTTTTACAGGGCAGGGCTTCAACGCGGAATGTTGCCCGCTGCAAAATGGGAGGATATCAATTTGAGACTGGATAAATATTTAAAAGTATCACGGCTGATTAAGCGCCGTACCGTGGCAAACGAGGTTTGCGATGCGAAGCATGTGCTGGTCAACGGCAAAGTGGCGCGCGCATCTTACGAGGTAAAGGTGGATGATGAGCTGGAGATTACAATGGGCGGCAATGTGCTGCGCGCCCGGGTGAAAAGCGTCAATGAATATGCAACAAAAAATGACGCGGCCCTGATGTATGAGCTGTTGAAATAAGCGGTTTTGATACCATCGTAGAATAGATAGACCGGAGGGAAGGGCAAAACAAGCGCGCTTTTTGCCTTTTCTGCCTACATAAGCCCTGCTTGACGCAGGAGAAGAAGGAGAGAAACGAATATGACAAAAAGGAAGAAGGTTTTATGCATTGTGTTGGCCGCCCTGCTGGCGCTGGCGCTAATCGGCGGCATTGTCACTGCTGTTGTGCTGCATAGCCGCACAGATCGCAATGATCAGCGGCGAATCGCTTTTAACGCCCCGGCGCTTACTGGCGACTATGCGGTCGTTGCGCCGGCCTCCGGGAGCACGCAGCGCAATGTGACGGCCACGGTTTTCGACAGTGAGGATACGCCAATTGAGGATAACCCCGTGACCTATCAGCTGGATCAAGAGGTGGAGGGCGTCACATTGCAGGATCAGGTCTTGACGGTAACGAGCGAGCTTCAAAAAAGCGTTACCCTGCGCGTGACGGCTACGGACGCGTCTCCGGATGCTGCTGAGCCAAAAGTATCCGTTACCAAGAAAATTCGGCTGGTCAAAGATGAAAGCCTTCAGGATATTCCGGCCAACCCGCTGGAAAAAGAGGGATGGACGCTCTTCTACAACGATGAGTTCGATGGGGACACGCTGGATGCCGCGCATTGGTCGCCCTACTATCTACGCCACTGGACGGATTATGACGAGCGGACAAAGGCGGATTTCTTCTTCCAGGATGGCAGCCTTGTTCTGCGCTGCCCGGAGGGGCTGGAGCGCTGGAGTTCGCAGGACGGCAATAAAGTGACGGGAATCATGTCCTTTGAGCGCGACCACCTGCACAAGTTTGGCGAAATAGGGAGCGGGGCCACCTATAACCGTTCGATTCCCACCTTTGACGGGTTAGCCACCAAATACGGCTATTTTGAAATCCGTCTCAAAATGCCTTCCACACGGGATGGCAGCCATTTCGCCTGGTGGATGGTCGGCACGCAGGATGACCAAAATGCGGGCGCGCAGCTCAGCGGCGAAAAAGCCCCCTATTATGGCCATTATTCGAATCAGACCGCTGAGTTTGATATCATCGAAACCTATCTCGCTCCATTGGAGAAAATGAAGGCATGGCGGCCTGTTATCCATCCCAACGGCTCCAATGAGATCGAATACCTCTGGGCGCCGGAGTCGGAGATTCCGGGCGATCCATCCAGCGAATATCACATCTATGGTTTTGAATGGGATGAAAACGGAACGAAATTCTATGTAGATAACAAGCTGGTCAACGAAACGGACCGTTCGCCTAACTACCGGATGATGACGATTTTCTCCGTTTATGCCACAGGCGGCATGGGGGAGGATGCAGGCATCTACCCGAAGGATACCTACATTGATTATTTCCGTGTGTATAAGAAAAACGAGCCCGCAAAGGCCTCCAGCATCATCATCAATGGCGGTGAAACGGCAGACAGCCTTCTCGTGCCCGCCAGCGGTAGCTGGACAAAGCAGATGAAGGCAGAGATAATAGACCAGTTTGATCAGCCTGTTGCAGGCACGGTCAAATGGAAGCTTTCTGAAACGGTGGATGGGGCGGTCCCCACTTCTACGCCTTCCGTTGAGCGGAAAGGCGTGGCCATTGACCCGGTCACCGGGCTTTTGACTATTTCTGCCGGTGCGGATTTGAATCAGGATATTTTTGTCACGGCATATCTCAGCGATACGGTTAGGCAAACGGTTCATTTCCGTCTATCCGATGCGGAGCCTATGGCGCGCCGCGTGCTCTTCAATGGAGATACGCCCGCTACGATCAAGGCAGGGGAAAGCCGGAAGCTTTCCGCCAGGCTGGAAGATCAATATGGGCAGGAGCTTTCAGGCCACCGGATGCAGTATGCGATCGTGGCCGATCTCGCCGCCGTGGAGGAGAAACAGGTTGAGGGCGTGACCCTTGCTCAGGATGGTACGCTTACCGTTGCTTCGACTGTACCCAAGGGGACGCAGATTATTATATCTGCTCGCAGCATGGGGCGGTATGATCACGCTGTGCTGACTGTCGGATAAAGTTTTTTAATCAAAAGGGGCTGTTGCAAAATGCAAGGCATTTTGCAACAGCTCCCTTGTACGTTTATTTGAGGCTTTGCCCAAATGGGGGTAAGTCTCAAACTCACAATAGAATGAAAGATTGGATTTATCCGATTGCTTCGGCTTCTGCGCATGCAAGCACCCTTTTAAGCTCCTTTGGAATGGCAATATGCTGTGGGCAGTGGCCTTCGCATTTGCCGCATTCAATGCAATCCGCAATGCCGCAGGATTGTATGCGCGCTCGCAAATCAGCCATTTGATCGAAACGCAGGCAACTGTTATATGCTTCAAAAGCGCTTGAAATCCGCACGCCCTTCGGGCAGCCCTTGCAGTAATTGCAGCCGGTGCAAGGGATCAGCGGCAGGCTTTCCAAAATGGATACCGCCTGCTGGAGCAGCTCGGTTTCCGCTATGCTGAGCGGCTGAAACTGGCCAAAGAGCCGGAGATTTTCGGTTACCTGCGCCATGTCGGACATACCGCTGAGTACGACTGCCGTATTGGGAAGGCTCCCGGCAAACCGGAGCGCCCATGAGGCCGGGCTTGCCTTTGGGGCGGCAGCGGTAAGCAGAGAGACCACGTCGGGATGCGGCGAAGCGAGCGAGCCGCCGCGCACGGGCTCCATGATGATGCAGGGAATGCCGCGGGCCTCAACCATTTCATATTGTTCCTTTGCGCGCTGGGCCGTTTCCCAGTCATAATAATTGATCTGGAGCTGAACAAAGTCCCAGTCGGCGGCATCCAGAATTTCATGCAGAACCTCCGGCGTATCATGGAAGGAGAAGCCGGCATTCCGAACCGCCCCTGCCGCCTTTTTTGCAAAAATAAAGTCGACAAGATTCTCTTTTTTACAAATCTCCCAATTTTCCTGATTGAGGTTATGTAGCAGGTACTGGTCAAAATAGGTCACACCTGTACGCTTGAGCGAGGTTTCTAAGAGCTCTTGCGGTGTGTGCCCCTCCGGAATGAGCCACATGGGGAGTTTGTTTGCAAGATAGAAGCGCTCGCGTGGGTAGCGTTCTACCAAAGTGCGCTTCACAGCATTTTCAGAATCTCCATCCCCATATACATAGGCAGTGTCAAAGTAATTGATTCCGCCCGCCATGCAGGCGTCCACCAGCTTTTCCGTTTCTAATAAGTCAATCTTACCGTTCTTTTGCGGGAATCGCATACAGCCAAGCCCCAAAAGAGAGGTTTCAAAACCCAGTTTATTGAATAAACGCTTTTCCATATTGCCTCGCCTCCATCCCTTGATTATTACGGTGAAATTATAGCACAAGAAAGAACGTTTGCATAGGCTTGCGTGGGGAAGGCACAGGAAATATGGAAATCCCCCATCAATAAAACCGACCGGGTGCTTCTCATAAGCACCCGGTCGGTTACACCTGGATCATTTCCGCCTGAGAGAGGAGCCGTTAGGCTGGCATCCCGTCCTTTAAATCACATTCCACAGCCGCGCCCTGCGCCTGGGAGCGCTTTACGTCAATGGTGCGCTGATTGCGCGAGCCGCGGAAGAGAATTGCAAGAGATTTTTCTTCCAGCAAAAAGCGCCCGTCCACAAGCACGTCCGTCTCCGCGAGAAGATCCCGCCATCCGGCATGGGAATCAAGGCCATCCATAATCTGCTCATACGTCCAGCCCGTGTAGGTGATCACATTTAGGCCAAGCTTATGCACCTCAGCGGCGAGCACCGCGAAGGGCTCTGCCTGTGCAAACGGGTCGCCACCGCTCAGAGTCACGCCGGAGAGCAGCGGATTCTTCCGCAACTCAGCGATCAGATTGCCAACCTTGCTGTCATATCCTCCGGCAAAATCATGCGTTTGTGGGTTTTGGCAGCCAGGGCAATGATGCGGGCAGCCTTGCGCAAAGACGACGAATCGCCAGCCGGGGCCATCCACAATTGACTCGCGGATAACGCCTGCAAGCCGTAAAGCGGTTTCCATTGTATCCATCAGATCTGCTCAAACTCCCCTGCGCCAGTGCCGATGGAGTGCTTGACGCGATCCATCACTTCGGCATACTTGGCGTCGTTAAAGTGATCGAGCGTGCCGACCAGATAGCCGGTGATGCGGCGGATGCGCTCGAATTTGTGAGTACTCTCGTGGCGGCCGCATTTCGGGCACTCGTCATTGATGATGCCGGTATAACCGCAAACCGGGTCATGATCGACCGGGTGGTTGACGGAGCCGTAGCCAATATTATTTTCCTTCATGCAGCGGATAACGGCCTCAAACGCGTCGAGATTTTCCGTTGGATCGCCGTCCATCTCAATATAGGAGATATGGCCTGCATTGGTCATCTCATGATAGGGAGCCTCAATTTTAATCTTATCAAAAGCGGAGATTGGGTAATAAACCGGCACATGGAAGGAGTTTGTATAATAGGCGCGGTCAGTCACGCCTTCAATCACACCGTAACGCTCCTTATCCATGCGGACAAAACGGCCGGAGAGCCCCTCCGCAGGCGTTGCAAGCAGGGAGAAGTTGAGGCCGGTTTCCGCAGCCGCCTGATCCATGCGGTTGCGCATATGGGCAACGATTTCTAGGCCGAGGTTGCGCGCTTCAACGCTCTCGCCATGGTGCGCGCCCACCAGGGATTTTAATGTTTCCGCAAGACCGATAAAGCCGACGGAAAGCGTGCCGTGCTTGAGCACCTCGCGCACCTCGTCATCCGGGCCAAGCTCGCCGGAATCAATCCAAATGCCCTGCCCCATCAGGAAGGGATAGTTGCGCACCTTCTTTTTAGACTGGATCTCCAGCCGCTCAAGCAGCTGATTGATGACAAGATCGATTTTGCGGTCAAGATCCTCAAAGAAGAGATCAATGTTGCCGTGCGCCTTGATAGCAAGACGGGGCAGGTTGATCGAAGTAAAGCTCAGGTTCCCTCGGCCACCCGTGGTTTGGCGCGAAGGATCATATACGTTCCCCATCACGCGGGTACGGCAGCCCATATAGGCAATTTCCGTATCATAATCGCCTTCCACATAATACTGTGCGTTAAACGGCGCATCCATAAAGGAGAAGTTCGGGAATAGGCGCTTTGCTGATACGCGGCAGGCGAGCTTGAAAAGATCATAGTTCGGATCGCCAGGATTATAGCTGACGCCTTCCTTCACACGGAAAATGTGGATCGGGAAAACCGGCGTTTCGCCGTTGCCGAGGCCTGCTTCTGTGGCGAGCAGGACGTTTTTTACAGCCATGCGGCCCTCCGGGGAGGTATCCATCCCATAGTTAATGGAGCTGAAGGGGATTTGCGCGCCAGCGCGGGAGTGCATCGTGTTGAGATTATGAACGAGCGCTTCCATCGCCTGATAGGTGGCGCGGTCCGTCTCTTTCACAGTGCGGCGCAGCGTGAATTCCTGCGCACGCTTTATGATGGCGTCGTCGAGCTGATAGCCCTCTTTCAGCAGCTTTGCTTCAGCCTCCTGATAGCCGTTATCATTTGCAAGCTTGGGTACTAGACCGCTCTCCTCTTTGACACGCTTGCAGACATCGTCCGCAAGGTCACAGGAGTTCTCCAAATCCGCCAGCAATTCAAGCGCCTTGCTCAGATTACGGCGGTAGAGCTTTGCGTAGGTTTTGGCCACGCCGAGCGCCATGCCGTAATCAAAATTTGGGATACTCTGGCCGCCGTGCTGATCGTTTTGGTTGGACTGAATTGCAATGCAGGCAAGCGCAGAGTAGCTCGCAATATCGTTGGGCTCGCGCAGGTAGCCATGACCAGTAGAGAAGCCGCCTTTAAACAGCTTGATGATATCGATCTGGCAGCAGGTGGTGGTCAGCGTTAAAAAATCGAGATCGTGGATGTGAATATCACCCTCATGGTGCGCCTTGGAGTGCTCCGGATTGAGCACAAACAGCTCGTTGAATTGCTTTGCGCCCTCAGAGCCGTATTTGAGCATAGTGCCCATGGCGGTATCGCCATCAATATTGGCGTTTTCCCGCTTGATATCGTTATCCTTTGCGTCCTTAAAGGTGAGGCCTTCGTAGATTTTCATCAGCCGGGTGTTCATTTCACGCACACGGGAACGTTCTGCGCGATATAAAATATAAACTTTCGCGGTGCGGGCGTGTCCGTTTTCAATCAAGACCTTTTCCACGGCGTCCTGCACCTGCTCTACCGTCGGCTTCTGAATGCCCCGATTCTCCAGGTAAACGACCACCTGGTTTGCCAGCGCAAGCGATTCCTCATAGTCCTTGCCGCCCATAGACTGCGCAGCCTTAAAAATTGCATTTGCAATTTTTTCAATGGAGAAGTTTACTTCCCGCCCGTCGCGTTTGATGATTTTTGTTAACATGCGCCCAGCTCCTCTTGTGTGAAAGTGATAAATAGATATAGTTAAAATATATTGATTGATACACTAGATATAGTGTATTCCCTCTATAGCGATTGCTATTATATAGCACATCTTGATGCCTGTCAAGGGCATGCGTATGGAAAAACAAAAGAAAAACGCACAATCTTTTTCAAGATCGTGCGTGTGAACAGCTTCATTGTTTAGGAGAATCAATCCTCTGGCTTTTTTCGCAACCGTTCCCCAAGGGCGGCCAAAAAATCCTCTTCCTCCTGCTTGTGCAACGCCTGTTCTTTCTCATAAAGAGCTTGCAGATGCTGGAAGGCGCTTTTTTTATCTTTCAGCTG
>ERZ779880.2543-NODE-2543-length-12662-cov-2.869358_pt1 | contig 12662 bp, 9 predicted proteins | sample MGYA00511555_ERZ779880 | MGnify/ENA primary metagenome ERZ779880 (study PRJEB29588, sample SAMEA2145815) | human gut metagenome | biome: human gut; feature: human-associated habitat; material: faeces | place: Denmark | collected 2008/2010 ...
TGGAGGAGTATTTTCTGGAGTTATTTTTCTATTTAACAACTTCCCTGCCTGCTCCATTTTGGTCAGAGAATATGATGTTTTTTGTATATTTAATGCATTGTTAATTAATGATAAGCAGTTTTTTATAATTGACATTATAAATGCCTTTTTCTCATATAAATGAAATATTGATTGACAGTATTGTATTATAGCCTTATATATTTTATTACAATTATCATGAGTGTTTGTCAAGTGATTATATGAGAAAGACTTGGTTTATTGTTGATTAATGGTATGACCTCCGATTTTCATTGATAGCTTATGTGAAATTCATATTGTGCTTGACTTTCGAAGTGATTGAGCTCAGTGACGAGATTTATTGGAATTATAGTTAAACAGAAGAGAGGTTAAATACCGTGGAGAGCTCGAGTTATACAAGGCGTTAACGTGAGCAATAAATAGGATGCGAAGTAATTTTGGTGGCTCGGAAAAGGCGTTTTCTGTCGTTATCAATTGTTCGGGTGCAGTTTTATTTTTAACCTGTTTGCTTGGAATATTCTGAGGTTGTTTGATGCTAACCATCTGATTTTTCAATCCTAAATATAGAATATTTATTCCAAATAAAACACATAATATATTGATTTTATTAACCCATAGCATAGGTCTCGAAAACCGGAGTAGGGGCAACTCTACCGGGGGTTCAAATCCCCCTCTCTCCGCCACTTTATCAATGACTTATCTCCCGACTTCCCGCCTTGCTTTTCCTAAACAGAACAATCGTAGAATATTCTTGAAGGGTTAGATCGTCACTGTTTTCTGTTCGATACTGTGACATTCAGCACTTGATTCGCTATGGATCTGACAGGAAGCTTTCGAGCGAAAATGTGCAGTTATTCAGTCGTTTTCTTATCGCTCACCATTATTCTTTTAGACATTCATCCTATGAAACTGCCGCAAAGTTGGTGGTGGGAACTGAAGTTGCGTAGAGAAGGGGTCAAGAATTGAGTCAAAAAAGGAACGCGGCCGTCAGATTAAAGCCGCGGGACAAAGTCCATAATTTCCAAGAGTTGTTGAATTTCCCAGCTTTTTTGAAAGCCTTTGTATCATACTAACAAGTAAAAAAGGTTTAAATACCAAAATTAACCTGTATTTTTGATAAGTCTTACCATTGTACGATTTACACATTTTCTGCTCCTCCTTGTTGATAGTGGAAAGAGTGCGGTATGCACTTGCGTAAACATTTATGATGCGTTGATGTCCATGGTTCACATTTCCTTTGTCAGAGGATCGACTTATTTGCGGCGAGGCATCATTCGTAACAGAGTATTATCTTTCTGAATGTAGTGATGAAAGAGTGCTGCGCCAGCGTGAGCTACGATTAAAAAGTAGCCTATATTTGCCCAGGTTTCGTGAATATTTTTTATCAGTGCTTTAATTTCGCTGTTTGGGGTAACAAAGGGAGACACATTGAAACCAAGGAAACTCCACGATTTTCCACTGTAAGCCATCAAAGCAATCCCCAGCAGAGGAAGCGCAAGGAAGGTTATATAAAGCATGATGTGCATTAGCGAAGCCGCTTTCATTTGCCAGGCAGGTGGCGGTGGCACAATAGAAGGATCACTATAACGGTGTTTTATAATCAGGCGTGAAAACATTAACACCCAAACGAATATACCCGCATTGTAATGTGTTTCTCGCATCAGCAGATAAGTACTACTACCTTTAGGAAACCAGCCACGGAGTTCCATCGCGGCATAGGTTATTGCAACGAAAAGCAGCGTTATCCAATGTAAATAAATTTGAGTTTTTGAGAATCGGTTCATTTTTGTAGCTCCTGTAATTTTCACAGTCAAGCTATCCCACGAACCTTAAAAATTCCTTATACAGATGTGGTTTTAAGAATTTGTTATTTAAAAAATTGATAGTGCACATTGTAACCAGCCAATATAAGCAATGGCGTGAGCACAGGTATCTTTCTCTGTTGGCCGTATTGTGTATGGAATCCGTTATTGGTTAACTCAATGCGGGTTAGCTTATTAATATACAGACACGTCATAGTGATGAGCGTGTCTGTAGCTAGCTTGCGTTCAGTGGCGTTTGTGGATGGACCAGTGGCAGTTATGATGACATACTAAAGCGGCATCGAGGCGTTATCATGAGAATACTCAATGAGACATCATTTCCTCGACCACTTCTTCGCTACTCAACTGATATGGATAATACGTTGGCCAGTTTTCCATTTCATTTAATAAAGATTGCTGTGAATCATTACCCATAAAAATGTGAAAATGAGATGATTTTCGTGGTGCAATTATATGATCGCTAAATTGTATATATTTAGGGGCTTTGCTTTCAGGATCTTTACATTCGAATAAGTAACGAACGCCTTTCTTGCCTGATTTATAGGTGAGTATTTTGTATCCATCGTAATCATATTTACAGGATGTTGTTTCATTATTTCTATGGAATTCAACAATGCCGTCCTCAATGCCAATCATCTCGATATCTGTTGCATAGCCTTTGTGATAATAATCTTTAATTTCAGCAAATGTTTTAGTTTTATCTGCATCCGCTTTCTTCTGAAAGACGGGGGCAAGTTTGCCACTTTGCAGTAAAGGATAAACGGATTGCCAGACTCCATCCCAGTCACTGAGCGTTCGGTTTTGTACATTGGCATCATCAAAAACACCATTAGCAGCTTTTTGTTCGACCTCTGTTAAGGGTTTGCCGTGTGAGTGATGACCATGCGAAAAGGCAGGAGCGCTAACAATAAAGACACCTAAAGCAACAGCCAGTTTGTGAAGACGAATCGCCAAAACAGTTTCCTCCAGAGTCATTGTATATGATGTGTAATGTTATATTGTAACATATGACAAAATGCAACAACTCTTAGGAGATGAGAGCATAGTTTTCTCAGGTGTACTTATCTATCTTATTGAAATAAAATGAATTATGTTGATAATTTGAGGTTGATGACAAACGATACATAACCTGATGTGATCTGCGTAGGCCGGATAGGGCGCTCGCGCCACATCCGGCAGGGATAACGCGTACTTTGTCGGCAATATGAAGTTATACAGATAATTTGTTGTGAACCTGCTTGCGTAACCGGTTAAAAAGGGAACGCGACTTCTTATACCGTAAGGCTAAAAGCAGTACAGCCAGCCCAGCGTAGATGAGCGGCTGCGGTGAAATAATCTTCACTGACCACAGATAATGTATTGGGGCCAGGATCGCGACAAGATAGACGAAATTATGCAACTGTTGCCAGTGCTTGCCGAGTTTTCGCTGCATCGCCTGGGTTGAAGTAAACGCTAAAGCAAGCAAAATAATCCAGCTGATAATTCCTAACGTTAAATAAGGCCGGGTAATTAACTCCTTGCCTAATAACGCCAGATTATTCACGCCCAGCTCCAGCAATGCGTAACTGGTTAAATGCAGTGTCGCCCAGGCAAAGCACCATAAGCCTAACAGGCGGCGTGTGCGTATCAATAACGGCTGTTTTGCGTAGCGTGCCAGAGGTGTGATTAACAAGGTCGCCAGCAAAAATTTCAGTGCAGTGCGACCGGTAAAATGCTGAATATCTTTCACCGGATCGGCACCCAGTCCACCGTGATTGATCGCCCAGACCAGCCAGAGAAACGGCAACAATCCGGCAAGATGCAGGCAAACTTTCAGCCATGTCACCTGTTTTGCTGTCAGACGCATTCAGAAATTCTCCCGCAAATCCAGGCCACGATACAGCGATGCCACCTGGTCGGCGTAACCATTAAACAGTAGCGTTGGCTGGCGCTGTACATCGAGGATGCCGCCTGAACCAATAAATCGTTCGGTAGCCTGTGACCAGCGTGGGTGATCAACATGCGGATTAACGTTGGCGTAAAAACCGTATTCGTCAGGCGCTGCCAGATTCCAGGTGGTTGGCGGACGCTCGCGGGTCAGCTTAATACTGACGATCGATTTAATCCCTTTAAAGCCATATTTCCACGGCACAATCAGTCGCACCGGCGCGCCATTTTGTGGCGGTAACGCCTTGCCATAAACACCTACGGTCATCAGTGTGAGCGGATGCATTGCTTCGTCGAGACGCAATCCTTCGACATAAGGATATTTCAGCCCGCCGCCGATAAAGCGGTCCTGCTGGCCTGGCATCTGTTCCGGTGCATAAATTGTTTCGAAAGCGACATACTTCGCATTGCTGGTGGGTTCGGCAAGCGCCAGCAATTTGTGCAGCGGAAAACCAATCCACGGCACCACCATCGACCACGCTTCCACGCAGCGCATACGATAAATACGCTCTTCCAGCGGGAAGCGACGGGTTAAATCATCGTGATCGAGGGTCAATGGTTTTGCCACTTCGCCGCTGATTTTCAGTGTCCATGGATCGGTTTTCAGGCTACCAGCATTAGCGGCGGGATCGGCTTTATCCAGCCCGAATTCATAGAAGTTGTTATAACCGGAGACTTTATCTGCTGGCGTCAGTGGCAGGTTATTTTGCCAGGCGGCAGGCTTGCTGAACTCCAGCGCTTTTCCGGCGGGGGCGGGTGGGCGATCGTTCCCTTTAAACCAGCTAAGCAGATCGGCATGCGCAGCGTGAGGCAAAGAAAGTGCAGCTGCGCTGATGCCCAGTGCTTTTAACACCTGCCGACGCTTCATAAAGAATACCGACTCGGCCGTAACATCTGATTCTTTTAAAAATTGATTCTTTTTCATAAGCCATCACACTTTTTGTCGTTAGCCAGCAAGAGCCGTTTACTGTTAATCTGTCAGGGAGTGTCCTCCCTAACAGTAGCAGAGATCTGCTTTTACATATTTATGCATTAACTGCCACGATAGGTTGAATACCCATATTGGCTAAGTAATAAAGGCACATGATAATGCTCGTTCACTTTATTAATATGAAATTCAACGGGGATCTCAGGGAAGAAACTTTCAAGATTTTGTTTCTTGAAATAGTCCCCGGTTTTAAATACGACACGGTAATCGCCCGTAGTTGCAGTTTGCTCGGGCCACAGTGCCTTAATTCGTCCATCCTTATCTGTTTTGGCGGTATTAAGTTGTAACCAGCCGTTGTCCGCTTTCTTTTCAAGAGTGACTGTCACGTCGGCAGCGGGTTTTCCTGTTTGCTGGTTCAAAATGTGCACGCTAAGAATGTTTTGTTGTGCAGCATAGACCAAAGAAGGTAATGAAAATGCAGCCGTTACTACGGAGAGTACTAAATAACGCTTTAACATGTTTATATCCTTGTCATGTGAATGAGTTTTGAGGATAGCGAAAAAGCGTCCAGGGTAACCTTACAGCAGCATTACAATTTTGTAATGAACCAGGCTGTTTCTATGACATATGATTTATGGCATATTATTTTCATGAAGATTTTACTTATTGAAGATAATCAAAGGACCCAGGAGTGGGTAACGCAGGGGCTTTCCGAAGCGGGTTATGTCATTGATGCCGTTTCTGATGGCAGAGATGGGCTTTATCTTGCGCTGAAGGATGATTATGCATTGATCATTCTGGATATTATGCTTCCGGGTATGGATGGCTGGCAGATCTTACAAACGTTAAGAACGGCAAAGCAAACCCCTGTTATTTGCCTTACTGCAAGGGATTCTGTCGATGACAGAGTCAGAGGGCTGGACAGTGGAGCAAATGATTATCTGGTAAAACCTTTTTCATTTTCTGAGTTGCTGGCAAGGGTTCGGGCACAATTAAGGCAACATCACGCTTTGAATTCAACATTAGAAATCAGCGGCTTAAGAATGGACTCTGTTAGTCAAAGTGTGAGCAGGGACAATATCAGTATTACACTGACGCGCAAGGAGTTTCAGTTACTTTGGCTACTGGCCTCCAGAGCTGGCGAAATTATACCCAGAACGGTTATTGCGAGTGAAATTTGGGGAATCAACTTTGATAGTGATACCAATACGGTGGATGTCGCCATTCGCAGGCTCCGCGCAAAAGTTGATGATCCTTTTCCTGAAAAGCTAATTGCCACAATCCGTGGGATGGGATATTCGTTCGTAGCGGTAAAAAAATAATGAAAAGATTATCTATAACCGTCCGTTTAACCTTGCTTTTTATATTGCTGCTGTCTGTTGCTGGCGCCGGAATTGTCTGGACTCTCTATAATGGCCTCGCAAGTGAGTTGAAATGGCGCGATGATACAACACTCATTAACCGGACAGCGCAGATCAAGCAGTTATTAATTGATGGGGTAAATCCAGATACGTTACCTGTATACTTTAACCGGATGATGGATGTTAGTCAGGATATCTTGATCATTCATGGTGATGGCATCAATAAAATTGTTAACCGGACAAATGTCAGTGATGACATGTTAAATAACATACCTGCTAGTGAGACAATCAGCGCAGCTGGCATTTACAGAAGCATTATTAATGATACAGAGATAGATGCTTTACGAATTAATATTGATGAAGTTTCGCCATCATTAACGGTTACTGTGGCTAAATTGGCTTCAGCCAGACATAACATGCTTGAACAGTATAAAATCAATAGCATTATAATTTGCATTGTCGCCATTATACTGTGCTCAGTATTAAGTCCGCTGTTAATCCGAACGGGGTTACGAGAGATCAAAAAGTTGAGTGGTGTAACGGAAGCGCTGAATTATAACGATAGCCGGGAGCCTGTTGAGGTTAGCGCATTACCGAGAGAACTAAAACCTCTTGGGCAGGCGTTGAATAAAATGCATCATGCTTTAGTCAAAGATTTTGAGCGTCTAAGTCAGTTTGCTGACGATCTCGCTCATGAACTTAGAACGCCAATTAATGCATTACTGGGTCAGAATCAGGTTACGCTCAGTCAAACCAGAAGTATCGCTGAATATCAAAAAACAATTGCCGGTAACATTGAAGAGCTGGAAAATATTTCGCGGTTAACAGAGAACATACTGTTTCTTGCCAGGGCAGATAAAAACAATGTTTTGGTGAAACTGGACTCGCTTTCTCTCAATAAGGAAGTCGAAAATTTGTTGGACTATCTTGAATATCTTTCAGACGAGAAAGAGATTTGCTTTAAGGTCGAGTGCAATCAGCAAATCTTTGCGGATAAAATTTTACTGCAACGAATGTTATCGAATCTTATTGTTAACGCCATTCGATATTCGCCAGAAAAATCGCGTATTCATATAACCAGTTTTCTTGATACCAACAGCTATCTTAATATTGATATCGCCAGCCCTGGAGCGAAAATTAATGAGCCTGAAAAACTCTTCCGTAGATTTTGGCGGGGAGATAATTCGCGTCATTCCGTAGGTCAGGGACTTGGTCTTTCTTTAGTCAAAGCGATTGCCGAATTGCATGGGGGAAGTGCTACGTATCACTATCTCAATAAGCATAATGTGTTCCGGATTACGTTGCCGCAAAGAAATTAACATAGGGCTTCAGTACGCCATAAATTAACCGTGAAAAAACGCAGCCACGTCGTGAGTACTAACGCGGCTGCGATTGATTATGCGCTTACATTCAAACGTAACAGGGATTAACCCGCGTAAGCTGCCAGCATTTCCTGCGCCGCCAGTTTACCCAACGCATTCGCTGCAAAAGGACTGTCGCCGGTGAGAAGTTTACGGTCCTTATGTACTCGCCCGGTGATGTCGTCATTAATGATGTTCATGCCCATTTTCTTCAGTTCTTCGCCGAAGTACCAGGTGAGATGACCCGGCATATAGCCAATCTCTGGCGTTTGTTTGTCTGCGGCGTCTGGGAATGCGCAAATGGAATAACCATTCAGTGGATTATCGCCGTGGCGAAGCGCCAGAAAAGCCGCCGGGCCGTGGCAAAGGGAGATAACAAAACGGTCATTTTTGATTGCCCACTGTAAAGCGGCAGCTACGTCCTGGCTTTCAGGTAAACCAATAAGTGCGCCATGACCACCAGGAACAAAGATTGCTGCATATTCGCTATCAGCGTTGAGGCTGGCGACAACATCCGCGAGTTTCTTCGGATTGCGGAACAACGATTTATGCTGCTCAAAGAATGGCATTACTTTTTCATCTTTCTGCGGCATAGCCCAGTATTCAAACTTGGTCATCAGACCGGAAATGGTCGCCACTTCGAATTCGAAACCTGCAGCATGGAGATGATACAACGGCAGCAACGTTTCAATCGGATGGTTACCGGTCGAGAACAGTTTTCCGTTATCGGTCGGCAAATAACGTTCGTCCGCGGCGATCACCAGAATTTTATGTTTACCGCGATAAGGTTTTGGATAGTCCACGCCATCAAGATCAGAGACAGGACTGGTATATTGGCTAAGCGAATATTCTGAAGGGAAGAATGCATTATCTTCAGCAATATCGACCTGCGGATTTTTACTGGTTTGAACAGTCATAGTGTATTCCTTATTGTTGCTTAGTTAGGGTAGTCACTATATTTGCGACTGAGCTGGTCGCTATTTTTAACCAGGCTGGAAAATTGAGTCAATATATCGAAAGCGGTAGTCGGCGGGTGTAAGTATGTAATGATGATGCTGCACTGGTGTTGAATATTATTCACGCCAAATTTTCCTTATTGAGCAACTTCGTCGCAAGTGGCCTCAATGATTTTAGACCATTATCAGAGGTACGGGGCGGCGGGGAGAGATTTAGTGCTGTGGAATATTGTGGTGCTGATGAATATTTATATCGCGGATTGGTAGAGAAAAAGCTTATTTCATGCACTATTTTTGCAAATATTTCTATATGGGAAGCGTGTTTGTTACGGATTAATTCATAAAGAAATGCATTTGGGTGTTGGCTTGAAGAGTCGCTGGTTGATGTTATTGTGCCAGGAGGGGCAGGGTAAGGGGGTGTATCGATAAGCTTTGGCAATTGCGTGTGCCGCAGATGGAGATGAAATGCCAATAAAAAAGCCTGAGTTCGATGAGGGACGAACTCAGGCTAGTGTTCAGTTTTACAATAACACGCCGCGGCGCGTTGGCTGATTAGAACTGGTAGACTAAGCCCACAGCCACGATATCATCGGTAGCGATGCCGTTTTCTTTGTAGAAGTCGTCGTCGTTGTCCAGCAGGTTGATTTTGTAATCAACATAAGTGGACATGTTTTTGTTGAAGTAGTAGGTCATACCAATATCAACATATTTAACCAGATCTTTGTTGGTGTAATGATGATTACCCTGGCTGTCGAAGTTATCACTATTTACACCGCCTAAATCCTTACCTTTAGATTGCAGATAAGCGATGGACGGGCGCAGACCGAAGTCGAACTGATACTGAGCAACAACTTCAAAGTTTTGGGTTTTGTTAGCGATGGCATCAGCATCACCGTAACCAGTCATGTTACGGGGTTCAGCATACATAGCTGCTAAGTAAACGTTATTAGCGTCGTATTTAGCACCAACGGTCCATGCTTCTGCTGTTTCACCGCCAGCAGTTGCATCGAAGCGATCTCCATAACGAGTGTTATGAGTACCTTTGTGAACCTGATTGTCGGTACGGTCAGAGTTAGAGTAAGCAGCGCCCAGACTTAAACCAAAGTCAAAGTCATAGGAAGTGGACATACTGAACCGTCGCCGTTCTCTTTAGCAAGTTTACGTCCATTACCGTTACCTGAACCTTCTTGATCAAATAATCCGCTTTTCTCGTTGTTACCCTGATACTGGAGTGCAAAGTTCAGACCATCAACTTGACCAAAGAAACCATTGTTACGATAGGTTGCTACGCTGTTAGCACGACCGTTCATGAAGTTGTCAGCGCCAGCATAGGTATCTCCACCAAATTCTGGCAGCATATCGGTCCATGCTTCTACGTCATATACGACACCGTAGTTACGACCATAGTCGAAAGTACCATTCTGACCAAAGCCGAAACCTGCAAATGCCAGACGCGTTGCGGTATTACCCTTGTCGCTTTCAGGACCGTTTGCGCCAATGTTAAATTCCCACTGACCATAACCAGTGAATTGGTCAGCGATCTGAGTTTCACCTTTGAAACCGATACGGGCATATGACATGTCGCCATCGCTGCTAGCATCATCAGAGAAGTAGTGCAGGCCCGCTACTTTTCCGTACAAATCCAGTTTATTGCCATCTTTATTATAAATTTCAGCCGCATTTGCTGCGCCAGCAACTAATAACGCCGGGACCAGCATTGCCAGAACTTTTCTTTTCATTATGTATTCCCTTGTGATTATAATCTTCATGAATATATCAATAAGTGCCGTTATCCAAAAAAAAGCACATTTGGATACTATTCTATGAAGTTCATTTTATTTTAAAGATTACATGCAACAAATATATTTAAAAGATTTCAAAATGTTTCCAATCTATTTAATATAATTCAGAATTATGAATTCTAAATATAAATATTCATGAAAATTATAAATGTATATCAATATGTTATGAGTTGATCGGAAAGATGGGGGGTATCAATGATTGTTGCGCTAAACGGCTGGTGTGATCACGCGCACATTAATGAAGGCATAAAAAAAAGCCGGCATCATGCCGGCCCAAAAAATATAAACAAGACGATAAAAGGCTAATAACGGAAGCATCATGACACAGAATAATAAAAAGGTATAATTGTAATCAGTGCTAATATATTGATTGAATGAATTAATAAAGCCGATCTCAAAGATAAATAAAATCGCTCAAAACGATTTTTCCTGTATTCACTGCCGTTGCGCAAAAATTATCTATTTGTTCAAAAAATGAGTGAGTCTTGACTGGCTCATCCAATGTGGAAAAATGTGACTTTTATCACGTAATAGTACTAAGTCTGAATTTTCCGGGTTATCTCAAAATGGAATACGGTTCGACAAAGATGGAAGAGAGACTCTCTCGCAGCCCTGGCGGCAAACTGGCTTTGTGGGCTTTTTATACATGGTGTGGCTATTTCGTCTGGGCAATGGCGCGTTACATCTGGGTGATGAGCCGGATCCCCGATGCCCCCGTGTCGGGATTTGAAAGCGATTTAGGCTCTACCGCGGGAAAGTGGTTAGGGCACTGGTCGGATTTTTATTTATGGCTCTGGTCGGGGCATTGTTAGGCAGCATTGCCTGGTACACACGACCTCGTCCCGCACGTAGCAGACGCTATGAATAAAAACTGCTAAGGTGGCGACTCTTTGGCAACGGAGCGCGTATGGACTTACAACACTGGCAGGCACAGTTCGAAAACTGGTTGAAAAACCATCATCAGCACCAGGACGCGGCCCATGACGTGTGTCATTTTCGCCGCGTCTGGGCTACGGCACAGAAGCTGGCGGCAGATGATGACGTCGATATGCTGGTGATTTTAACCGCCTGTTATTTCCACGATATTGTGAGCCTGGCGAAAAATCATCCGCAACGGCAGAGTTCTTCAATCCTGGCGGCAGAAGAGACGCGTCGCCTGCTCCGTGAAGAGTTCGTGCAATTTCCGGCGGAGAAAATCGAGGCCGTTTGTCATGCCATTGCCGCTCACAGTTTCAGCGCGCAAATCGCCCCCTTAACAACGGAAGCTAAAATCGTCCAGGATGCGGATCGGCTGGAAGCCCTGGGGGCGATTGGCCTGGCGCGCGTGTTTGCCGTTTCAGGGGCATTGGGCGTGGCGCTGTTTGATGCCGAAGATCCGCTCGCACAGCATCGCCCGCTTGATGATAAACGCTACGCGCTGGATCATTTCCAGACTAAGTTGTTGAAGCTACCGCAAATCATGCAAACCGTAAGAGGCAAGCAGCTGGCGCAGCACAACGCGCATTTTTTAGTCGAGTTTATGGCGAAGCTCAGTGCCGAACTGGCGGGGGAGAATGAAGGTGTCGATCACAAGGTGATAGATGCGTTTTCACCCGCGGGCTGAGCGCGTGGCCCTAAATGGCTGTAATTATGTTAACCTGTCGACCATCTCAGATGGCCGGTTAAATCTATGCAGGAAAATATATCAGTAACCGATTCATACAGCACCGGGAATGCCGCACAGGCAATGCTGGAGAAACTGCTGCAAATTTATGATGTTAAAACGCTGGTGGCTCAGCTTAATGGTGTGGGTGAGAATCACTGGAGCGCGGCAATTTTAAAACGTGCGCTGGCGAATGACTCGGCATGGCACCGTTTAAGTGAGAAAGAGTTCGCCCATCTGCAAACGTTGTTACCCAAACCACCGGCACATCATCCGCATTATGCGTTTCGCTTTATCGATCTATTTGCCGGAATTGGCGGCATCCGTCGCGGTTTTGAATCGATTGGCGGACAGTGCGTGTTTACCAGCGAATGGAACAAACATGCGGTACGCACTTATAAAGCCAATCATTATTGCGACCCGGCGACGCATCATTTTAATGAAGATATCCGCGACATCACCCTCAGCCATAAAGAAGGCGTGAGTGATGAGGCTGCGGCGGAACATATTCGTCAACACATTCCTGAACACGATGTTTTACTGGCCGGTTTCCCTTGTCAGCCATTTTCGCTGGCTGGCGTATCGAAAAAGAACTCGCTCGGGCGGGCGCACGGTTTTGCCTGCGATACTCAGGGCACGCTGTTCTTTGATGTGGTGCGCATTATCGACGCGCGTCGTCCGGCGATGTTTGTGCTCGAAAACGTCAAAAACCTGAAAAGCCACGACCAGGGTAAAACGTTCCGCATCATCATGCAGACGCTGGACGAACTGGGCTATGACGTGGCTGATGCAGAAGATAACGGGCCGGACGATCCGAAAATCATCGATGGCAAACATTTTCTGCC
>ERZ779880.2551-NODE-2551-length-12637-cov-8.112065_pt1 | contig 12637 bp, 8 predicted proteins | sample MGYA00511555_ERZ779880 | MGnify/ENA primary metagenome ERZ779880 (study PRJEB29588, sample SAMEA2145815) | human gut metagenome | biome: human gut; feature: human-associated habitat; material: faeces | place: Denmark | collected 2008/2010 ...
GATGACGGTGGGCACCACCGTCTTGCCCAGCCCGCGGGAGGCGGCGATGGTGCAGTCCATAAAGGCGGAGACGCAGTAGGCAAAGGCCATCACGGCCACCCGCTTCATGCCGGCGTCAATAACGGCGGCTTCGGTGGTGAACAGCGCTAAGAAGGCCGGCCCGCAGAAGAACAGCGCCGCGCCCAGCACAAGCCCCACGCCGAAGGAGTAGCCCAGACTGATGAAGTAGCTCTTCTTCACCCGGTCAGGCCGTCCCGCGCCGTAGTTCTGGCTCATAAAGCTGGCGCAGGCCATGTAGAAGGCCGCCATGCAATCATAAATCAGGCCGTCTGCATTGGCGGCGGCACTGTTGCCCTTGACCATCAAAGAGTCAAAGGAGTTGACACCCGCCTGAATGAACAGGTTGGCAATGGCAAAAATAGCGTTCTGCAGCCCGGCGGGCACGCCCAGTGCAAGGATGCTCTTGGCCTGCACAGGGTCCAGCTGCAATTTGTGCGGGTCCAGCGCGTAGCAGTCCTGCACCCGGGTCAGCGCCCGCAGGATCAGAAACGCGGAAACGCACTGGCTGATGGCACTGGCCAGCGCCACGCCTACCACGCTCAGATCGCACACGATAACAAAGAACAGGTTCAGCAGAATGTTCAGCGCACCGGCAATGGACAGATACATCAGCGGCTTTTTGGTGTCGCCGATGGAGCTGAACACCGCGTTGCCGAAGTTGTACAGCGCCAGCGCCGGCATACCCAGAAAATACACCCGCAGATACAAGATCGCGCCGGGCAGCAGATCCTCCTTGGTGTTCAGCAGCCGCAGCATGGCGGGGGAGCCCAGCAGACCGATGAGCAGCAACGCCACACCGGCAACGGCGCTGATGATGGCCGCCGAGTGGACGGTCTTTTCCACGTCCTTGGGATGGCGTGCACCGTAAAAACGCGCCACCAGCACGTTGATGCCGTTGCTCAGACCAATGAGAAAGCCGGTGAACAGGGTCACCAGCGTGCTGGTGGAGCCCACAGCGCCCAGCGCCGTGGAACCGGCAAAGCGCCCCACCACCGCCACGTCCGACATATTGAACAGCACCTGCAGCAGGTTGGAAAGCGCCAGCGGCAGACTGACCAGAAAGATCTGTTTGGCCAGAGGGCCTTCCGTCAGCGTATTCGTTTGAGAACTCATACTCTTTATTTCCTTTATCCTATACACTCCTAAACCGTGCCCACGCACACCGGGGCACAGCCTCTATTATAAGGCACTGCGCTGCTTTTGCAAGATGGATTCGATAAAATAAATAAAAAGGACTGCTGCACAAAACCTGTGCAGCAGTCCTTGGTGCGACCGGGAGGATTCGAACCTCTGGCCTTCCGGGTCGGAGCCGAACGCTCTATCCAGCTGAGCTACGATCGCAAATGCAGTACCCCTTTGGTGGGTACAACACAGTATAACACATCAGAATGCAAAATGCAAACGAAAATCGTCAACCCTTCCGGTTTCGCAGCCAGATGCGGTGCAGGCCGTCGATGATCAGGGTCTCGCGGTAGTGGATGGGGGTGCGGCAGGCCTCCCGGATGGAGCGGGGCAGGTCGCCGGTGGCGTAAAAAGCGGTCTGTGCGCCCAATTCGGCGCAGAAGCGGTCGGCCAGACCGTCCAGCAGGCTGGCCGTGCCTAGCACAAAGCCATTTTGCAAACAGGCCGAGGTGCTCTTGCCCAGCACCGAGTCCGAAGCGCGGGCTGCAGGGTCGATCTGGGGCAGCTGCGCGGTCTTTTGCACCAGCGCATTCATGGAAAGCTGCGGCCCGGGCAGGATCACGCCGCCCACAAGCTCCTGCTTGGCGTTCACCGCCATCAGGGAGATGGCCGTGTCTGCCGAGATGACCACCAGCGGCCCGGGACACTCTGCCAGCGCCGCCACCGCGCCGCACAGCAGCTCTGCGCCCAGTTGCGCGGGGTTGTCCAGCCGTAGCTTGATGCCGCTTTTCAGCCCCGGCCCCACGGTCAGAATGCGTGCCTTGCACAAGAGCTGTAAGGCCGCCAGCACCCGCCCGCTGAGCATGGGCACCACGCTGCCCAGAATGCCGCCCTCGATCTGCGCCGGGGATGCTCCGTACAGCTGTAACAGATTCACCAGCCGGATGGCGTATTCCTCCACCGTGGCAGCGGGGTCGGAGTGCAGCCGCCCGCAGAAGATCAGGGTATCTTGTTTGTAGCCGCCCACAGTGATGTGGGTGTTGCCGATATTGACGGTGAGGATCATGGGTCAGGGCTCCTTTCGCAGCGCTCTATAATGTATATAATATATAATAGCGCACCCGCCGCCGATACGCAAGGCTTTTGGTGGGGGAGGGGTGGAGCGGAAGGCTTGATATTAGGCAACGGCGTGCGCCCTCTCAGTCAAAGCCTGTCGGCTTTGCCAGCTCCCCCAAGGGGACGCCTTCAGCGGAAAATTGATTTCCGAATTTTTGAAAAAAAGGCTTGCAAAAGCGCGGTGACTGCGGTATAATATTTCTCGCAGTCACTGTTATGCCTCTTTAGCTCAGTCGGTTAGAGCACCTGACTGTTAATCAGGGTGTCGCCTGTTCGAGTCAGGCAAGAGGCGCCAGCAAAGCGATGGATATTTTTCCATCGCTTTTTTGTATTTCTGTATCTTTTTTTCACGCATTCTTAACGGTTCTTAAAAAATATCGCCTTGAAGAACACTAGTGGATGTGGTATACTTTTATAAGTTTATAGATGTAGAAAAGCTGCATGGCTTTCCCGCATCCGCAGACAGGCGCTCCTCCGGTCAGAAAGCTGCCGTGCAGGAGCGCAGTTTTTTCGTTGGTCAAATCAGCAGGCAGGCCGGCGGCTCTGTGCGGCAAGCACGGGCGGCAGGGCGGCTTTGTGTCGTTTGAATAAATCTGTAGAATAAAAGGAAACATCTATGCGTTATACCTACGTCCGGCAGCACGATACCACCGACTGTGCGGCTGCCTGTCTGGCCATGGTGTGCCTGCACTACAAAAAGGAAGTGACCATCACCCGCCTGCGGGATATGATGGGTACCGACCTGAAAGGCACTAACCTTGTCGGCCTGCAAAAAGCCGCCAATGAACTTGGCTTTACCACCGCCGCAGTCCGCGTGGACCGCGAAAACTTCCTGAGCGACTTCTCGCTTCCCTGCATTGCACAGGTGATCACCGATCAGGGTCTGGCTCACTTTGTTGTGGTGTTCAAAAAGACCACCATCAAGGACGAAGGCGCGCGCCGCAAGCATATGCTGCAGGACGCCGAGACCCGCAAGGAAGAAGAGAAAAAGGGCAAAAAGCATAAGTGCAAGGATTACGTCATCATCGGCGACCCCGGCACGGAGCTGAAAAAGATCAGTCTGGACGAGTTCTACAAGAACTTTACCGGCGTGCTGCTGCTGCTGAACCCCACCTCCGAGTTCAAGGGCGGCAAGCTTGGCAGCAGGGACGGTAAAGACGGCAAGGACGGCAAGAGCGGCAAGTACGGCATGATGAAGCGGTATATCGACCTGCTTCTGCCCCAGAAAAAGCTGTTCTTCTACGCCATCCTCAGCTCGGTGATCACCACCATTCTGGGCATCGCGTCCTCCATGTTCAATAAGATCCTGATGGACGAGGTGCTGCCCTACGGGCTGAATAACCTTTTGGTCACCCTGATCCTGGTGTTCAGCGTGGTCAGCATCACCAGCACGCTGATCGGCTTTGTGCGCCAGTGGGTGCTGATCCATCTGTCCATCAAGATCGATATCCCGCTGATGCTGGGCTACTTCGGGCACATCTTCAACCTGCCCATGAAGTTCTTTGCCACCCGCAAGACCGGTGATATCACCACCCGTTACTCGGACGCTGACACCATCAAATCCATCTTTACCAGCATTGCGCTGAGCCTTGTGATGGATATCTCCATGGCAGTCATCACCGGCATCATCCTGTTCCGCATGAACGCCATGCTGTTCTCCATCTCGCTGTTCATGGCACTGGTCAGCATCCTGCTGGTGCTGGTGTACAAGCAGCCCTATAAGCGGATCAACGAAGAGAGCATGGCACAGTCTGCAGCGCTGAACAGCCAGATGATCGAGAGCCTGCGCGGCATCGAGACCGTCAAGTGCAACGCCAACGAGCAGACCGAGCTGGATAATCTGGAACGCGAGTACATGAAGAGCCTGAAGATCAGCCTGCGCTCCAGCCGCATCAGCACCACGCAGGGTCTGATCTCCTCCTTCATCTCCACCGGCTTCAGTATGCTGACCACCTATGTGGGCATCAGTCAGGTGCTGAACGGCGAGATGACGCTGGGCGGCTTTATGGCATTCAGCACCCTGTCCAGCTACTTTACCTCCCCCCTGAGCAACCTGATCGGCCTGCAGATGCAGATCCAGGAAGCCAGCATCTCCATGAAGCGTCTGACCGAGATCATGGACTACCCCGCTGAGAACGAGACTGCCGAGGGTATGGAGCAGAGCGAGATGGAAAAGGTGGAGGGCGACATCGAGTTCAAGGACGTCACCTTCCGCTACGGCAACCGTGCCCCGGCACTGGATCATGTCAGCTTTACCATCCCCGCCGGCAAAAAGGTGGCGCTGGTGGGCAGCAGCGGCAGCGGCAAATCCACCATTACCAAGCTGCTGCTGAAGTACTACGACCCCGAGGACGGCGAGATCGATGTGAACGGCGTGAATCTGGCGGAGTACAGCAACCACTCGGTGCGCCGCGCCATCGCCTATGTGCCCCAGAACGTTGAGCTGTTCAGCAAGACCATCTACGACAACATCCGCATCTCCCGCATGGACGCTACGCTGGACGAGGTGAAGGAAGCTGCCAAGAAGGCTGACGCGCACGAGTTCATCCGCCACCTGCCGCTGCAGTACAACACCTATCTGGAGGAAGCCGGCAACGGCCTGTCCGGCGGTGAGAAGCAGCGCATTGCACTGGCGCGTGCCTTCCTGAAGGACTCCAACCTTTACATTCTGGACGAGTCCACCAGTAATCTGGACTTTGCCACCGAGACGCTGATCTTCAACATGATCTACGAGCAGCTGGCAGACCGCTCCATGCTGATCGTGGCGCACCGCCTTTCCACCATCCGTGACTGCGACCTGATCCTTGTGATGGATCACGGCAAGATCGTGGAGCGCGGCACCCATGAGGAACTGATGGCAAAGGATGGCCGCTATGCCGAGCTGTGGAATATGCAGCAGGGCATCTTCCGCAAGCGCAAAGCCGAGCCTGCTCCGCAGGTGTCTGCCGCTGTGGTGGAAGAGGACGACGACGGCGAGTCCATCACCTACTGACCGCACCGCATCCGCAGCTCTTGCCCGGATGCAGCATAAGCTTTTTTCCCGCCCGGCGGGAAACCGAAGAATGCCTCGTTATGGTGTGCCCGGAGGCAGACGCTTCCGGGCACCTTTTTGTTCCGGCTTACATTGAAAAAATAACAGGATTAGGGGTAATTTATTATGAACGAGATCAAAGTTGCTGAAAACAAGACCCTCAAGCTGACCAATGTTCTCTCCCGCGTTGTGCAGCCCGAGGAGCTGGCAAACCTGCCGGTCATTCTGACCCAGATGCAGAACTTTATGAAGAGCAACGGCGCACAGCCCATCGGCCCGCTGGTGCAGGCTATCGTGGAAGGCACCGGCCCGGACCATATGCCCGTCATGTACATGATGCAGCAGGCCACCCAGATGATCACCCAGATGGAGCCCGGCTACCACATGGACGCTGTGCTGCGGGTAAAGAACTGCTTGTACGCCCACTTTACCGGCCCTCTGGCCTTCAACCAGCTGGCCACCGCCAAGCTGCAGGTCCTGGCTTTTGAAAACGACATCAAGCTTAGCGGCAACAGCTACACCATCTACGTCAATCAGGACGAGGACGACGGCGTGATCGACGTGTTTATGGAGACCAAATAATTATGACAACGACCATTCAGAACCTTTCGGATCTGCAGGACCGCCGGATCATGATGGACAAAAAGCTGCCCCCTTACGGGTACGCCTTTGTCATTCTGACCGGGCTGTTCATGATCTTTCTGGTGATCTGGAGCACCCAGACCAACCGCATCTATGTCAGCCAGAACAGCGGTGTGGTGCAGGCCGCCAACAAGACATACATCATGTCCAGCTACTCCGGCTCCATTACCGAGCTGTATGTCTCGGAGGGCAGCTATGTGAACGAGGGCGACCTGATCGCCCGGCTGAAGAGCACGGATCTGGATATGCAGAAGGACACCCTGCAGAGCCAGCTGGATATCTACCAGAAGCAGCTGGATCAGTACAACAAGCTGCTCAAGTGCATTCAGGACGACACCAACTACTTCGATGAGACCAGCGCTGAAGATCAGCCCTACTACTACCAGTACCAGACCTACAAAAGTCAGGTAGCACAAAAGACCTTTGACGCTTCTACCTATCAGGCTGCCGGCTACTCCGACACCCAGATCAAGGCTTTGATGGAGCAGAACCAGAGTGAGCTGGAGTCCCTATACTACTCCACCATGCAGTCCATCTCCCAGAGCATCAACAGCGCACAGGTCAATGTGGACAACCTGCAGGCGCAGATGGATTCTTTGAACACCGGCGCCAACGATTACTTCATCTATGCGCCCACCTCCGGCGTGATTCACATGGACACCCCCTACAAGGAGGGCATGGTGCTGAGCGCCGGCTCTGCAATGGCTACTATTGCCAGCGAGAACGACGATCTGGAGATCGTGGCCATGGTGTCGGTGAACGACCGTCCCCTGCTGCACGTAGGCGACCCCTGCAAGATCGCCATCACTGGCCTGTCGGAGTATTCCTACGGCACGCTGACCGGCACCGTCACCTCCATTGACAGTGATGTGACCTCCAGCAACAGCACCTCCTACTACAAGATGACCATCAAGCCCGATGCCACCTATGTGGTGAGCCGCAGCGGCGACAAGGTGGATCTTGCCAACGGTATGAGCGTGACCGCCCGCGTGGAATACGATCAGGTCACCTATTTTGAGTATGCCATGGAGGCACTGGGCGTGCTGTTCCGCTAAAAGCGGACTGCACAGCACGGCAGGATGCCCCCCCTTTACACCACCCCAAAGAGGTACAAACAACATGATTCGAACCGCAAAGAAACTAGCCGCCTGTGTGCTGATGCTGGGTGTGCTGGTATGCGGCACCGCCCTGAGCGCTGCCGCCGCCGGCCTGCCTGTTGAAGCGCAGAACGGCGTTTCACTGCCCTGGTCCAAGGATGTCCCTGCCGAGAGCATTTCCACCGGCAGCTACTCTGCCAATATGCTGCTGGGCGCTTCCCAGCAGCTGTCCCCCGTGGTCAAGCCCAGTTACAGCACCGACTCTGTGGTCTTTTTGACCGATGACAGCAGCGTGCTGACCGTAAGCAGCAGCGGCGTGGTGCAGGCTGTGGGCGTTGGCACTGCCACCATTACCGCAGCCGCCGGCAACCAGATCTGCGCCTACACCATCGTGGTCTCCATGGACTCCTCCATGATCGTGACCGAGATGGACCTTTCCCTCTCCTCCAACACCATCTATGTGGGCAACTCGGTGTCGGCTTCGCTGCAGGTGCGCCCTAGTTCCGCTTCCAACTACGCCACCGTCACCCTGACCTCCTCTAACGAGAAGATCGCCACGGTGAACAGCTTTGGCCGTGTGACCGGCGTAGCGCCCGGCACTGCCACCATTACCGCTGCCTGCGGCTCGGTGGTGGCCACCACCACCGTTACGGTGCTTGCCCTGCCCACAGACTCCACCGGCACAAGCGGCACTACGTCCAGCAACAGCGGGCAGGTGATCACCCCCAGCACCAACTACATCGTGCTCAAGCCCGGTGCCACCCGCACCATCACGGCTAAAGCCACCCCTGCCAGTGCATCCCAGTCCTTCACCTTCAAGTCCGGCAACAGCAGCATTGCCACGGTCAGCCCCTCGGGCGTGGTCACGGCGGTGGGCACCGGCTCTACCTCCATTACCATTTCCAACGGCAAGGCCACTGCCATGGTCACGGTCATCGTGAACCGCTCGGCAGATGCTTCCTCCGGCAGCGACAACAGCAATGCCGGCACCAATCCCCCGGACGACAACACCTCCATCCCGCTGGACCCTGTGGTGCAGACCATTCAGGACAGCACGGAGGATCAGGTGGTGTTCAACCAGTCTGAGGTGCCCATCGTGACCGGCGAGATCCTGAACGCCCTGCGCACCACCGGCAAGACCCTGTGCGTGGTGGGCGACGGCTACACCATGAACGTTTCCGGCAAAAACGTAAAGAGCACCACCAGCGAGATCGACACCGCCATCACCTTTACCGAGAGTGAGGAGGGGCTGGAGTTTGAGCTGGACAACGGCCGTGCCCTTCCCTGCGCGGTGCAGCTGGAGCTGGATGTGAGCACCTACTCCCGCCTGTACCTGTACAACACCATCAGCAACAAGTGGCAGTACCTGAACAGCTACAAGGACGGCGTGATCACCGCCGACACTGCCGGCCGCTACCTGCTGACCAACCAGAACCTGCGGTTCGGCAATATCAACTGGTCCTTCTTCATCGCCGGCGGCGTGGTTGTGATCCTGATCGCCGTGGTCTACATCGCGTTCAAGAAACGCTACTGGTTCTGGTAAGCGCCCCTGTTCTTCCCGCATATAACAAGCCGCCCGCTGCACACCATTTCGTGCAGCGGGCGGTTTTGTGTTCTATTCTTCCCTGTTACTCCACCGTTACGCTCTTGGCAAGGTTGCGGGGCTTATCCACGTCGCAGCCGCGCAGCACCGCCATGTAGTAGGCGAACAGCTGCAAGGGCACGATGAGCTGCAGCGGCATCAGGATGTCGTCGTACTCGTCCAAGCGGATGACCTCGGTGGCAACGCCCTCCGGCACTTCCGCGTCCTTTGTGGTGAACAGCAGCACCCGTGCGCCGCGGCTGCGGGTCTCCTTGGCGTTGGAGATGGTCTTTTCGTAGACGTTTTTCTGGGTCGCCAGCGCGATGACCGGCACGCCGTCCGTGATCAGGCTGATGGTGCCGTGCTTCAGCTCGCCTGCCGCGTAGGCATCCGAGTGCACATAGCTGATCTCCTTCAGCTTCAGGCTGCCCTCCAGCGAAAGGGCGTAGTCGAACCCGCGCCCGATGAAAAAGCAGCTCTGGGTGTTCACATAGCGGCTGGCAAGGTACTTGATCTGCTCGCAGTCCGCAAGGCGGGGCTTGATGATCTCGGATGCGTGCAGCAGCTGGGCGGTGTAGTATTTGGTCTTTTCCTCGGTCAGCTGCCCGCGCGCGTAGGCCAAGCGCAGAGCAAACAGGTACAGCACGCACAGCTGCACCATATAGGCCTTGGTGGACGCCACCGCGATCTCGGGCCCGGCGTAGGTGTACATGACGTAATCCGCCGCCCGGGCGATGCTGCTGCCCACCACGTTCACGATGGCAAGCACCGGCACGCCCCGGCTCTTAGCCAGCTTGAGGGCAGCCAGCGTATCGCTGGTCTCGCCGGACTGGCTGATGATGATGACCAGATCCTCCGGCTTCAGGATGGGGTCGCGGTAGCGGAACTCGCTGGCGATATCCACCTCTGCGGGCACCCGCGCCAGCGCTTCGATGGCGGTCTTGCCCACCATACCGGCGTGCATGGCTGTGCCGCAGCCCACCAGATGCACTGTGCCGATGCTGCGCAGCTTTTCGTCCGTCAGTTCCGGGATGCGCAGCTCTGGCAGACCGTTCTCCACCCGGGGGCTGACCGTAGCCGTGATGGCGGCGGGCTCCTCGTTGATCTCCTTGAGCATAAAGTGGGGGTAGCCGCCCTTTTCGGCTGCTTCCATGTCCCAGTCTGCGGTCAGCTTTTCGCGCTCCACCGCCTCGCCGAACTCGTTATAGAAGCGGATGCCCTGTGCCGTGCACACCGCCATGTCCCCTTCTTCCAGCACGCTGTAGCTGCGGGTGTACTTGAGCAGCGCCGGGATATCCGATGCCACAAAGTTTTCGCCCTCGCCCCAGCCCACGATGAGCGGGCTTTCCCGCTTGACCGCAAAGATGGTGTCCGGGTAGTCCTTGAACAGCACCGCCAGCGCGTAGCTGCCCCGCACCTTGGCAAGCGCAGCCTGCAAAGCCTGCAGCGGCTCGCCCTGATAGCAGCTGTCGATGAGCTTTACCAGCACCTCGGTGTCGGTCTCGCTGGCAAAGGTGTAGCCTTTGGCGATCAGGCGCTCCTTCAAAGCGCCGTAGTTTTCAATAATGCCGTTGTGCACGATGCTGACCCGGGGCGTGGAGTGCGGGTGGCTGTTCACATCGCTGGGCTCGCCGTGGGTCGCCCAGCGGGTATGACCGATGCCGCAGCCGCTCTGGGGCAGCGCCAGCTCTTCCAGTTTGCTGCGCAGGGTGGAGAGCCGCCCCTTGCTTTTGACCACGCGGATGCCGTCCCGCTGGGTAAGCGCCACACCGGCAGAATCGTACCCGCGGTACTCCAGCTTTTCCAAACCGTCCAGCAGCACCTGCTGGGCGCTGCGCATCCCGACATAACCTACAATGCCACACATACAAAATACCTCCAGACCGACTGCGGCGCGCCGAAATGCGCTGCTGCACAGTCAGTTTCCTCTATCAAAGTCTATGTTCTTGTATGGCTTTCTTTGCAGGGTTCTGTTCCGGTATTGCTGCCGGTTTTTGCCCTGTTCTGCGGCTGGTATAGCCCTCAGCCGGAGAAACATCCGCCGAATCTTTCGATGATTCCTCTCCTCGTCACCCTCACGGCTGTCACCCGTGTGGCCCGGCGCTTTGCGTCAGCTTGCGGTACACATTCCTTCTTTCAAAGTTGTTTGGGGCTCAGTGCATCCCCAGCATTTTATGCAGTTTGGGCTGCCACTTCAGCTTGTACAGCAGCAGCAGATTGCACAGGGCGCGGTCGTAAAGGGCAAACGCCACGTTGCCCATACCCAGTGTGAGCAGAGTCATTGCCAGTGCGGTGGTGCGCAGCTCCTGCGAAATGCTGCCCGCCGGCACCAGCACCAGCAGCAGGCCGTACATCGCCAGCACCGCCCCGTTGCACAGCAGCAGCTTGCACACCAGCTGCAATGCCCGGGGGCGGATGCGGTCGAACCGGGGCTTTACCAGCGGGTAATAGCCCAGCAGCACGGTGAAGATCAGGGCGATCTCCTTATCCGGCACAAAGAGCAGCCCCAGCAGGCTGACGGCGGCGTAGGCCGTCCACGCCATGGTGATGCCGCACTCCATGCACACCGTTGCAATGAGAAAGCTTGCCACCGCCGGTGCGATGAACATGGCAATGGGGATGATGGTGCCCAGCAGCATCAGTGCCACGCACAGTGCCGCCGCCATGCCGCAGTACGCCATGGCCCAGCTTTTGCTTCTTCGCTTCTTCATGGGATCTCCCACTTTTCGGTATCTACATCCTGCTCCAGCGGGTAGACCGCGTGTTGCAGACCTAAGATCATGATATTGTTCAGCAGGGTGTCATTCAGCTTGAGATCCAGCATCTTGTATGCCCGCATCAGGTCGTTGACCGCAGCCAGTGCCTGCCGCCGGGCGTTCTCTATGGCAGCAGCCTGCCCGTTGAGCTCGTTGACCACGAACACGTTGTACTGGCCATTGCGGCGGTCTGCTTCAAAGCGCTCGGCCTTATCCAGCAGATAGAAGATGCGGCCGATGCAGCTGCCGATATACCGCATACTCTTGCGCTGGTTGGGGTCGTCCGTAGCCAGCGTGGAGTACAAAGCGCCGTAGACGTTGCTCATAGGTTCAGCCGCAAGGGCGTAGTTTTTGGCGCTCAGGTTCATCTGCACCACCGCCTGCTCCCGCTCCTGCGCAAACAGCCGCTCCAGTGCCGGGTTCTCCTGCCGGGCTTTCTCGTAGGCGCGGCGCAGCAGCAGCTTGTCCGCTGCGCGGCGCAAGCGCTTGACCGGGCGCAGCTCGCTGTACTTGCGGTCCTGCAGATTATGCCAGCCCATCAGGATCTCCGTCTGCGCCGCCTGCCGGATGCCCAGCGTCTGGCACATCATGCTGCGCCGGAACGGCGTGCCGGGCATCCGCTGCCGTTTGCAGGTGGGCATACGCCCCGCCAGACTGTCGGACAGGATGGCAAACAGCACCCCGTTGGTGCGCAGCAGATGGCAGGCATAGAAGCCGTAGGACTTATACATCTGCCGCCGCACCCCGCGGAGATAACGCATATAGGTGTTGTAATCCCGGATCGTCAGTTCCGGCAGGTAGGGCCGCATCCGTCCCTTCATATAAGCCAGCCATCCTTTCTGTACAGTTTTTGTATCCTGCGGTCAATAAGGTTAGTATAATCCTTTTTGTTCGGCAACGCAACTGCCAGATGCAAAAACTGCTGTAATTTGTCATTATGCCGAATTTTGTGAAATCTATTTTTCTATTAAAAACACCCGCAGACCGTCTCTTTTCAGCAAAAGATGATCTGCGGGTGTTTGTGCCGGATTTTCCCGGAAAAAGACACACTTTTTCAGTGCAATGTCTGCCGGGCGGGCAGTCAAATGACCTTACTTCTTTTCAAAATGGGTGCGCTTGCCGTCAAAGCCGGATTTGGGCATGGGCTTTGCCATCTTTTCGGTCTTGGGGGCGTTATAGTACATATACAGCTGGCAGGGGATCATGCCGTTGTACATCTTGCGGCGCTTGT
>ERZ779880.2552-NODE-2552-length-12637-cov-2.755921_pt1 | contig 12637 bp, 9 predicted proteins | sample MGYA00511555_ERZ779880 | MGnify/ENA primary metagenome ERZ779880 (study PRJEB29588, sample SAMEA2145815) | human gut metagenome | biome: human gut; feature: human-associated habitat; material: faeces | place: Denmark | collected 2008/2010 ...
TTGTTTGAAAGAGATGATAAAATTGAAGCAGCTATCAAGTCAAAGGCAGATGCTAGTGTTATTGAAGCTTGCGAAAAGTCAATGGATGATGATAGTGAATCAATTATTACGGATGCTCGTTATACATATATTACAAGTGTAATTAAGAATTGCTACAAAAAAGGATCCAAAGAAGTATTAACAACTTCAGATAAGATTGATCGTATAGTCACAAACCGTGTATTAGCACTTCCAATCTTTGCCCTTGTAATGTGGTTTGTATATTATATTTCAGTAACAACTGTAGGAACAATTGTAACAGATTGGACAAATGATGTATTGTTTGGTGAAATTATTCCACCAGCAGTGGATAGTTTCTTAGATGCGATTCAATGTGCAGATTGGTTACATGGATTGATTGTGGATGGTATTATTGGTGGTGTAGGAGCTGTCATTGGCTTTGTACCACAGATGTTAGTCTTATTCTTCTTCTTAGCTATCTTAGAAGATTGTGGATATATGGCACGTGTTGCCTTTATCATGGACCGTATTTTCCGTAAGTTTGGTTTATCTGGAAAATCATTTATTCCTATGTTGATTGGTACAGGATGTGGTGTGCCTGCCGTTATGGCAAGTCGTACCATTGAAAGTGATCGTGATCGTAAGATGACAATCATGACAACAACATTTATTCCTTGTGGTGCTAAAATGCCAATCATTGGTTTGATTGCCGGTGCTATTTTCCATGGTGCTAGCTGGGTAGCTCCAAGTGCATACTTTGTAGGTATGGCTGCTGTTATTGTGTCTGGTATTATGTTAAAGAAGACAAAATTATTTGCCGGAGATCCTGCACCATTCGTTATGGAAATGCCAGCATACCACATGCCTCGTGCAATTAATGTATTAAGAAGTATGTGGGAACGTGGTTCAAGCTTTATTAAAAAGGCTGGAACAATCATCTTATTATCTACAATTGTATTGTGGTTCTTACAAGGATTTGGATGGGAAAAAGGTGCCTTTGGCATGGTTGATGATATTGATCATTCAATTCTATCTTCAATTGGACAAACATTCGCATGGATCTTCTCACCACTTGGTTGGGGCGATTGGAAAGCTGCGGTTGCCAGTGTAACTGGTTTAATTGCGAAGGAAAATGTTGTCGCAACATTTGGACAATTGTATGGTTTTGCCGAAGTTGCTGAAGAAGGAAATGAATTCTGGGGACAATTATCCGCAAGCTTTACACCTTTAGCTGCTTATTCATTTATGGTATTTAACTTATTGTGTGCTCCATGTTTTGCAGCAATGGGAGCTATCAAACGTGAAATGAACAACACAAAATGGTTCTGGATTGCCATTGGATATCAATGTGGATTTGCCTATGTATGTTCATTGATTGTTTATCAATTAGGAAGCTTAGTCAATGGTGGATCATTTGGTTTTGGTGCTATTGTAGGATTGATCTTATTGATTGGTTTGATCTATCTATTGGTTCGTCCATCAAAAGAAAGTGATACTGCCGAAGTCGAATTTGCGGTAAAATAATGTAAAAGGAGGGATTTCATGAATCTATCAACATTTCTAGTATTATTGGTTGTATGTGGATGTGCAGGTTTAGCTTGTCGAAACATTTATAAAGATAAAAAGAGTGGAAAATCCAGTTGTGGTGGAAGCTGCTCACATTGCGGCTCTCATTCGATGTGTGAAAATCCCAAAGCATTTTTTGATCAGATAAAAAAAGAACAATTTAGTAAATAAGAGCATCGAAAGGTGCTCTTTCTTTTGGTATAATAGGTGCAAGAATCGAGGAAAATAAAATGAATTTAAAAGAAAAATATGCAGACTTAATTGTTCGTTCAGGTTTGAATGTTCAAAAAGGCCAAATAGTAGTTGTACGTGCCAATGTAGAAATGAATGAATTTGTTCGTTTGATTGTGAAATCATGTTTTGAGGTTGGCGCAAAAGATGTCATTGTACGTTATAGTGATGATGAAATCAATCGTATGAGATATCTTTCGGGTAATCGTATGCCTTATGATTATGAAGCTTTGTTCCACAATGAAACGGCTGAAAAGGGAGCTTGTTATTTGAGTTTAGTTGGAGAAGATCCAGATGGAATGAAGGGTGTAGATCCTAAACTAATGTCAAATTTTAGTAAGACATTAAGAGGTATGACACAACCATATCGCGATAAATTAGATTATATGCATGCAGCTTGGTGTGTGGCCAGTGTTCCAACTATGGCTTGGGCTAAAAAGGTATATCCAGAATCAGAAGATGCATTATCTGATTTATGGAATGCCGTATTAAAAATGAGTCGTGTAGACGAAAAGGATGCGAATGAAAACTGGAATGAGCACCGTGCTTCTTTTGATAAGCGAGTTCATATTTTGAATCATTTGGATATTGAAAGTGTTCATTATACAAATTCTTTAGGAACTGATTTAATAGTTGAACTTCCAGAAGGTTACATATTTGCGGGTGGAGGTTCATTCTTAGATAATGGCAATTACTATTTCCCAAATATTCCTACAGAAGAAATTTTCTCGGCACCAAAAAAGACGGGTGTAAATGGTAAATTATATAGTGCTTTACCACTAGCTTATAATGGGGCTGTTGTAAAAGATTTCTGGTTTGAATTTAAGGATGGTCAAGTTGTTGATTATGACGCTAAAGAAGGAAAAGAAGTTTTGACAAGTATTCTAGAAACGGATGAGGGATCTAAATATCTTGGTGAGATTGCCTTGGTTCCTTATGGATCACCAATTAGTGCAATGGATACTTTGTTCTATGAAACATTGATTGATGAAAATGCTTCTTGTCATTTTGCGTTAGGCGCAAGCTACAATGAATGTATTGAAAATGGTTTAAATATAAGTGAAGAAGAATTGTTAGAACATGGTATGAATCAATCTTTTGCGCATGTTGATTTTATGGTAGGAACCAGTGATTTATCGATTGAAGCGACATTAAAAAATGGTGAAAAAATCTTTATTTTCAAAGATGGTAAATACACAACAGAGTTTGACGGATATACATTAAATTAGTACAATAGTAGAGTTGGAGGGATATTTATGGCAAATGAAAATGAAAAGAATCCCAGTGCTTTAGAAGAACTTAGACAGTTAAAAAGAACGGATCGTATTAAATCTTTAGATATACATGAACCTGAATTGAAAGGTTTTAATGCAGAAAATATTTTCCATATTGATGAAGAGCCAGAAAAGAAGACATTATTTGGAAAAAGAAGTGCAAAAACACATGTGAAAATCAATGAAAATATATTTGATGATGAGGTGAGTGAATCTGTTGATATCACACCAAATACTTCCATTGAAGAAGTAGAGGCACCTATTGAAAAGCATACAGTAGAACCTGTGATGGGTGAGCGTGCTGAAAAAGTGGAGGTTGAAGAAGCAAAAAAAGTGGTTGTTGAAACCATTGATGCAGATGAGAATTTTACCACGGAATCGATTGAAAATGAATTAAAGGCTTTTAATGTAAATCCAGTTGAAGAAGAAAAAACATCTGAACTTGTTGAAGAAGAATCAACTCCAGTTTTGAGTGAAGAAGATATTTATGATGATGAGTATGACGAGGAAGAGGAAGATGAAAATCTTTATGAAGAAAGAAAAAGCTTCTTATATGCGGAATATCCAAAAATAGAAGAATATCTTCAAAGAAAATCAAATGAAGGATATCACTTTGTTCGTCATGAAGGAAAGAAATATTATTTTAGAAAAGGTCAACCAAAAACGTATTATTATTCAATGAACTATTTTGTGGATGAGCCAGATGCAGATCAATGGCGTCAGTGGGAAGCGGATGGTTGGAAATTGGTTTCTAAATCAGATGGTAAAAAGAAAAGTGATGCGGGTTGGTTTACTTTTAGAAACGAAGAAGAAGATGGAGAATATCGTAAAGAAATTGATAATGATTCAGAAAAATTCCGTTTCTTTAAGAAATATTCAAGTTCATGTCGCTCAACAATGTTCTTAGTGTTTATTTGTATGGCATGTTGCGTTGTGACAGGACTATTACAAGTGTATTTCCAAGGCTATTTAGCAGGAATCGCCTTATGTGCAGGCCTATTCTTAATTTCATTTATTGTATTCTGTATGTATGGAAGAATGCTTAGAAAATCAAAGAAGAGAGCTCGTGAATTAAAATCAAAATTAAGAGTTCGAGAAATTCGTGCAAATGAAAGAAGTAAAGACTTCTATGATACTTCTGAAAGCGAAGAAGAATTGGATACGGATTGGAATACATTGGAACAGCATACGGCTAAACAAAAGAAAAAAATCTTTAAACGTGTGGATGATGATGAAGAATAAAGAGGCAAAATAAAATGCCTCTTTTTTTAAACTTTTTCGATTTGTACATATTGCTTGTAGTGTGCTAATACTTCTTCATCGATGGTATTGTCTGTAATCAATGTATCAAAGTTAAATAGATCATAATAAATATAGAAGTCAGCACGATTGAATTTTTTATTATCAGCCAATAGATATTTATTTTTAGAATTATCTAATGCGATTTGTTGAGACTCTCCTTCCTCTAATGAATAGGTTGTGATGGATGAGTTGTAGATTCCGTTACAGCTAATAAATGCTTTATTATACTTTAATTTACCCAATACTAAATTTGTGATGGGACCTACAAACGTATTTGTGTTATCTCTATAATCACCGCCAGTAAGGATAACTTCTGTAGGAGCATGATTCACTAATATATTAAATACGGCAAGACTGTTTGTGATGACACGAATGTTTCTGCCGGTTAATTGTTCAGCTAAAAATTGAATGGTTGTACCAGGCCCTAAAAATATGGATTCACCTTCTGAAATGAGAGTTGCAGCTTTATGGGCAATTCTCTTTTTTTCTTCAATTTGAACCGATGATTTTTCAATGTGACTCAATTCGTGATCCATTGAAAAAGAAAGGCTTTGTGCACCTCCATGAACTCTTAACAATTTTCCGGATTTTTCTAATTCATCCAAATCTCTTCGTGCAGTCATATCGGAGACGCCTAATTCATCCATGATTTCTTGAATTGTAATAATTCCATTTTGATTTACTTTTTGTGCTATTTTAACTAAACGTTCTTTTTTTAACATATTGATATCCTCTTCTATGTTAGACGATATCATTTCAAATATATTTAGTCAACATAATACAAACAAAAACAAACACTTTTTATTAAAATGTTACTTAAATGCTACATAAATGTTTTAAAATGTTTGAAAAAGTGATAAAAAGTGTTTGAATATGTTGACAAATGATTGGAAAACGCTTACACTAATGATGTAAACGATAAGGCCACATCGTAAAAGGAGAAAAGAAAATGACTAAAGATGAGTTAAGTATGGTTGGATTTGAAATAGTTGCATATTCAGGAGATGCAAGAAGTACATTGTTATCATTGTTGAAAGAAATGCGTGCGGGTAATTTTGAACATGTTGAGGAGAAATTAAAAGAAGCCGATGAAAATATTAATTTAGCACACCAGTCTCAAACAAAGATCTTACAACAAGAGGCTAGAGGAGAAGACATGGAAATGGGATTCATTTTCATTCATGGGCAAGATCACTTGATGACAACGATTTTATTGCGCGATATTGTAGATGATTTTATTAATTTATATGAAGAAAGAGGAAATAAATAATGTTAAACGGGGTTATTAAGCAAATTGAAAAAGGAAAACCTTTCTTTGATAAGATTGCACAAAATATTTATTTAGGGGCTGTTCGTGATGGTTTCTTAACTGCAATGCCAGCCATTCTATTCTCAAGTGTATTTATTCTAGCTGCATCGATTCCAGAAATCTTTGGAATTGTATTACCAGCTACAGTATCTGACTGGTTATGGAAAGTATATAACTATTCAATGGGTGTTGTTGGTTTGTTGGTTGCGGCTACTACAGCTCGTTGTTTAGCTGAAAGTATGAACCGTAGAATGCCTAAAAACAAAGTCATTAATACAACAAGTGTTATGTTGGCAAGTATTGTTGGATTTATGTTGTTAGCTGTTTCAAATGTAGATGGGGGTATCTCAACTACATATTTAGGAACAAAAGGTTTACTAGCATCATTTGTTTCTGCATTCATTACAGTAAATATGTATAAATTCTGTGTTATTAAAGATGTTACAATTCACATGCCAAAAGAAGTGCCGGGTACTATTTCTCAAATGTTTAGAGATGTATTCCCATTCTCATTCTCAGTTTTAGTATGTGTATTGATTGATGTGGCATGTAGAACTGCATTTAATTATACTTTTGCCGAAGCTATTATCACATTGCTTCAACCATTATTTACTGCTGCCGATGGATATTTAGGAATCTGTATTATTTGGGGTGCTATGGCATTGTTCTGGTTTGTAGGTGTACACGGACCAAGTATTGTAGAACCAGCTATTGCAGCTATTATTTATGCTAACGTAGATGCAAACTTAGCGTTATTCAAAGCTGGTGAACAAGCCTCTAACGTATTAACTGTAGGACTTGGAAACTTCGTAGGAACAATGGGAGGAACTGGAGCTACCCTTGTAGTACCATTCTTATTCATGTTGTTCGCAAAATCAAAACAATTAAAAGCTGTTGGTAAGACAACATTTGTTCCAGTATGTTTTGCGGTAAATGAACCATTGTTATTCGCTACACCAATTGTATTGAATCCATATTTCTTCATTCCATTCTTGATTACTCCAATGATCAACGTATCATTGTTCAAATTCTTTGTGGACGTATTAAAAATGAATTCATTCATCTACGTATTACCATGGGCAACACCAGCTCCAATTGGATTGATCTTAGGTACAGGAATTAGTTTATTAGCTGTTGTATTAGCTGTTGTATTAATTGTTGTAGATGGAATTGTTTACTTGCCATTTATTAAGGCGTATGATGCAACTTTATTAGAAGAAGAAAAAGAAAAAGAAGCATTAGATGCTTTAGAAGAACAAGTTGAAAAAGAAGAAGCTAAAGAAGTTCAACCTTTAAGTTTAAATAAAAATATTAATGTATTAGTATTATGTGTAGGTGCTGGAACATCAGCAATGTTTGCCAATGCCGTTAAAGAAGGAGCAGAAATTGAAAACTTACCGATTGATGCAACCGCAAGTGCATATGGTTCGCATTATGATATTTTGAAAGATTATGACATTGTTGTATTATCACCACAAGTACAATCGCATTTAGAAGAAGTACAACAGGATGCTTCTAAATACGGTACTAAAGTTGTCGCAACAAAAGGTGCACAATATATTAAATTAACGCGTGATCCAAAGGGTGCCGTTGAATTTATTTGTGAACAAGTAAAGGAAGGATAAATGTATGAAATTTTCGGATGATTTTATTTTCGGAGGTGCTACTGCCGCTTATCAATGCGAAGGTAGCACTCTAGAATACGGTAAAGGAAAAGTATCTTGGGATGATTTTCTTGCCAAACAAGGACGTTTTAAAGCAGATCCAGCCAGTGATTTCTATCATCAATATGGACAAGATTTAAAACTCTGTAATATGTTTGGTATCAATGGAATTCGTATCTCTATATCTTGGGCTAGAATCTTTCCGGAAGGAACTGGAAGAATCAACCAGGAAGGGGTTGATTTCTATCATAGAGTATTTCAAGAATGTCATAAAAATCATGTAGAGCCATTTGTGACATTGCATCATTTTGATACTCCAGACACACTTTACCAAAAAGGCGATTTTTTAAATCGAGATACAATCGATGCTTTCGTAGAATTTTCAAAATATTGTTTTGAAGAATACAAAAACGAAGTAACATATTGGTTTACATTCAATGAAATCTGGGCTGTGGCCACTAACACATATATTGAGGGAACTTTCCCAAATGGCGAAAAATACAATATGACGAAAGCATTCCAGATCATGCATAATATGATGGTGGCACATGCCTTGGCTGTGTTGGAATACAAAAAGGCAGGATATAATGGAAAGATTGGTGTTGTACAGTCTTTGGAATATAAATATCCATTTGATGAAAACAATTTGGATGATATCCAGGCTGCTAAAAATGAAGATGTGCTTCAAAATCAATTCTTGTTGGATGCAACATTTAAAGGATATTATTCAACAGAAACAATGGAAATTGTGAATCGTTTAGTCAGCATCAATAATGGTACGCTAGAATTGTTAGATGAAGATTTTGATGTGTTGAAACAAGCTGCACTATTAAATGACTACATGGGTATGAATTATTATCAATCTCGTTTTATTCAACATTACGAAGGAGAAAATGATATTCATCATAATGGAACAGGAGAGAAGGGAACTTCTAGATTCTGTTTAAAAAATGTAGGACGAAGAATGGAAAAGGAAGGCATTCCTCGTACGGACTGGGATTGGTTGATTCATCCAGAAAGTATGTTTGATATGCTAGTACGTATTCGCCAACAATATCCAAACTATAAAGCAATCTATATCACAGAAAATGGTATGGGATATAAAGATGATTTTGAAGATGGAATCATTGATGATGAACCACGTATTGACTTTATTAGAAGACACTTAGAATTCACATTAAAGGCAATTGAAGCAGGAGTTAATGTAAAAGGATATTTTGTCTGGTCACTAATGGACATGTTCTCATGGACAAATGGCTATAATAAGCGTTATGGCTTGTTCTATGTAGATTACGAAACACAGAAGAGATATCCAAAGGCAAGTGCATATTGGTACAAACGTGTTTCTGAAACTAAAGAGGTTTAGTATGAATAAGTATAAAGGCGTAATATTTGATTTTAATGGAACATTGTTTTTTGACAATCCAAAACATATTTTGGCATGGTCAAAAATATCACAAGATATTCGTCATCATGGAATTGATGAAGAAGAACTTCATGTACATATCAATGGTGTACCTAATAATAAAGTTGTTGAATATATGTTTGGTGGAACGTGTGATCCATTCGAAATGGAAAAATATTCGCAGTTAAAAGAAGAATATTATCGCCAATTTTGTAAAGAGGATCAGGCAACATTTCATTTAGTAAAGGGAGCTGAAGCATATTTTGATTATTTAAAAGAATCAAATATTCCATTCACAATCGCATCCGCATCTATCAAACCTAATATTGATTTCTTTGTCGAATCATTTCATCTAGACAAATGGATTGAGCCATCTATGATTGTCTATGATGATGGATCGTATGAAAATAAAGTCGCAATGTTTATAAAGGCTGCTAATAATATTGGAGTGGATATTCAAGATTGTTTAATTATCGAAGATAGTGTTAGTGGAATTTCAAATGCTTATAAAGCAGGATGTCATAATATAGTCGTTGTGGATTCTGCCAATAAAAAAGAAGAATACGAAAAGCTTCCTGGAGTTGTACAAGTGATTGATTCTTTTGAGAATTTTAAATAAGAGCCATTCATGCCAGAATGGCTCTTTGTATAAATAAAACATAAAATAAACAAAAACAAACAAATAATCATTATTTTAAACCTAAATCTAACATCTGTGTTTAAATTGTTGTTTGAATATGTTGACACAGATAAAGAAAACGCTTACACTAAAATTAAATGGGCAAATCTTACATTTATAACCGCATCTGCAAAATATTGATGATGAGCCGTATATAAATAAATGAATAATTGATCATTATTTTTGTGGGTAATGTAGTTGGAAAAAGGATTTGACTGTGATAAAAATGATTGATTTTGTTTATATATAAGGAGAACAAATGAACACAAAAATTAACCAGTTATTAGAGTATGCTCTAAAAAATGGAATGATTGAAGAGTATGATTATGATTATTCTGCAAATTTATTGATTGACCTATTTGGCATCTATGAATTTAAAAGAGAAGAAGTAGAAGACTGTTCTATCTATGAGATTTTGGATTTCATGTTAGATTATGCAGTTGAAAAAGGCATGATTCAAGATACTGTAACTGAAAAAGATTTACTAGATACGCGCATCATGAATTGTGTAATGCCTAGACCTAGTGAAGTGGTGAATACTTTTAAAAGTTTATATTCTTTGAATCCTAAAGATGCAACAGATTACTTCTATAAGTTAAGTATGGATTCAAACTATATCCGTAAATCAAGAATTGATAAGAATATCAGTTTTGCACATTTCTGTAAATATGGCGATATTCAAATTACGATCAACTTGTCAAAACCAGAAAAAGATCCAAAGGAAATTGCTAAAGCTAAAAATGCCGTAAGCACTTCATATCCTGCATGCTTATTATGTAAGGAAAACGTTGGTTTTGCCGGAAACTTAAATCATCCAGCTAGACAAACACATCGTATTATTCCATTAGATTTAAATGGACACACATACAATTTACAATATTCACCATATGTGTACTACAATGAGCACTGCATTGTGTTCTGCGGCGAGCATGTGCCGATGCAGATTGACAAGAGCACGTTCCGCAAGCTGTTTGATTTTGTGGAGCAGTTTCCGCACTATTTCCTCGGCTCTAATGCCGATTTGCCCATCGTTGGCGGTTCCATTTTGACACACGACCACTACCAGGGTGGCCACTATACGTTCGCGATGGCGCGCGCGAACATGGAGGAGCACTGCACGCTGCACGGCTTTGAAGATGTAGAAGCGGGCATATTGAACTGGCCGGTATCTGTTTTGCGTTTGCGCCATAAAAACCCGGATCGCCTGATTGACGCGGCCGACCATGTATTGAAAGCGTGGAGAAGCTACACGGACGAGGACGCGTTCATTTTTGCGGAGACGGACGGCGAGCCGCACAACACCATCACGCCGATTGCGCGCTGTGTGGACGGCATATACGAGCTCGACCTTGCGCTGCGCAACAATATTACGACGGAAAAGTATCCGCTCGGCGTATACCACCCGCACGACGAATATCATCACATCAAGAAAGAGAACATCGGCCTCATTGAAGTTATGGGTCTCGCGGTTTTGCCGTCCAGACTGAAAGACGAGCTGAAGACCCTGAAAGACGTGATGCTGAAAAACGGCGACGTTTCAAGCGTGGAGAGCATCGCAAAGCACGCAGAGTGGGCAGCGCAGGTGAAGCGCGACCACCCGGAAATGAACGAAGCGAATGCCGAGCACATCTTGCAGCAGGAAGTGGGAAAGGTGTTTGTAAAGGTGCTGGAGAACGCAGGCGTCTACAAATGCACGGCAGAGGGCAGAAAAGCGTTCAGAACGTTTGTAGAAAGCGTACGCTGAATCGAAAATAATACGATAAAATAAGGAATCCACCGTATGTGTGAAAGCGATACGGTGGGTTCCTTTTAATTCGTGATGAAACCGCTTCAAATTTCTTTGCCGCAGTATGGACGGATTGCGTTTACGTGTTCTTTACCGTGTCTTTCAGCGGTTCACTTTTCGTGCCGTCTTCGTTGACCTTCTGCATGTTCGGGTAGACGAGTGCGAGGTAGTTGTCATCCAAGTGCTTATCGAGGAACATTTGGAACGAGCTTGTGGCGGGGATGCCCTCGGCGCGCTCGTTGGCGCGGGTCAGCGCGGCGCAGGAGATGAGCCCGTCAAACAGCATGAACGCAACGAGCAAAATGGTGAGGATAGCACCCGGGCGCTTCGGGATTTTTTCGATCATGCGCGACATGGCGGGGTAAATTTCTTTGATCCAGATAAGGCCGAGCGTGCCCCAGATGAGCGCGAACATCAAGTTTGTGCGGCCGTCAATGTTGAACGGCGTGCCGCTGTAATCCCACGAAACGGTGCCGAACAGCATCTCCTGTCCCCAACTGCACAGATACTCGAACGCCGCACCGATGATGCCGCTGGCAACAAAAATGACGATGTCGTCCTGCTTGTAGAGCTTATACAGGCACAGCGTGATGATGGCTGCGCCGCCGCCGTAAATGGGCTGGAATGGGCCGTACACAAGGCCTACACGCAGCTCAATCTGGTGCGCGATGAAGAACGCCCAGCATTCTTCAAGCACAAAACCGGCAAGGCAGCCGATGAAGAAGATCCAGAAGAGTTTTGTGAAGTTCATGCCGAACGCGAACGGGCGGTCTTCCGGGTTTTCGAATGTAGCTTCATATTCATAGCGATTGCGCTTCCAGCGTTCGGCGGAGCGCTTTTTGCGCTCTTCCGTCGTGATGCGGTACGCTTTTAATTCCTTTTCGTACTGCTCGTTCGTCATATCCGGCGAGGCGCTCATGAAGCGGCGCTTTAAGAAGTTCGATTTGTTGAGGAGTGCCGTGTAGTTTTCGTCGGCGGTCTTCTGTGCTTCCTGAAGCTTCTTTTGCAGGTCGAGGTCATCGATGGCCTCCGCTGCGCCGATGGCGCCGCCGGTAACGGCATTGCCGAGGGCGTTTCTCGCCTCGCGCACGCGGTCTCCGAGTTCGGATAAGCGTTTAAACTGGTGATTCAAGCGCTGCACGGTGATGGACGTGATGATGATGTCGAGCAGCATGATGCCGAGGACGGCATAGAGGATGACCCAGCCGACGGTGCGGTTGACGTAGTGCAGAAGTGACGTGAGTACCGGCACGATGAACACCACAATGAACGAGAAGCAAACGCCGCGCACGGTGGCGATGGGCACGGAAACGTAGCCCTTGATATTCCACTTGAATTTGGAGTAATCACGCAGGCGGATGTGCGTTGTTTTGCGCAGCAGCCACGCGAACGTGAATTCCACAAGGAAGCTTGAAATCAGG
>ERZ779880.2554-NODE-2554-length-12634-cov-9.457668_pt1 | contig 12634 bp, 10 predicted proteins | sample MGYA00511555_ERZ779880 | MGnify/ENA primary metagenome ERZ779880 (study PRJEB29588, sample SAMEA2145815) | human gut metagenome | biome: human gut; feature: human-associated habitat; material: faeces | place: Denmark | collected 2008/2010 ...
AGATCATTGCCCGCGAGACGGTCAAGGCCATGCGCAAGGACGTGCTGGCCAAGTGTTACGGCGGCGATATCTCCCGTAAAAAGAAGCTGCTGGAAAAGCAGAAGGAAGGCAAAAAGAAGATGCGTCAGCTGGGCAGCGTTTCCCTGCCCAGCGAAGCTTTTACCGCCGTGCTCAAGCTGGACAGCGACGACGATTGATCCGCAAATATGCAAAAAAGGGATGCTGCGCTGCGGCATCCCTTTTTTATGGGAAACTCCCAAATGTGAAATCCGCTCATGGCAGAGATGCACTCTTTGCTTTTTACTCTAAATATGTTATAATTTCTTTATATATCAATTCTTGTATTCGTTTTTGGAGAGATGGGCTGCGGCCTTGTGCCGCGCGCGTCTCCCTGCAACGTTCCCCCACAGAAAGGATGTGGCCTTTATCAAAGCAAAGCACGGAAAAGGCGCAGCGCAAAACGGCAGACACAGCGGCAGCTGCGCACAGGCGCCGGCTTCCCGGTGGAAGCAGGTGCTGCTGACGCTGCTGATCTTTATTGCTCTGCTCGCTCTGATCGGCGGGGCGCTGTGGCAGAACATCTGCTATAACCGCACCCACTATACGGCAGAGTTTTATCAGGTGCATTCCCGCAAGCTGACCCAGAGCTGCCGGGTCGTTTTTCTCACCGATTTACATCTGCGGGAGTACGGGCAGGATAACTGCGAGCTGGTGCAGGATATCCACAGCCTTGCCCCGGATCTGATCCTGCTGGGCGGCGACCTTGTGACCTACGGCGAAGGCTCCAATTACGACAATATGCTCTCCCTGTGCAGTCAGCTGAACGAGATCGCGCCGGTATGCGGGGTGCTGGGCAACCACGAGGACGAGCTGTATTTTCTGGACGGCGATCAGGCTTTGGTGGAAAAGTTCACCGCCGCCGGGGTGACCATCCTGCGCAATGAAGAGGCGCGCTATACCGTCCGCGACAATGTCATCAGCATTCTGGGTGTGGAGGGCAGCCCGGAGGACTTTTATAATTACGGAGCAAGCACCTTTATGGACAGCGTGGAGCCGCAGACAGACTACGATCTGCGCATCTGTCTGGCACACGTTCCCACCTACTTTCCTGAGCATCTGGAAAATTATTCCTTTGAACTGGGTCTGGCCGGGCACACCCACGGCGGCATCGTCCGTCTGCCGAAGATCGGCCCGCTTTATAGCGCCGAGGAGGGCTTTCTGCCCGACTATGCCGGTGGCAGCTATGGGCTTGCCAACAACGCCACCCTCATTGTAAGCCGGGGACTGGGCGATTCCAGCTGGGTGCCCCGCATCAATAACGTGCCGGAGCTTTCGGTCATTGACATCGACTAAGCAGTCTGCACCGCGCGTGCAGGCCGCTGCAAAAGGGTAGAATGCCATGGATGACATCAAAGAAAAGATCAAACAGGCGCTGCGCCATATCTGGATCAATAAATACCGTCTGTTTTTCTGCCTGCTGACCTTGTGCTGTCTGTTCGGGCTGGTTCACTATTTCAAAAGTGCGGACAGCGCCACCGCCAGCATCTCCTTCAATTACTCCGAGGCGGCGCTTGGCATGAACCCCAACAAGACCCGCTTCAACGCCTACGAGATCGTTTCGGACGAGGTGATGGAACGCGCCATCCGGCGGGTGGGCTTGCAGGACAGCCTGACTGCCTCCCAGCTGGCCCAGTGCCTTTACCTCAGCCCGGAAGGCACCGGCAGCGCCAATGGCAGCGAGTATATCAGCACCAACTACTATCTTTCCATCAATACCCGCAAACTGGAGCTTGGCAGCCGCAAGGCTACGGATCTTTTGCAGAGCGTGTGCGAATCCTACCGGGAGATCTTTCAGAGCAGCTACTGCGACAACCAGAGCCTGCTGAAGGAAAAGCTGGACGTGACCTCTGCGTGTGAGCCTTATCTGCGGCTGAACGAGCTGGAGGTGCGCGCTGAGGGGCTGAACCGCTACCTGAACGCTCGTCTGCAGGAGAACAAAAGCTTTACGGACGAGGCAAACCCCGACTCTGCCACCAACAACTTTACCACGCTGGGTAAAAAGATCAACAATCTGGTAGCTTACGATCTGCCCAATGCCATGGCCTTTGTCATTGAGGGCGGCGTTGCCCGCGACCCGTCCATGCTGACCAGCATTCTGGAATACAAGAACAAAATCGACGATCTTGCCATGCGCACTCAGCAGGCTTATTATGACGCCGATAAAAAGGGCATTTCCATCTACGAAAAGTCCATGACCTCCATCATGATGATCCCCACCGTGGATGAGGACAGCGAATACTATATGTCCCGCACCAAGACCGCCATGGACGCGCTGGCGCGCTCGGCAGACGCTTCTCTGTCCGATGCCACCGATTACCAGTCCGAGATCGTGAGCACGAACTATGTGATCCAGAAGATCCGGGAGCTGGATGCCGGGCAGCCGCGCTTGGCCGAGACACAGGCCATGGTGAACAAGCTGGAAGCTGCCATTAACGAGATCTCGGAGCAGCTGTTCGTGCTGGACAAAGCCTACGTCAAGTATAAATCCCAGAACTATATCACCTTTAGCTACGGTTCATCCTCCTTTATCCAGCGGCTGAGCCCGAAAAAGACCCTGATGGAGTCTGTTGCCGTGATGCTGGGCGGCGCATGGCTGCTCCAGCAGCGCAAACGCAGAAAGGCAGGAAAACGCAAATGAAAAAGTTTGAGATCCTGCGCTATCTGAAGCGTTTCAGCATCCTGATCTTTCTGGTGTCGCTGGCAGGTGCCGCCGCCATCTATCTGTATGCGGATGGCAAGCAACAGTACACCGCGTCGGTCATCATCCGCTATACCAACGACGGTATCTCGGACGGCTACACCCCGGACGGCAGCGAGCTGGATGTCAACGAGATCTATTCCTCCACGGTCATTTCGCAAGCCATGGATGCGCTGGGCGCTTCCGGGCGGCTGAGCACCATCCGTTCCAACATTTCGGTGACCCCGGTGATTTCAGAGGATCAGCAGACTATCAATGAGGCACTGCTGGATAAGGGCGAAGAGGTGACCTATTTCCCCGACACCTACAAGGTGAGCCTTGTGGTAGACGGATCGCTGGGCGCGGGCTATGCCCGCAATATGCTGGATGCTATCATCCAGAGCTACTGCACCTATTATACGGAAAAATATGTGGAGCAGAAGCTCTCGCTCAATCCTTCCTCCGGTCTGCTGGACAACGGCTACGACTACTACGAGTGCATCCGCATTCTGGAAAACGATACCACCGAGATGCAGGACTATCTGCTGAATAAGCGGGAGCACTACCCGGACTTCCGCTCCTCCCGCACCGGCTACACCTATGCAGACCTGTGCGATATCTATTCCGATTTTAAAAAATACACCATCCCAGAGCTGTACGCCTATGTGCTCAACGGTCCGCAGGTGCGGGACGGCACGGTGCTGCAGGAGTATCTGGCCAACTGCATCGAGACTGCAAAGCAGAACGAACAGATCTCCACCGAGCAGCGGGACAGCCTGGGGGCTCTGACCGACCAGTATGTGTACAAGAACGCCGACCTGCTGCAAAACTACTTTACCGACCGGGGCGAGGTGGTGTCCTCGGACTACATCTTGGGCAACATCGAGCTGGAGGGCGCGGGCGATAAGGCACAGACCACCTACGACGGTCTGGTGCTGAAACTGGTGTCACTGGAACAGCAGGTGGCTGCCAGCCAGATCGACCGGCAGTTTCAGGAAGAGATCCTGCAAAGCTTCCGCAACGTGGATTTTGGCGGCACAGACGAGCAGCACGCCAAGATGGAAAGCCTGATCAATGACTACGAGGCACAGCTGAAGCGCTACTACGAGATCATCAATACCAGCAGCAAGGAGCTGAACCTGTACATCAGCGCGGATTATCTGAAGATGATCAGCTCGGTGCAGGTGGCTGCCGCTATCAACGTCAAGCTGTATCTGATGCTGGCGCTGGTACTGTTCTTCGTCATCGGCTGCTGCGGTGCCGTTTTGCTGGGCCGTATCTCCGATATCGTGGATTATCTGCTGTATGTGGACAAAAAGACCGGGCTGCCCAACCGCGAAAAGCTCAATGTTTATATCAGCAGTATGGCAGACCGCATCCTGCCGGAAGATTATACCTGCTTTGCTTTGCAGCTGGATAATCTGTCCGATATGAGCCGCCGCTTCGGCTACCATGTAGGCGATGGCATCCTGAAGGATTTTTCCGGTCTGCTGCAGCTGATGGGTGATACCGACGGCACAGTGGGCTACAACGGCGTGGGCAAGTTCCTTGCCTTCTTTGGTGAGTGCAGCAGCCGGAAGGCAGAGGTCATGATCCGCATCCTGCAAAGTCAGGTGGACGAGTACAACAAGCTGAACCCGGAGTACCCCATCCTGTTCACCGCCGCATGGGCGACCTCTTCGGAGGATAATATCTATAATGTGCGGGATCTGGTGCGCACGGCGCAGAAAAAGATGTCCCTGATCGCAGAGGAGGGCGGCTCTGCCCTTGGGACTTCTTGAAAACTGAAAAATTGTTTTCTGTATGGAGCTACGCATACGGAAAAACAGGAGAGTGTAGATGAAACAGTTGCTGAAAAAGCTGACTTACGGGAAACGGCGCACCGCCGCAGTCCCGTCTGCGCTGGTGTTTGCTGATGCCGCCGCCGCAGAGGACTACCTGAAAGCTCTTGCACCGATCCCCACAGGGACTATACAGGCCGACAACCGTATAACCCCGCAGTACGATCTGCACATTATTGTACCGTGCTACAATGTTGCGCGCACCATTGTCCGCTGTGTGGACTCCATTCTTTCACAAAAGACCGGATACACATTTTTTGTGTCACTGGTCAACGATGGCTCTACCGATAAAACACCGGAGCTGCTGGAGCGATACCGCGCTGACCCCCGGGTAGAGATCCTTACACAGGCTAACCGCGGGCTTTCCGGGGCGCGGAACCGCGCACTGGAGCATATCCGAGGGAGATACATCCTGTTTGTGGATTCGGACGACACTCTGCGCAAAGGTGCCGTAGAGGCGCTGCTGTCCAAAGCGGTGGAAACGAACGCCGACATTGTGCAGGGCGGCTTTGTCAACATTACCGGGCACGGTCTTGTCTTTGGTCGGACGGGCTACCGGGAGGGCTCTGTTGACGAAACCGGACAGACCCCCTACGGCATGGCATGGGGCAAGGTGATCCGCAGCAGCATTTTTGCACATCTGAAATTCCCGGAGGGCTACTGGTTCGAGGATACGATCTTTGCCTTCTGCATCGCCCCTTTCCAGCCTACCCATTATCTGATCCCGGAGTATGTCTGTAACTATACCCGGAACCCGCTGGGCATTACAATGCGCTCCCGCAAAAAGGCAAAGGCGGTAGATACCGTATGGATCATGCGGTATCTGATGGCAGAACTGGCACAGAAAAAAGAGGTGCACTCTGCGCAGGTGCAGCAGCTTTTGTTACAGCACATCGCGCTGGCATGGTATCGGCTCTCCCGTTTGGACGAAGCCGTCCAGCAGGCGGCATTTCTGGTGATGCAGCAGATGTATGCTGCGTACTACGCCCCACAGGATATCTGCGTGCAGGACAGCCGTCTGCTGGCACTGCATCAGGCACTGGCGGCGAAAAACTATGGACAGTATCTCGCTGCCGCAGAAAACCTGACATAAGGGCTGCAAACACAGATAAGGGGAGAAATTTATGATACGAGTGCTGCATTCGGTCAGCAATATGGACCGCGGCGGGATCGAGACCATGCTGATGAACTACTACCGGCATATCGACCGCGACAAGGTCCAGTTTGATTTTATCGTCAACAAGAAAAAGCCCGGCGACTACGATGACGAGATCCGCCGTCTGGGCGGGCATATCTACCAAAGCCCGGGACTTGACCCGCTGCATTACCCGGCGTATCTGCGCTTTGTGCAGCAGACCGTGGCCGCAGACCCCCGCATCCGCATCCTGCACGCCCACAACGAGGCCATGGAGCTGTACGCCCTGAAGGGTGCAGAGAAGGCCGGGCTGCAAGTGCGCATTGCCCATGCCCATAATATCTGGATCGTCCGGGACTACAAGTGGCCGCTGAAGATGTTCTGCAAGCGGCTGCTGCCCGGTGCCGCCACCCACCTGTGGGCCTGCGGACGGGATGCGGGCATCTACTACTTTGGAAAAGCAGACTGGGAGCGCCGGGGACAGATCATTCCCAACGCCATCGAGCCGGAGACTTTCCGGTTCGACTCCGCCGTCCGCGCCAAAATGCGGGCGCGCTACGGGCTGGAAGACCGGGTAGTGCTGGGCCATGTAGGACGCTTTGACGTCCGCAAGAACCACGAGCGTCTGCTCGAGATCTTTGCCGCCTTTTTGCAGCTGGAGCCCCGGGCGATGCTGGTGCTTATCGGCACCGGCAGGCTGGAGCAGGCTGTCCGCGCACAGGCACAGACACTGGGCATCACAGACCATATCCTGTTTGCCGGGCTGCAAAGCAATGTGGCAGACTGGTACCAGCTGATGGATCTCTTTGTCATGCCTTCCCGCTTCGAGGGCCTGCCGGTGGTAGGCATCGAGGCGCAGGCCGCCGGGCTGGGGTGCGTATTTTCGGACGCAGTGCCGGAGGAAGTGCTGCTTTCGCCCCACGCCATCCAGATCCCGCTTTCTGCCAGCAATGCAGACTGGGCGGCAGGCTTGCAGCGGATGCTCCAACAGCCCTGTGACCGCTCTGCCGGTGCAGCGCTGATCCGGCAGGCGGGCTACGATATCAACATCGCCGCCGCCCGCTTGCAGCAGCAGTATTTGCAGCTGGGCGGGGAGACATAAGTCACCTGCGGGAACACCCGCTACAAAAGGAGAACCCTTTTTCATGCGCACATTGGATCAGATCCTGACCAAAAAGGATTACAGCCGGAAAACGCCGGCCTCTTTATTTTATAGGGACAGCCCGCTGTGGCAAAGGCTGCTGACCATCGGCTGCGTGGTCTTTTTGTCCGGTGCCGGGCTGGGGGAGTGGAAGCCTATCAACAGCGCAGTGGGCGGTCTGCCCAAGGCCGTTGCGCTGGGGGTGATCGGGCTGGCGGTGCTGTACGCTCTGTTTTACCCGGACGAAAAGCGCTTCCGGGAGATCTGGAAGCCCACCTTGCTGTATATGTCCCTGATGGTGGCGTTGTTTTTCTGGTCGATAGTCATCTGGATCGAAAGCTTTGCTGCGGTGTCCTCCATGATCCGCAGCTGTTCTAAGCTTTTGTTCCAGAGCATTGCCATCCTTACTGCTGTGGCGCTGGTCTATCTGTTTCGGGAAAAGGCAATCGAACTGTTCACCATCAGCATCTGTATTACCAACACTGCCATCATGCTGATGAGCATTCCCGGATATGGCGTTGCAGCCAGCCTACAGTCTCTCATCACCTGTCTGGTCACCTTCGGCGATGCAGACGGCTACGCGCTGCAGCTGGAGATCCATGATCTGACCTTTGTGTTCGGACAGATGGTTTTGTATTATACCGTCTTTGCGCCCCATGACACCCGGCAGGAAAAACGCAAACGTCGGCGGTATCTGCTTGCCTGCTGCTGGTTTTTTCTGGTCGGTATGAAGCGCAGCGCCATTCCGGCAGTGCTCTTGTTTGTTCTGATTGCTTTGTTTTTCCGTAAGCGCAAGGTGCCCAGCTGGGTTTACCCGACAGTGGGCGGGTGCTGCATCCTGTTTTTTCTGGCATTTCTTTACTGTGTGCGTAATGGCATCATTTCAAGGCTTTTGAACAGTGTTGGCGTAGATATGATGGGACGGGACTACCTGTGGAGCATGGCAAACCCCTACTATGAATTATCCATTACCTATTTTGGCCATGGCTTTGAATATGTGGATACCATCATTAGCCAGTGGTACGATGCGGGACTTATCAACCAGCCCTTTCCTTTCCATAACGATATCCTGAAGGTCTTTGTGGAAATGGGCTTTCCCGGCTTTCTGCTCTGGTCCGGCATCCAGTATGTTCTGACCCCGCTGTTCTGGCAGCACTATGCAGACCAGCAGACCACACTGCTGTATCTGTGCGAACTGGGCTATATGACGGTGACCTACCTGACCGATAATACCGCCTTTTATTTCTGGAGCACGATGGCGTTGCGTCTGGTGACGCTTGCCTATGCAATGGAGCGCAAAAAGCCACCGAAGCCCAAGGTGTGGATGCCGGACAGTCGGCAGGAGATGCGGGACCGCATCCATATTCTGATGCAGGAGGGCTGACAGAGATGACACAAACCACCAAACGTCTGGATCACATCGACATCGCCAAGGCCATTGGCCTGCTGCTGGTGATCTACGGTCATACCTTTCGGATGTCCATGCGTGCCGCACATCCATGGTGTGCGTTCTCTTATACCTTTGTTTACCGGTTCCACGTCCCGCTGCTGTTTCTGCTCTCCGGTATGGGCTGCACCCTGACCACGCAGAAGAACCGCAGCCTTTCCGCCGGGCAGTTCGTGCGCAAAAAGGCGCACAGCCTGCTGTTGCCTTGGGGTATATATTCGACTTTTTTGTGCTTTTTGTTTTATCTGGCAAATCTGGTGCCGCCGGTGCGGGCGCTGCTGTCCGGCGGTGCATACCAGTTAAAACAGCCTGCGGAATATCTCTGGTTGGTGCTGCGCAACGAGAACCCCTATGGTTTTCATCTGTGGTATCTGCCTACGCTGTTCTGGTTTGTCCTCACGGCATGGCTGTTGGACAAAGCCTTGTCCCCGGCGGCAGCCCGGGCGGCAAAGCTGGTGCTGGTGGTAGCGCTGCCCGCGTGCTATCAGCTGCTTTTCACCGAATGGTTCTGGGCAGTGAAAAGTTATTTCCAGCAGGGCGCGTTTTTCTTTCTGGGCTGTGTGCTCCCGCGTGAAAAGGCCGAACAGCACGCAAAGCCGCTGATGCTTTTTGGCGCCTTGTGCGGTCTATGGGTGGTGTGGGGACTGCTGTTCCCCACTATGGTCTGGCCTGACGGCCTGCTTGCAGAGGCTGTGTGCACATGGGTGGACTATTTTAAGGTCAGCGGGTTCTGTGTGGGCATCTGGGCGGCGTGTGTGCTGTTGCAAAAGCCCCTGCGGCGGCTGGTTCCGCTGGGGCAGAACACCATGCTGTTCTATCTGTATCATCAGCCCTTTTGCTGCGCAGTGCCGGGACTAGTGCTGTATGAAAAGTTGGGTGTCTCTGCGTGCGGGACGGTTCTTGCCTGCTTTGCAGCCAGTCTGGTAATGCCGTATCTGTTCTACCAGCTTGCCGGTCGTTTGCATCTGCGGCCGCTGCTGCAGCGGCTTGGCCTGCCGGGATAATCATTTCAAGGAGTTGGAATCATGCCCTGTATTTCGTTTATAGTGCCTATTTATAATATGGAGCGCCTGCTGCCCCGGGCGCTGCGCTCACTGCGGGCACAGACCCTGACCGACTTTGAGGCCATCCTCATCAACGATGGCTCCAAGGACGGCAGCGCCGCGCTGTGCGCACAGGCTGCTGCCGAGGATTTGCGATTTCGCTTTATCGACCAGCCCAACGGCGGTGTAGCCGCTGCCCGCAATGCGGGTCTGGATGCTGCCCGGGGAGAATATATTTTCTTTCTGGACCCGGACGACTGGGTGGAGCCGGATGCGGCAGAGGTGCTGTACCATGCCGTCCGGGACGCGGATGCAGACTGTGTGGAGTTTGGGATGTTTTACGACATCTGCGATGAAAACGGAAAGCTGCTGCACTCTGAAACCGACCACTATACCTTTTCCGGCGTGTACCGGGGCGAGCCCTTCAAGGAGCATTTCGACAAGATGGCGTCCTCGTATCTGGCTGCAAACAAAATGTACCGCAGAGCGTTTCTGGAACAGTACCATCTGCGCTTTCCTCCCCATCAGCTGGGTGAGGATGGAATGTTCTTCGTAGCATTCTATCGCCAGAACCCCGGCTGTCTGGTGGTGCTGGAAAAGCCGCTGTACCATTATGTCATCGCCCGGCGGGGCAGTCTGTCCAACCGCTACCACCCGGAACGGCTGAAAGATAACTTCTACCTGAGCGATGCGGTGTGGGACACCGTTGCTGCGTGGGGCTTGCTGGACAGCCCTATGCACCGCGCAAAGGCCAACTACTGCACCGTCCGCGACCTGATGATGGGGGTCAAGAACCTTGGCTGCAGCCCGCTTTCTCTTGCCAAGCAGACTGCTTGGCTGCGCAGTGCACTGCAAAAGCCCCGGGTGCGCACAGCGGTGCGCAGCACCCCGCTGCACGCCATGCAGAGCCGGAACGACCGGGTAAAGCTGCTGCTGCTCAAGCTGCGGCTGTACCGCACGGTGCTGATGCTTTCGGGTGTAAATCAGCGCAAGAATACCTGAAGAGGAACGCAAAAATCCCCCCGCTGCCAAGCAGGCAGCGGGGGGATTTGTTACCGATTTAAATGAAAATCAGCGCTTAGTTCTGCTTCATGCGAGCGAAGCAGTCAGAGCAGTAGACCGGACGGTCCTCACGGGGCTGGAAGGGAACCTTGCAAGCCTTGCCGCAAGCTGCGCAGACAGCATCGAACATCTGACGCTCACCGCCGTTGTTGCCGCCACGGACGCCGTTCTTGCGGGCGTCACGGCAGGGCTTGCAGCGCTGGGGCTGATTCTCGAAGCCGCGAGATGCGTAGAACTCCTGCTCACCAGCAGTCCAAACAAATTCCTTACCGCAGTCCTTGCAGACCAGAGTCTTGTCTTCAAACATAGTAGTATCTCCTCTTTAGTTAGTTCTTGCCCACGGAAGGATTGTAACCATACCTTTGGTTTTGGGACCATCGCGCTGATCAGTAAGCTTACCAGGGGCTTGAATAGATAAACGCCCTCGGATTGAGGACTTTCCTATTGTACCGTTATTTTTGAGATTTGTCAACCAAAAAACAACCGTTCGCCCTTTTATTTGTACACATGGCACAAACCGACAGCATATATTTGGGTAAAATCACCGCCGGAAGATAGAAAAGCGGCGCGCTGCTTTTGGACGCAGACGATTGGAAATGGCCTCCGCTTGTGCTCTGGCCATAAATAGAGGAAAATTTATTATATTTCGCGTTTGTCGCGGCCTGCGGCCGCGACAAATGCATTTTGACACAAACAAAAGGGGCTGCTACACATTCTGTGCAGCAGCCCCTGCAAAGCCCTTTGGGAAAAGCTTACTTCTCTTCGATGACTTCCTTGGTGTCGCGGGCAATCATCAGCTCCTCGTCGGTAGCAATGACCAGCGTGCGCACCTTTGCGCCCCAAGCGGTGATCTCGCACACATCGCCAACAGGGTGCTTGTTCTTCTCGGTGTCGATGCGGATGCCCAGCCAATCCATGTGGTGGCAGATCTTTGCACGGGCAATGGCATCGTGCTCGCCGATGCCGCCGGTAAAGACGATGGCATCCACGCCGCCCATGGCTGCAATGTAGCTGCCGATGGTCTTTTTGATCTGGTAGTTCAGCATATCGGAAGCCAGCTGTGCGCGCTTGTTGCCGGCAGCAGCTGCCTCTTCCACGTCACGCTTGTCGCTGGAAACACCGGAGATGCCCAGCAGGCCGGACTTCTTGTTCAGGATCTCGTCCAGCTCGTGGCCGGTGATGTTCAGGGTGTACTTCAGGTAGTTGACCACAGAGGGGTCCAGGTCGCCGCAGCGGGTGCCCATCATCAGGCCGGCCAGCGGGGTCATGCCCATGGAGGTATCCACCACCTTGCCCTGATCGACTGCGGCAATGGAAGAACCGTTGCCCAGATGGCAGGTGATCAGCTTCAGGCGCTCAATGGGCTCCTCCAGGAACTCAGCGGCGCGGTGGCTGACATACTTGTGGCTCGTGCCGTGGAAGCCGTAGCGGCGGACGCCGTACTTCTCATAGTACTCATAGGGGATGGCGTACATATAAGCCTTCGGGGGCATGGTGGAGTGGAAAGCCGTGTCAAAGACCGCAACGTTCGGCTTGTCCTCGCCAAAGACCTTGTAGGAGGCCTCGATGCCCAGGATGGCGGCGGGGTTGTGCAGGGGAGCCAGCGGGCTCAGGTCGTGGATGGCCTTGACGACCTCGGGGGTGATGAGGCAGCTCTCCTTGAACTTCTCGCCGCCGTGGACCACGCGGTGACCGATGGCGTCGATCTCAGAGACGCTGTCGATGACCTTGCCCTCGCCGGTGGTCATCTTCTTCACGACCTCGGTAAAGGCCTCGGTATGGGTGGGGAAGATGGCGGGCGTGGTTGCCTTATGGCCGTTGGCCTCATGGGTGATCATGCTGCTTTCCATGCCGATGCGCTCGCACAGACCCTTGCAGAGTACTTTCTCGCCCTCCATATCGATCAGCTGGTACTTCAGGCTGGAAGAACCGCAGTTGATAACCAGAATTTTCATGGAATATCCTCCTTAAATTGGCAGGGTAGATTGCCCTTTCCTAAATGCTGATTTTATTATATAATGGTATAAATAAATTTTCAAGCGCAAGTTCTGCAAGATAGCACAATTTTTGCACAGAACGCCAAAGTACTTTTTTAACAATCTATCGCCAAAGAATCAGGAGCCAATTGTTATGGATTTCACAGGCATTGTTGCCGAATACGCCCCCTTCCACAACGGCCATGCGGCCCAGCTGGCTGCCGTGCGCGCCGCAGGGGCACAGTGTATTGC